>Ga0102926_1001317_pt1 | contig 14678 bp, 10 predicted proteins | sample SalPonR1_A_D2_MG_FD_78173 | JGI IMG/M metagenome (GOLD analysis project Ga0102926, IMG submission 78173) | Salt pond soil microbial communities from South San Francisco under conditions of wetland restoration - Salt Pond MetaG R1_A_D2_MG | ecosystem: Environmental > Aquatic > Marine > Intertidal...
AAAACTCTTGCAGTCCGATTGCCTTCATTTTATCACTCCTGAGCCAATTAATTCATCGTTAAGGTACCAGGCTGCAAATTGCCCTGAAGTAATGCCTCGCTGTTCTTTTTCAAAAAGAATGTAAGCACCTTCCTCTTTCATGTGTATGGTACCTTTTTCGAGCGGCTGCCTGTAACGAATGCGAATATCGAAATCTTTTTTATCGCCGGGCTTCATGTGAAAACCCGGGCGAATCCAGTGGATATCGTCCGCTTCAATAAAAAGTCCCGGCCGGAACAGTCCGGGGTGTTCTTTCCCTTCGCCCACGTAAACAATGTTTCGTTGCACATCGGTCCCAAGTACAAAAAGTGGTTCCTGATGTCCGCCAATATTCAACCCTTTTCGCTGCCCGATGGTATAAAAATGAGCTCCCTGGTGTTCGCCAATTACTTTGCCATTCCAAGGTTTGTAGGGAAAAGGAAAACAAATTTTGCGGTAGTTTTCTTCCGAAATTTCAACTTGCTTTTTCTTCGCTATGAATTTTGCCGGTACTTCAATCACATTGCCGGTTTTGGGTTTTAGCTGCTGTTGCAAGAAAGTGGGTAAATCCACTTTCCCGACAAAACAAATGCCCTGTGAATCTTTGCGGCCGGCGGTGGGGAGTTTTTGCTCCCGGGCAATTTCTCTTACTTCTGGTTTGGTAAGGTGCCCAATGGGGAACAACGATTTTGACAGCTGCTCCTGGTTGAGCTGACAGAGAAAGTAACTCTGATCTTTGTTGGTGTCTTTCCCTGCAATCAGTTTATAAATTTTTTCCCCGTTAATTTCTGTTTCTCCTTTTTGGCAATAATGTCCGGTTGCCACATAATCGGCATCAAATTTCAGGGCTTCTTTCAGAAATGTGTCGAATTTAATTTCGCGGTTGCAAAGTACATCGGGGTTGGGAGTGCGGCCTGCCTGGTATTCAGCAAACATATAATCAACCACCCGTTTTTTGTAGTCTTTACTTAAATCCACAATGTGAAACGGGATCTCCAGTTTTTTGGCGACCATTTTAGCAATCAGGGCATCTTCTTCCCAGGTGCAGGCACTTGTAACAGCGCCCACACGTTCGTGCCAGTTTACCATAAACAGTGCCGTTAAATCGTAGCCTTGTTGTTTGAGTAAATACGCAGCAACACTTGAATCAACGCCACCTGAAAGTCCTACAACTACCCGTTTCATGGGTACAAAAGTAGGAAGTAAAATGAGATTTTTAAAAAGCAGGGGAATGAATTGGTTATTTTTTAAATTTAGGATATTTTTGATGCTTGCTTCATTAGGAAAAATTTAATTTGCTGGTTGATTTTAGTGAATTGATTAACAGGATTTTATTCTTAATGAACATGCATTTTTAATATAGTTTTACTAATTCAGACGAAAATAGAATGAGAACCAGAATACTACTCCTTTTCATCGTATTTTTTACAGGTATTCACTCGCTTAAAGCTGCTGACCCTCCGTTTTTGCAACTGGTTAATGACCATTGGGTAAATGAAAAACTGGAAGCAATGACGCTGGATGAAAAAATTGCCCAATTAATGATGGTTACTGTATATCCACGGCAAGATGAATCAGCCAGGGCGCAAATGGAACAGCTGATAAGCAAAAATCAGCCCGGGGGAATTTTAATTATGCAGGGAGACCCGGTAAAAACAGCACGCTGGATAAATAATTTTCAGGAAAAAGTAACAGTTCCATTGCTGGTGGCAGTTGACGGTGAGTGGGGGCTTTCCATGCGCATTGATAGTACGGTGAAATATCCCTACGCCCAGGCGCTGGGAGCTGTTCAGGATTCAACATTTATCAAACAGATGGGGCGCGACTTTGGCTACCAGCTGAAAGAAATGGGTATTCACATGAATTTTGCGCCTGTGGCCGATGTCAGCACCAATCCTCAAAATCCGGTAATTAATTTCCGGTCGTTTGGCGAAGATAAAATTGATGTTTCGCAAAAAGCCTGGTATGTGGCCAGCGGATTGCAGGAAGTTGGTGTTGTTCCGGTGGCCAAACATTTTCCGGGGCATGGCGATACCCACACCGATTCACACAAGGAATTGCCCGTAATTGGACATCCGAAAGCACGTATCGATGAAATAGAAAGTTTTCCTTTCAGGTACCTTACCGAAAGAGGAATTTCAGGAATAATGACAGCCCATCTTGATGTGCCTGCCCTCGACAATTCAGGAACACCTTCGTCGCTTTCAGAAAAAATAGTTAACGGGTATCTACGCGATGAAATTGGCTTTTCCGGCCTCGTGGTTACCGATGCCATAAATATGAAAGGTGTTCAAACCGGAAAAGGAAATGCCGAACTGGAAGCTTTGAAGGCGGGCAATGACATGGTAGAATTTGTACCCGACATTGAAAAAGCTATTAGTTCAGTGAAGCTGGCGGTGGCGAAAGGGGAAATTACGTTGGATGAAATAAACCTGAAGTGTCGCCGGGTTTTGGCTTTAAAACGCTGGGCGGGGCTGCATATTTCCGAACCTGTAAATACTAAAGGGCTTACTTCAAGACTAAATTCACCCTATTACGAGGTTACCAACCGCAAGTTAATAAAGGGAGCGTTAACTGTGCTGGTAAATAATGACAGATTGCCTGTACAGGATTTGGGAAACCAAAAAATTGCCACGGTAATGATTGGAGCCTCTACAAAATCACCTTTTCAGAAGATGGTGGACAAATACGTGAAGGCAGATCATTTTACACTCAGCAAGAGTGATTCGGAGAGGGAACTGGTCAGCCTTCGCAGCGAACTGGATAATTACGATTTGATTATTGCCGGAATTCAAGGGGTAAATATTTTTCCGTCAGGGGCTTATGGCACCACCCGGATTCAGCGAAATGCGGTGGCCGAACTTGTCAGGGAAAATAAAACAATTACCGTTTTTTTCGGCAATGCCTACGCTTTGAAACATTTTGAAAATATTCATCAGTCTGGCGGCTTAATTTTAGCTTATCAGAATAATCTGTTAACACAGCAACTGGCCGCACAACTTGTTTTTGGTGCCTTTAATGCTACCGGGCGATTGCCTGTAACCGTTGATAACCGGTTTAAGCTGAAGGACGGGATTTCAATGCCAAAAAACAAATCCCTGGCTTTTTCTATACCGGAAGAAGTGGGAATTAATTCAGCTCTTCTTCGTCGTAAAATTGACTCCATTGCCCGGCTGGGGATTGATTCCAAAGCTTACCCCGGCTGCCAGGTTTTAATTGCCAAAGAGGGGAATGTGATTTTTCATGAATGTTACGGTTTTCATACTTACGAAAAAGAACAGAAAGTGGAGCCTTCGAATATTTATGACTGGGCTTCGATAACCAAAGTTACCGGGCCGCTGCCACCGATTATGAAACTGCGAGATGAAGGGAAAATTAATTTGGATGAAGCTTTTAGCCATTACTGGCCCGATTTTAAAGGGACAAATAAAGACGGGATTTCCTTTCGCGAAATTTTAGCACACCAGGCTCGGTTGGCATCCTGGATTGCCTACTGGCAAATGGCCCTGAATGATGATGGAAACCTTAGCGGTGAAGTTTTTAAATCGCACCCTACTGAAGAATTTGATGTGCGGGTTTCAGAACACTTGTATATGAACCGGAATTTCAGGAAAACGATGTTTGATACTATCCGAACCTCAAAGTTATTGCCCCGGAAACGATATGTTTATTCCGGTTTGAGCTTTTACCTTTTTCCTGACATGATTTCAAACCTTACAGGCGAACCTTACGAAACATATTTGAAAACAAACTTTTTTGACCCTTTGGGAGCCTACACGGTAACTTATAATCCTTACCTTCAATTTCCGTTAAAACGTATTGTTCCCACCGAAAATGATGATTTTTTCAGGAATGAGAAATTACGCGGTTTTGTGCACGACGAAGGCGCAGCCATGATGGGTGGCGTTTCGGGGAATGCAGGTCTGTTTGGTACCACCACCGATTTGGCTAAAATTTTTCAAATGTATTTGCAAAAAGGGTATTATGGTGGCAAACGTTTTATTTCTGAAGAAACCGTTAATGAGTTTACCCGAGTTCAGTATCCTGAAAATGATAACCGGCGTGGATTGGGTTTTGATAAACCATACATTGACAACCATAAAAAAAGGCTGAAAAATGCCTATCCGGCAGTTGATGCCAGTAAAAACAGTTTTGGGCACAGTGGCTACACAGGCACATTTGCCTGGGCTGATCCCAATAACGAACTGCTCTTTCTGTTTATGTCGAACAGGGTACATCCAACCCGGAACAACGCGGAGCTATTCAACCTGAACATTCGTCCTGCAATGCACCAGGCAATTTACGATTGCCTGGAAAATAATTGAACGCCAATTCTTAAAAAAGGTTAATTAACATTCAGCTGTTTTCTTCTTGACCTATAGTCAGATAGTCTCTTTTTGCTCAATTTCAGGATTTTGCAAATGCAAACTTTTTGCTGTTCGAAAACGTAAAAATAACCAGGTTGGAAAACGCTAAATAACTTAACGCTGAACTATGTATTATTTAATTATTAATTTTAATTTTACAGGTTCAGACGTTTTTTAATAATAGGAGTAAACAACAAAATAAAATTTTAGCATTATGGAGCGTAAAATCACATTTAACGAGCTGCGTAAAATTAAAGACAGCTTACCTGACGGTTCTATCAAAAAAATGGCTCAGGAATTTGACCTTACCGAAGAAACCGTCAGGAATTATTTTGGAGGAGCAAACTATACCAGTGGCAAAGCTGTTGGAATACACATGGAACCTGGTCCAAACGGAGGTATTGTTCTTCTCGACGATACGAAAATTCTTGAGCGGGCTAAGCAACTAGCCGAAAAAGAAGCTGTTTAATTGAAAAATAAATCATATTTTTAAAGCTGCCCTTATTAAGCAGGGCAGTTTTTTTATATTCATTTTTAAAACCATTTACCAACTTTTTCATGAAAAAATATTTATTCTACTTTCTAGCTACATCTCTGGTGTGGTTCTCTTCGTGCCAGACTGAAGAGCCCTGGCAACCCCTTTTTAACGGCGAAAACCTTGATAACTGGGACAAATATCTTGGCTCGGCGCTCGACGGGCAAGACAGCCTGGCACAGGCAGCCACCGTTGAAAAAGTGTTTTCGGTTGTTGAGGAGAACGGCGAAAAGCTCATCCGGATTTCGGGTGAAATTAACGGCTCGCTGGCTACCCGCGACACTTTTGCAAATTACCACCTGCAGCTCGTTTTTAAATGGGGCGACGAAGTGCATGCCACCCGAAACAGCGGATTGCTCTACCACAGTTTTGGAGATTTTGGTGCGGCCTTCGAAACCTGGATGACCAACATAGAATGCCAGCTGATGCACGACAGGCTGGGCGATACTTATCTGATGAATAATACTTATTGCGAAACTTCAGTAGAAGAAGTGGAAAATGGATTCCGTTATTCCGAAAACGGTGAAGTGAAAAAATTCAGCACCGAGCATAACGGGCAGGGTATTCAGAAAAGGGTGGATGCCGAAAAGCCCCTGGGCGAATGGAATACCGTTGATTTATATGCCGTGGGTAACACAGCAGTACACGTGGTGAACGGCGAAATAGTTATGGGGAATACCAATACAGGCACTGTTGAGGAGGATGGAACTGTTAAGCCGCTAACGAGAGGTAAAATACAGTTGCAATCCGAAGGTGCCGAACTTTTTGTCAAATCGGTTAAAATTAAACCCATAAATGATCTTCCTGCTGAATTGTTGAATGATCTTCCCGCTGATTTTTAAAGTAGAACAAGAATACATTTCTGAAAAAAATCCGTTTCATTTTATTGAATCGGATTTTTTTTACGTGAAACTTTTCAAGGTTTCCGGCAATAACTTTCTGCTTAACAGCACTAATGTTCTGTATTGTGAATTTTATTCTGATATCTTTTTTTGAAAAAAATAGAAGAAAAGTGTATTCTTGCACAAATTTTCAAAAAAAAACTATCAGAAATGGATAAACAATCCTTCCGTGAACAGCTCACGCTGAAAAATTCAGTTTTAGGTGTTCAGTTCTTATTTGTGGCTTTCGGGGCCACAGTTCTTGTGCCTTTGCTGGTGGGTATCGACCCTTCGGTAGCACTTTTTACAGCCGGCATTGGCACGTTGATATTTCATTTAATTACCCGCGGGCGGATACCGGTATTTTTAGGCAGCAGTTTCGCGTTTATTGCGCCATTAATCGAAGCCACAAAGTTGTATGGCTGGGCCGGAACGCTTTCAGGGATAATTGCAGTGGGCGTGGTTTACGGTTTGGTATCAGTGTTGGTAAAAATCCGTGGAATTAAGTTCATTGAGCGGCTGTTCCCTTCAGTAGTTGTTGGTCCGGTTATTATTATAATTGGGTTGTCGCTGGCATCAACTGCAGTGGATATGGCCAAAACCGACTGGGTGTTGGCAGTTATTGCTTTGTTTACAGCCATTGTGGTGGTTATTTTTGGGAAAGGCCTGGCCAAACTGATTCCGGTATTTATTGCAATAGTGGTTGGTTACGTGTTGGCCGCTGTGTTGGGTAAAATAGATTACACTCCTGTTAGTGAAGCTGCCTGGCTGACTCTGCCCGAGTTTACAATGCCTCAGTTTAACTGGCAGGCCATTTTATACATGATTCCGGTGGCCATTGCTCCCATTATTGAACATGTGGGCGATATGTATGCCATTGGCGGTGTTTGCAATAAAAATTTTATTGAAAAACCCGGCTTGAACCGTACGCTGCTCGGCGACGGGATAGCGACTGCTGTTGCCGGTTTTTTTGGTGGCGTACCAAATACCACCTATTCGGAAGTAACCGGTGCCATCACGCTCACAAAAATTACCAATCCGTTTGTTTTGCGTATCGCAGCTGTAACGGCCATTCTGTTTGCTTTTGTGGGAAAAATCAGTGGGTTTTTGAAAACCATTCCGGAAGCGGTATTGGGCGGAATTATGTTGCTGTTGTTCGGAATGATTGCATCCATTGGGATTAAATCGCTTGTTGAATCGAAAACCAACATGGCCGAAACACGCAACCAGGTTATTGTCTCAGTGGTTTTAACCGTTGGAATTGGTGGTGCCATTATTCAATACGGAACATTTTCTCTGGCCGGGATAGGTTTGGCAGCGCTGGTTGGAATTATGCTGAATATAATTTTACCACAAACGAAAAAGGAAGAATAGGAAAGAAAAAATTACTTCCCGTTTCCATAGATTCCCTGACCGAAAAGAGGTGGTGATAAAATCAATAGTTATAGTGCATTGGTTATATTTTTATCAAACTCCAATGGTTTTTTAGGTCTATCTTGCTTTTTCAGAGCCTGTTGAAGATTGATTTTTTTGTTTTTTTATTTTAAACGTTTTTCAGAACATTGTTTTGTAACATAGTTTCATAACATAACTGTAAAACATTCAATATTTTGCGACACACATCAGGGGATTTTGCGTATAAGTTGGTAGATTTGTACATATTGTAAACTAAAAAACCGATACAATGGAAACTGAAACTTCTTGTCTTACCAGCACTGCAACAATTTTGGCCTGCCAGAAAATCGCTAAATCATTTAAAGAAAATATTTATGAATTATCGCGCATTCGCAATGAATGGGACCTTGAATTTGCGACCTCTTTAAATGTGTGGATTGAAGATACCATTGAAAAATACTACAAGGAAAACCTCGATAGTATTTACGAAAAAAAATACCGCGATTGGCATGAAGTATTGGTCGCCGGACTGCAAAGCCTTAAAATTTTGCGTGCTTCAATTAAGGTCGATTTCAAAGACGATAAACAGTTTCAGAAAGATACGTTTAAAAAACTTGGCTACTCTGATTATTTCAGTGATGCCAAAAATGGCGATCACCTGAGTCTGTTTAAATTTTTAACCACCTTTGCCAAAAACCTCGATGAAAATACCCGTAAGAAAATTGTAAAAAGAGGAGCGCCCGATTCACTTTTTGAAAAAATACTGGAGGCCGCCACCCAGATCAACGATTACAAAGATTGTTTCCAGCGGCTTGAAAGTGAAAACGAGTTAGGAACTTACGGACAAAAAGAGGTGGCCGAAATATACCAGACGATTCAGGATATCTGCCGTATTGCAGTTGCCTATTATCAATTCGACCCCGAAAAGCGGGACAAATTTAATTTTTATAAAGTACTTGTGAACTTGTAAACTACCTAATAGTTAGCTTTGTAAAACGGCCGGCTGATTTTTCAACCGACCGTTTTTTTTTATCATTTCTTTTTTGTGAACAGCGGATCGGCGCCAATTGTACCGGTAAGGTCGGCAATATATTTTTCCGATTCCACATAAGCTAACTTTTGCATTGCTTTTTCAATACGTGAATTAATCTGCATTTTATCGACCAGTGAATTGTTGGCCGGATTCTGTTTGAACTCTTCCAAATATTGAAGTTGATTTTTCAAAAATGCAGCTTCTTTTTGCTGTTTCAATTTCAGCCTCTCTTGGTACCATTCGGTTTCAAGCACGTAGTCTCTGTCGAATTCTTTTCGGAGCTCCTTGTCGCTCAGGTCTTTCCCGTTGTAGTGCCCGTATGCCATAACATGAAGCAGTATTTTCAGCGGAGGAATAGCGGCTTCAACGCTGCCGTCTTCAAAGTATTTCAAAGCGACTTTTTTCTGGGCTTCAACAATATTTTTAATGCCATCAATATAAACTTCCATATCCTGAAGTTCCGGTTTTAACATGTCTTCGTTGAAAACGGCCAGTGGCTCGTCAAAAAGCCGGTTCATGCAGCGGAAAGCAAAATTTTGGTTAATGCGATAACCCAATCGGCTGGCAAGTATTTTTTCTCCTTCATAATCAAAATCTTCCAGCTTGTCGAGGCATTTGTTCTGAATGAGTTTTTTTGCGTCTCTGTCTTCAGGTTCAAGGCGTGCCCATATTTCCGGGATGAGGATACTGATGTCATGATCGAACCGGTTTTTCTGGCCCACATAACCCGCAGCTGAGGTAAAACCCTGGTATTCTGACAGGATGTAAGAAAGCAATGCGTTGTTTAAATCGCTTGTGGGAACCAGCATATTAAAAGGGCCTTTGGTGAGCGCACCTTCAGAGCCTGCTCCTGTTGTGGAGGGCGATTTGCCGGTAAGGCTGCAAATAAAATCCATGAACAGCTCAGGTATTTCCTGGTAGTGAATAGGATTATAAACACTTAACGAACGAATTCCTTTTTCTTTGTCGGCCGGATTGTTTCTTCGGCCGGGCAAAATTGCGTTAACCGGAAAATGGACCGGTTGGTCGGGTGCTACTTTGCGAAACAGCCGGGCACCGGTTTCGGCAAGGTACGAATCCTGGTTCTCGTTTTTAAACCTGTTGCGTTGCAGATACCGGGGGTTGTTGGTAGGCACACCTTTTACCACGCGAGTGTGCGAAGGTGCCACAAAATAGCCCTCTTTTGGGCTGTCCATTACTTTAATGATTAAATCCTTTACCGGTTGGGTGTATTCATCAAAATGAATGGAATTTTCATACAGGTTCCTGGCGTCTTCGCGGGTTAATGGCTCATAGTTGGTGAGGAATGTATTTTTTTCAACAATATCGGCTTCTGCCTCCTTGTCGTACCCTCTGATTATTGCCTCGTCGGGCCGTTGGAAAAGGTAGCTTTCACAATTTGTTGTCAGTTTTACACTTTTGTTGGTGTACTCCGGATTTAAATTGTTAAGCTGACTTGCCGGAACCGTTATTGAGGCTGTAATGTCATCTTCAGTCTGGATTTTTTGGCTCGGGATAAAATCAGAACGTAATTTGTGCAAATACCATTTCCCTTCCGGATTAAATCCAATACGCACATAACTTGCCATAATTTTGTTGTGCTTGTAGCGGAGGGCGTTTCCGTCGCGTCCGTTTACAATTTCAACATTTAAAAAGTCTTTCCACGAACCTTTGTCCTGGTGTGTGCGGTACATCCTCTTAATGTAAAGGGCAAGTGTTCTGATATGAACAGGGATGCTTTCCAGAAAATTGTTATACTCCTCGTTATACAAATCGGAAGGAGTGAGCAATTTTACGGCTGAGCCCAATGTGCGGTGCGGACTTAAAAATGGCCGTGATTTGGCATTGGGATGAATATTTTTCCAGCGGTTGGAGTAATCGTAGTTGATTAGTTTATCAACCATTTCGTAATCTTTATCCAGATCCTGAATGTAGAACGGACCATATTTAATGGCATTTTGCATCGACTTTGAAATCTCCGATTTTCCGCCACCGGAAACCGTACTTGGCTTATGGCAGAAAATACCTTCGGGAGCAGTGTCGATAATTCTCCACAGTTGCTGCTCCGGATGCTTTACCAGCCGGAACTTGTGGCCGGTTGGGTGAACATAGGTTTTGTAGGGAGAAAGCTTTAAGCTTTGCTCTTTCCTGTTATGCATCCACGACACTGTTCCTTTTTCAATATCGATATCAGCATGCTCGTGAATGTAAATAATATCTGGATATTTTTTGTCGATGGCATAATTTTCGGGCATGACATCAATTTTTCCGTCAAGCAGCTTTTTCACTTCCTCAAAAGAGTAATTGTTATCGAATTTCCCGGAAAATGGCTCACCGTAAATATTGTCGCCCATATTTCCGCGCGAAAAAGCAATGGCGCCGCCCGCGTGTTCTTCTTCGGCAAGGCCATACAAATTGGCAGAGTAACCGATTTGGGTTTTAATTTCTTTTTTCGAATAGCCGAAGTAGTTGTCTGCAATTAGCGTGACCACCACACCACGCTCGTCGCGGCAGGTAACTTTAAATGCACTTCCATCGTTATACAGTTCATTTTCATCTTTCCAGTACATGCCGTCTTTGCGCTGCCTTTCAGTAGCATCATCGAAGTGTGGCAGCCCAACATCTTTCTTTTTAAGTTTTGTGAGTTGCGGGGCCAGTATTATGCATCCGGTATGTCCGGTCCAGTGTTCAATATCCAGTGCTGCATCATTAACTGCAAGGTTGTGGTCGCCGGCATTGCCGAAAATGGATTCAACAAAATCGAGATTACTCACCAGGCTTCCCGGCGCAAAAAACCGGATTTCCATGCTTTTCTCGCTCATCCAGCCTTTTACTTCGGGGCAAACTACCGGTCGAAGCAACAAAGATACCATGGTTTTGGCTTTTTCTTTTTGATTGGCTGTAAATGGCAGAATTGTTAATTCTTCGGGTGGATTAAGCGCACTGTGAAGCATGTGGGCGAAAGCAATTTTGGGTACTTCTTTCTTGTCGGGTGCCACCGGGAGTCCACCTTCCACAATGTGAAAAGTTCCTTTGGTGGTGCGCTTGTCAGCAGCCGGGTTGTTTAAAATTCCCTGCTTAATCCGGAACGAGCTGACCAGTTCGTTTTTAAAGGAATTTCCGTTGGGCGGGAGACTCACTTCGCGTGCCATTCCGGGCTGGTTGAGAACGAATGTTGAACCGGGCAACCGATAGGGTTTGTCGCATTCAACATCTTTTAAATAGTCGTTAATATAATTTTGAATGCGTGTATCGACTGGCGAAAGGTGGTCCGAAAGCAGTCTCGATTTTTCGCGGAAACTGCTGATTAAACTTTCAGTTAAGGAAATAAACCGGGCATTTGCAAGACGTGTTCCTGAGTCTGCATCGTCGCAATACAACGGTTGGTCGATTGCTGCCAGTTGAAGATTGATATATTGAATCAATTCTTTCCGGTCCTTTTTCCCTGGCTTTAATTTGTTTCTTGTATTCTTACTCATATTGTGGATTTTTCTAGTTCTTCCACTAAAATACAAAATAAAGCCATGCGATACCAAAAAATCAGTTAGCTCCTTTTCAATATTAGCCAAAAGATAAGTTGGCCGGAGCAGCGGTGTTTGACAGTTCAATAAAATTTAAAAAATACGATTTGCTATTCCTCGGAAACCGGAGTGTAGCCCTCGGGCACAACTGATTCTGACGGATTATACGGAAAAACATCTACAATAGTGCTGACGGCGAGGGCAGAAACTACGTAAGGAATTACCAGGTACGAAAGGCTTTCGTCGAGCCGTTCCAGGGCTTGTTTGATGTCGTCGGCCATTATCAGATAGTAAGTGCGCATTTTTTTCTCTTTCCCGGCTTCTTCGTCAACAGTAACAAGGTTGATGGTTGCTTTAAACCACCATTCTCCTGTGTCGTAGGGAAACACTTCCCCAATGCGCGATTTTTTGATGTCCGTAACCGAGAACTCTCCTCTTACCATTTCCTGCATTTGCCTTGTTATTCGTGTTTCGGCATCGGTGAACGAAACGGCATCCAGCAGAAAATTTTCGGTAACGGTTTGCTCTTTCCCACTTTCGGTAATTTTTGTGTATTTTACTTTACATTCGAACCAGGTTTGCATATTCAATCTATTTTAGGACTGCAAAATTAACATTCCGGTTAGTATTTCAGTTCCGGCCCTGAATTAATTCTGAATAATTTTTCAACAAAAAAACCGGCTGCTTTTTTTGCAGGCCGGTTCTGAAGTAAACTAAACAGACGTAAAAAACCTTTCTCTGGATTTGTTTTTTTTGAATTTTAAAGAAAGGATCCGCGCCTACGAACGGACCCTTTACAGACAGCTACAGACTAAAATTCAGAAGGAGGCGAAGTTAATTGTAGGCATTTTCTCCATGTTCGTAAACATCGAGTCCTTCTTCTTCTATGCGCTTTGAAACGCGCAATCCAATTGTTGATTTAATTATTTTGAAAAGAATTAATCCCGTTCCGAAAGCCCAGGCGAAAACTGCTGCCACACCTATTAATTGCGATAGTAGCAAACTGGCTCCGCCTCCGTAAAAAAGGCCTCCCTCGGTGGCAAAAAGCCCAACAGCAATAGTTCCGAAAGCGCCGTTTACGCCATGCACCGAAATTGCACCAACGGGGTCATCAACTTTAAATACCTGGTCGAAAAGTTCAACGCTGAAAACGAGAATAATTCCGGCAATGACTCCAATAATTAATGCTCCTCCCGGACTCACAATATCGCAACCTGCAGTTATCGCAACCAAACCTGCAAGTGCGCCGTTAAGTGCAAGAGACAATGCCGGTCGTTTGTAGCGCATCCACGAGGTAAACAGAGCAGCCATCGCTCCTCCGGCTGCTGCCAGGTTGGTGGTTAATGCTATGTGGGCAATGGCAAGGGTATTTTCAGATCCGGCAGCACCAAGTTGCGAGCCGGGGTTAAAGCCAAACCAGCCAAACCAAAGGATAAAAACGCCGAGTGCCCCAAATACAAGGTTGTGCCCGGGAATAGCCTTTGCTTTTCCTTTTACATATTTTCCATGACGGGGGCCAAGCATGATTGCACCAGCAAGTCCGACCCAAGCGCCTACCGAGTGAACGATTGTGGAACCTGCAAAATCGAGAAACCCAAGCTGATCGAGCCAGCCGCCGCCCCATTTCCAGTGACCTGAAATTGGATAAATAAAAACAGTAATTACGATTGTAAAAATTATGTAAGCATTGAATTTTGTCCGCTCGACAACCGCTCCTGAAACAATTGTGGCCGCTGTTGCTGCAAATACGGTCTGAAACATCAGGTCGGTTTTGTTGGCATAATCGCCAATGCCGTTATCGTTGATGAAAAGCGACGGGGTTCCTATAAAACCTGCTATTGATTCGCCGTACATAATTGTGTATCCGATTATCCAGAACAAAATTGCCCCAACCGAGAAATCCACCAGGTTTTTGGTGAGAATGTTAGCGGTATTTTTTGAGCGGGTGAAGCCAGCCTCCACCATTGCAAAACCGGGTTGCATAAACATGACCAAAAATGTGGCAACCAAAACCCATATATTGTTAATTGAAATCGATAGTTCTTCCATGATAAATTCTTTTTTGTGTGGTTATTACTCTTCTTTTCCTTTAATGTAGAGTGATTCGTCGCCCGTTTCGCCGGTGCGTATGCGATAAGACTCTTCGATGGGGATAATGAAAATTTTGCCATCGCCAATTTCACCGGTTCGGGAAGACTCGAGAATCGCATTTACCGTTTTTTCTACATTCTTATCACGTACTATAATCGAGAGTTTGATGCGCTCAATGGTGCTGGTATCGTAAACAATTCCGCGGTACACGCGTCCTTCGCGGGCCTGGCCGACACCTCTCACATCCCAAAATGAATAGAATTCAATTCCGGCATCGTGAAGAGCTTCGTTTACCTCGTCAAATTTTGTTTTGCGAATAATTGCTTCAATTTTTTTCATCGTATTTTGTTTTAAGGTTAAAGTGTGATTCCTGCTACAATGTGAAATTGTTCGGAGGAAGGGTTGAGAATGGCTGCTCCTGTAACCGGGAGCGAAAAAGAATCGGTAATTTTAATTTCTTTCGATGTGCTGATTCCGATGTTGCACACATTGAAATCACCGTCAACAGTATAGGCGCCATCGCCGCCTCCCAGTGTTATATCGACAGCGCCGGCAGAAAGGGCTGCTTCAAGGTAAATGTCACCCTCGCCATCGTTTATCATATAAGCGCCGGTAAGTGAGAAACTGCCTAACCCCAGGCTTACCATCGGTTCAATGTAGTGCGATGTGCCCTCCAACCACATGTCGCCGGGGAAGTAGTAATCAGTCACTGTTAAATTCAGCGAAGCATTGTCGCCCAACCCGAGCCCGTAGCCAACGTAAAGGTCTGCTTCGGCTGCTTCGTTGGTCGATGCGTTGTACGAACCCCAGGCGCCTATTGCAAATCCGCCGGCGCTA
>Ga0102926_1001320_pt1 | contig 14662 bp, 17 predicted proteins | sample SalPonR1_A_D2_MG_FD_78173 | JGI IMG/M metagenome (GOLD analysis project Ga0102926, IMG submission 78173) | Salt pond soil microbial communities from South San Francisco under conditions of wetland restoration - Salt Pond MetaG R1_A_D2_MG | ecosystem: Environmental > Aquatic > Marine > Intertidal...
AAGGAGCTTTATATGAAAACTTTAATGTTTATTTCTTTAGGAATAGTAGGGATTGTTTTAATGATGGTCGGTAATAAAAAAAATGTTTTTATGGTTAAAAATTTGGGAGTAGTTATTGTTTTGATTTTCGTTATTATGCTAATTTCAATCTTTTTATAAAAAATATTAAAGTAATAAATGAGTTTTTAATTGTTGGAATGGAGTAAAAGTATAAAATATGAGAATCTTATAAAAACATAGAAAACAGAGGAGAATTTATAAATGAAGGTTTTATCTGTTTTAACTGCATTGCAAGGTTTGGGATATGTTTATAACTCAATATTCAATTTATCTCATGGAAATATGTTTAAATATGTTCAATTTCTAATGAGTCCATATTATCACTTAACTGGGATTATTTTAGGATTGCTTTTATTTATTACAGGAATAGGAATGTGGTTTAGGAAAAGATACTCCTATTATTTAACAATTGTTTTGTATTCTGTATTGATAATTAATGGCTTAGTTGGAATAGTTTTGATGATGATGGCAAAAGAAATAGTTCCTTTAATATTAATTATCTTCATTTTAACTTTGTTTTTTATCATAATTAGGTACACACAAAAAAATAGAACTTTATTTAAATAACTTCGATTATGAGTTTGTCTTAAGGTCAATTATGACAAACTAGGTGAAAATGATATAAATATTGATAAAATAAGGATAAAGTAGGTTTTGTGCTTTATCCTTTTTTCTTATTCAATTTTAAGTTTGTCATATTATATTCTTTAGCATCCTTATGTAAAACTAAAGCAAAATAGAGTAATAATGTATAAAATATGAAAAGTTTTAAATTTAGCTATCTACAGACTATTTTTATCCTTTTTATATCTATACAGTTTTATTAAACCTACTGTAACAGCAGCAATCAATACTATTGGTATTCCTATAAATAATAGAAATAATCCGCCGTAGCTACTAAACCTAAAAAGAAAGAATTCCGGAATTGTAAGCAAAAATGTAATTATGCTTAAAGCCTTTTTCTTTTTCTTCATAAAGTAAAAACCCAGTCCTAAGGTAATCGCCACTATACTACCTGCTATAGTATTATTAGTTTTAACAAAATTAGTGCCAAATATCAGCCCTTCCCTGCTTACGTAGTTAAAGTACCACTCTTCTTCAGGAATCTCTTCTAATGTTGTGCTGTAGGAAGAATCACCCATCTTTTTTAGATCTATGTTTGAATGAATTTCATAGCTGTCGTCGGGAAATACAACAGCCATATTTAATTTAGCGTCACCTTCCCAAAATTTAGCTGGGGTAAGGTAGTATATTTGAGTATTAACATCATTTACTACTTCATTATAAGAATAATATCCACCATCAGATTCATACTGTATATCAAGCTCTACAGTTTGACCAAGAGGAATATCAACACTAAATTCATATCCTTTATCTTCATAGGTACCTCTAATGTATCCTGAAAATCCTCTTTCAAGAAGTTTTCCACTGACAGGCTCGTATATATTTATATCTTCAATAGATTCCCAGTTTTCAGGAATGTCTTTGTTCTCTACTAATCTTATATCTTCTATTAACTTCCCGTCAGCTTTTATCTTTGCTTCATCGCTAGCCATCCCTGGCCCTAGAAACATAAGTTTTATGTTTTCTTCTTCATTGTTAATGTTTTTAAGTATGTATTTTACCTCAACTTGAGCTCTTTGATCCCATTCTTCATCTACAGTAAATGTAATCCACTCTTCCACCAGAGAAATACCTGTGTCGTTAGAAAAATAAACCATGTTTGTTTCAGGATCCTGAGATGGGGCTGCTGCATTTCCCCAAGCAGGAATTGTTATTAAGATTATAGATAGTATTATTAAAATTATTTTTTTCATAAATATCGTCTCCTATTAAAATAGACGAATTCTAACACTTTAAGTTCCTGTAATGCAAGATTTCTATCGGTTTAATTAATATTCAAGTTTCTAAACTGACTATCCCCAGGTTTTAGTTGATATATCTGGTTTGAATTCATTTTCTGTAAGTACATCCAGTTGTTTATTACATTTAGATTTATTCCATCTTCAGGAACCGGTACTAATTTTTCTAAATCATATGATTCTTTATCTACAGAATAAACATGTCTGCCTTCTCCACCATCTGCTATAAAGTAAAACTTTCTGTCATCAAAATTAACTGATGAAAAATTTTCAAATCCATCTTCTGTTGTTATTGAATGAAGAAGTTCTTTTTGTCTATATATGTAGAGTCCACTTAATCCTTCTTTTTGAATTATTAAAGCCGTTCCAAACTGCTCATATGCCAATACACTTTCTATATCTATAAAACTTTCATCAAACTTTATAAGTGCAGTTTTTCCACTACCTGAATAGTGACTTACTTTATACTGACTTGGATCGAGTGTTTTGTTTACGTAATAAAACACATTAGAAAAATAGGAAGTCATATGTGATATTTCATTTGCATAAGTTTCGTAAAAGCGATCCTCTTTTTCTTTGTAAAATACCATTTCAGAATATTCTTCCCCTTGAGTTAAAATATAAGCAATACCTTGATTAATATATAAATAATCTGTCTGTCCTTCATAAACTGTTTCTACAAGGCTGTAATCATCTTTTTTTCTTCTAATTAAATCTCCCGTCTGACTATTAATGTAGTAAATCCATTCTTCTGTCGAATTCAAGTATTTCGCAGAGGCTGTTTCCTCTAAATTAAACATCTCAGTTATGCTTTCGTCTTTTGGATTAAAAGAGTAAACTCCCATATCCATACTGATAATATGATTGTCTTTTTCAAAGTCGAAAAGTACATATCCTTCATTAGCAAGATTTCCGCTGGAATTGCCATAAACATGGTAGAAATAGTTGAGATATTCTTCTTCAACCTCTTGACTTTCTTCCTCAGTTTCAACTGCCTCTTCATTTTGATCTTCTTCATCGGTTCCTTGAGATTCCTCTGCTTCAAGAGCCGCTATAACTTCTTCTGGTGTTAACTCACCATCATCTTCTGAACTAACTTCATCATTTTCAGCTTCTTCATAATCCACTTCTTCTTGTGGCTGATCTACTTCATTATCATTTCCACATCCCATTAATGAAATTATTAATGCTAATGATAAAATCAATGCTAAAAGTTTTTTTATATTCATTTTTACACCCCTTTTAAAAATATATTCTTTTAAATTATATCACTTAAAGATTATTTTTTCATTATTTTATTCCCCTGTATTTAAATATTCTGAGCTATAATATTAAGCACTATCTCTTTATCAAACAGCACAAAAAATATAAGCAAATATCAAAAACATTTAAAATAATGGTACTTTGATAATAAACTAATTTTTGAATTTATTATGCAATAGTTGTACAATTAAGATACAAATAATTAATCTAAATTGCAACTCGAAAAGTTATTGTAATTAATAAAGAAGGAATAGTGTTTACAATGGATGCAAATGTTCTTAAGGTTTCAAATATAACAAAAACAATTAAAAATAAAGAGATTATTAAAGGAATAAGTTTCGTAATTAATCTAGGAGAGATACTTGGTTTTTTAGGTCCTAACGGTGCAGGTAAATCCACAACCTTAAGAATGATTGTAGGTTTGTCTAAACCAAGTTCAGGTTATATTGATATTTGTGGATATAATATTACAAATGACTACGTAAAAGCTATGTCCAATGTCGGCTGTATTATAGAAGAACCTAATTTATATAATTATATGAGTGGATATAAAAATCTTGAAATGTTAGGTTCCATGTCAAAAGGGGTGACTAAAAAAGATATCGACGAAGCAGTTGAACTAGTAGGCATGGAAAAGCGTATAAATGATAAAGTTGGTATTTATTCTATGGGTATGAAGCAAAGGGTAGGTTTAGCACAAGCCCTTATCCATAAACCGAAATTATTAGTTTTAGATGAACCTACAAGCGGACTGGACCCTCAAGGTATTCATGACTTCCGTGAAATTGTAAAAGAATTAGCTAAGGAAAAAAATATTTCAGTATTGATATCATCCCACCTTATAAGTGAAGTACAAATGATGTGTGATAAAGTATCCATAATAAATAATGGTGAAATAATTCAAAATGGTTCAGTTGATGAAATGATATCAACAGGAGAAGTATTTTGGGTTTTAGATGATTCTAAAAAAGGGCAGAAGCTGCTTAAGGAAAGTTTTAATATAGCATCTATTATAGACAAAGAAAAGCTGATTGCAATAATAGATGTGAAAGAGCTTACAACAATAAATAAAAAAATGATACAATCAGGTATGGATTTGAAATACGTAGGAACTAAGAAAAAAACTCTAGAAGATTTGTTCTTAAAACTAACAGAAAAGCAAAAGATACTATAGAAAGTGTGATACTATGATTTCATTGATACAAAATGAAGTAATAAAACTTTTATTAAAGAAAAAAATGATTCTTATACTTTTGTTATTGCTGATTTTTATTAGCTTGTTTTCATATGGAGAAAAATATACCTATGATAAAAACTTAGAGCGATTAGAGAATTTATCTGGAGATATGAACTACGACTGGAAAAATTTAGCAACTCAAAGGCTTAGTGATCTTGAAAAAAGGCTTAATAGTTCATATATACCAGATGAAGGCATTGCCTCAATAGAAATAGAAATTGAGCAATTGAATTATTTCATAGAAAATGATATTAACCCTATAACACCAAGTGCAGCTAAATTTAGCGTTGAGTTTGTGGAACAAGGTATTTTAATGTTCATTCCACTACTTATTGTTATTCTGGCTGCTGATTTAGTTTCAGGGGAGTTTTCATCAAAAACTATTAAGGTACTTCTAACAAGAGCAGTTCCTAGGTGGAAAATATTATTGAGTAAATTTATTGCATTGATAATGATAACTACAATTTTGATTTCTATAATCGGTGTTTTATCGTCAATTGTATCCTTTCTTTTTTTTCAGCGTTGGGGCTTTAATGAGCCTGTTGCCACGGGTTTTAGTCTAATTCAAGGTAGTCTAAATTCGGATTATGTTGTATTAGTTACAAGATTTCAATATATGCTGCTAATATATTCCTTAGTCTGGTATGTTTCAATCGTTTTATCTTCAATAACCTTATTGATATCTGTTTTAGTTAATAATAGCGCGTCTGCCATAGGTATATTAATGGCAGCCTTAATTAGTGGTCAATTTTTACAGTTTTTTCTATCAGATTGGACACTAGTTAAGTATTTTTTTGTAACAAATTTAAACCTTACCCATTACTTAACAGGTTCCTACCAAATTATTGAAGGAATGAGTTTAGAATTTTCTATTGTTGTACTTAGTCTATGGGCATTTTTGTCTCTTTTCGTAAGCTTTCAAGTGTTTAATCGAAAAGATGTCTTGGTTTAAATGCCTATTGTAAGGAGAATTAAAATGTTTAAGAAAATTATATGGCCGATTTTATCCTTTTTATCTATTTCTTTAGCTATTGTTTTTATTTTTGGATTTATTTTTTCCATTAATATAGATAAAGGTACTCAGGAGGATTTTATTGAACCGATAGAGGGAGAAGATAATTCTCTAGAGACTAATAATGAATCTAGTGAAAATGAAAGGGATGGTCTTCAAATACTTGTTTTGGGTGATTCAATAGGATTTGGAGTTGGCGATAAGTCTAATAAAGGAATTGGAATACGATATAAAGAATTAATTAATAAAGAAGAAATAAAAGATGTTGCAGTGACAAATCTTTCAGTACCAGGTTATGAAAGTGGTGACCTGTTAACTTTTTTAGAAAGCAAACAAAATAATAGTCTTATTTCGAAAGCAGATATTATTATTATTTCTATTGGCGGTAATGATTTGAACAATATAGAGTATGAAGATACTTTATCCTTAGATGTTAATTTTAAAGAAACTATTAAATCCTACAAAGAAAATCTTCAAGACGTTATAAATATAGTACGTAATCTTAATGAAAGTGCTCAATTAGCGATAATAGGGTTATATGATCCTTATTCACAAGAAGAACCTCAAAAAACTAGATTGCTTCTTGAATGGAATTATGAAACAAGGCTTATTGCTTATTTAAATTATGATATTGCATATATCCCTACTTATGAACTGTTTAAATATCATTTAGATTCATATCTTTCAGAAGATGAATTTCATCCTAGTAGTGATGGATATCAGGCTATAACCCAGGAGCTTTTTAATATATTAAATGGAATCTACTAGTATAAAAAATATATAAATCTTAAAGCTAATCTTATGTATTTTATTATTTTGTTCCTTTATATTAAATATTATAAATGATAAAATATACTAAATTATATGTTTTGAGGTGTGATATGATAAGAAAGTTAGAAGAAAAAGATAGAGCTTTAGTTTTAGATTTTTTAAGTGAAGAACCATCGATAAATCTTTTTGCTATCGGAGATATTGAAGTTTTTGGATTTGAAGAGGATTTTCAAGATGTTTGGGGTCAGTTTAAGGACACTAATTTGAAAGGTGTTCTTTTAAGATACAATCAAAACTTTATCCCCTACTGGAAAAAAGGGGAATTTAATCCTGCTGAATTTATCAAAATAATAGAAAAAAGTTCTATAAAAAACAGAATGATTTCAGGTAAAAAAAGTATCTTAGAAAATTTTGAGAATATCTTTGATAATTACAATAAAAAAGAAACCTATTTTTGTGAATTGAAAAAAGCAGAAAATTTAATTGAAGATACTTCTGAAATTAAAGTTGCCCAAGTATCAGATAAATTCAGGATACCAAAGTTTACAAACACTATAGAAGAGTTTAGTGATTCTCCTGATGTGACTCCAGAACAATTTGAAAAAAAACTTAAAACTAATTCCGGTCGTGCATATTATATAGAAAATTCAAAAGGTGATATAATAAGTGTAGCACAAACTACAGCTGAAAATTCTCAATCGGCTATGATAGTCGGAGTAGCTACAAAACCGGGTTATAGAAGAAAAGGGTTAGTTTCAAAATGTATGTCTAAACTTTGTAAAAATTATCTAAAAGAAGGTAAAACTCTATGCCTTTTCTACGACAATCCTGAGGCAGGCAAAATTTATAAAAAAATTGGGTTCAAAGAAATTGATAAATGGACTATGATATATGAAAAATAAATTAATGAAAGGACTGATATAATGAAAAAATTTAGTTTCACAAATGATTACAGTGAAGGAGCTCATCCTAATATACTTAAAGCTTTAGAAAAAACAAATTTAATTCAAGAAATTGGATATGGAGAGGATAATTTTAGCCTTGAAGCTTCCAAATTAATAAAGTCCAAACTTGGTACTGATGATTCTGATGTTCACATGGTTACTGGAGGTACACAGGCTAATCTAATAGTTATATCTTCCATACTAAAGCCTCATGAAGCCGTTATTTCTGCTAGTACCGGACATATAAACGTACATGAAGCTGGTGCTATAGAAGCAACAGGTCACAAGGTATGCGTTGTGGATACGGAGGATGGTAAGCTTATCCCAGAACAGATCCAGCATATTCTGGACATACACGAAGATGAACATATGGTTAAGCCTAAACTTGTATATATATCTAATTCTACAGAAATTGGCACAGTATATACAAAATCAGAGCTAGAAACATTATATAATTTTTGCAAAGCTAAAAATCTATATCTTTTTATGGACGGAGCAAGGTTAGGATCTGCTTTAGAATCTCCAAAAAGTGATTTAAAAATAGAAATTCTTCCTAAATTAGTAGATGTTTTTTACTTAGGAGGTACAAAAAACGGTGCTCTGATTGGTGAAGCAATAGTAATAAATAACGACTTACTAAAAGAGGATTTTAGGTTTTATATAAAACAAAAGGGTGCTTTACTTGCTAAAGGAAGACTTGTAGGAATTCAGTTTTTAGAACTATTTAAAAATGATTTATTTTTTAAAAATGCAAAACATGCTAATGATATGGCTTTTAAAATGAGTAGTTCTTTAGAAGATTTAGGCTGCGAATTTTTAACTGAACCTTCTTCAAATCAAATATTTCCGATTTTACCAGATGAATTAATCGAAGAATTATCTGAAAAATTTATGTTTTATAAATGGTCTGATGTTGGTAAGAGTAACTCTTCAATAAGAATAGTAACTTCTTGGGCAACTGATGAATCTAAGGTAGATGAATTTGTAGAAATAGTTAAAAAATACAAAAGCAGAGATTAACAGTAAGAATATTATGTTTTTCTACTCAGTTATAATTTTTATGTTTAATGTATTTTGATAATGGGTATACTTTTAATAACATTTATTAAAATTTTCTAACGGGGAGGTTTCAATTGAATTCATTATTTAATCTTAAATTTATGAATCAAAAAGCTATGGATAGAGTTCTTCTTGCTCTTATACCAATAATATTTTTTGGCATCGGTTCCTTTGGATGGAGGGTTCTGTTTGTAGTTTTAGTATCAATTGTTTTTGCATTTTTAACAGAATGGTTTTTTAAAAGAAAGACTAAAAAACCTTATACGAGGGCAATCTTTGTATCTGCTGTATTATATGCTTTAACTCTACCTCCAAGAACTCCTTACTGGATTGTAGCTTTAGGTATTATTTTTGGTATTACCTTTGCTCGTGAGGTCTTTGGTGGCTTTGGGAGAAATGTTTTTAATCCTGCTATAACAGCAAGAGCCTTTGTTTACGTTAACTTTTCAAATTATCTTACAGCTCAATGGTCCACAAGTTCCGATGGATTATTTTCTGGATTTACAAAGTACATAACAGAACCCATAGATGTATTGGCCCAATCAACCCCTATGCTCATATATAGAGAAAGTGGTCAGTTGGCATCTTATTTTGATGTTATTGTTGGAAACGTTTCTGGTTCTATCGGAGAAGTTTCTGCTGTACTTATTATTTTAGCCGGAATATATTTAGTAGTTAAAAAGGCGGCATACAAGGAAACTATGATTTCTGTAATAGTTGGTTTTGTAGGTATGACTTTAATTTTTAATCTTATTGGAATTGAGCAGATTCCAAATCCATTGTGGGGTATTTTCTCCGGAGGCCTTTTGTTTGGAGCTGTATTTATGGCTACAGATCCTATCACCTCTCCAAAAACCTATTTAGGAAGATGGATATACGGTATTATGATAGGTGTTATAACTGTTGTAATAAGAGGTTTCGCCTTATTCGCTGGTGGCATTATGTTTGCTATACTTATAGCTAATGTATTTGTACCTATTTTGGATGTTGGTGTGAATCAACTTAAGAAGAGGGGTGCATAATATGGCTACCCATAAGAAAAAAGTTGTTTATCCTATAGTATTTATGGTGATGGTTACAAGTATTTTTACTCTCTTTCTTGCTGTAATAAATGAATTAACCTACGATACAATACAGGAGCAGTCTAGAATAAAAACTCAAAGCAAGCTCCTTTATTCCTTAGATATAGATTACGAAGACAGCGATGAAAGTATATTAAACACTTACAATAAATACATAACGGAAAAATCTACAGATGACTATACATATTATATTGCTGAAGAAAATGGACAAGTAATCGGTTATGCATTTGAAGTAAGAGGCAGTGGACTTTGGGGACAGATTAGATCTTATTTAGCTTTTGATGACTCCTTCGATGAGTTAAAGGGTGTAGATTTCATATCTCATTCCGAAACTCCTGGATTGGGAGGTAGAATAGATGAAAGATGGTTTGTCGATCAATTTAAAGGTATCGAATTAACTCAATCGGCAGATGGAGAGTATCTAATTTTCAAACCTTCAATAGGAGGAAATATAGACTCTATAACCGGTGCAACTTCGACATCAAAAGCTGTAAGAACTATATTTAATGAGAATATAGAAGAAATACTACAGGTGAAGGAGGAAGTAATTGATGAATCAAAAAACTAAAGGTATCTTTCTTTTAGGTTTATGGAAAGATAATCCTGTATTTAGACAAATACTTGGAATATGTTCAGCTTTAGCCGTTACAAATCTTATGGTAAATTCATTTGTTATGGGTCTTGGACTAATTTTTGTTACTGCATTTTCCGAGCTCACCGTATCAATAATAAGACAGTACACTCCGAAACATATAAGAATGATGGTTCAAACCCTTATTATATCAGCTTATGTTATCATAGTAGATATATTCTTGAAGGCGTATTTCCCTAGTATAAGTGAAGCACTGGGTCCATATGTAGGACTTATTATTACCAACTGTATAATAATGGGTAGATGTGAATCTTACGCTCAGAACAACCCTCCATATTATGCTTTCATGGACGGAATAGCTTCTGGTGCCGGATATGCAATAGTTTTACTTATAATAGCTTTTGTAAGAGAATTACTTGGTTTTGGATCCTTATTTGGAATTAGTATCTTAGGAGAATCTTGGACTTCATGGACTCTAATGATAATGCCACCTGGAGCATTTTTTATGCTGGCTATTATCATCTGGATTTCTAAAAATATGATCGACGATGAAAAAGAAGAGAATGGAGGTGCAAAAGCATAATGACTATAAATCCTTTTGTAATATTTTTCGCAGCTATTTTTACTAACAATATGATATTATCCAACTTTTTAGGAATGTGTTCTTTTATTGCTGTAAGCAACGAGATTAAGACTTCTTTTAGCTTAGGAGAAGCCGTTACCTTTGTTTTAGGTTTTACTTCTATAATAAATTACCTTGTATATCATAAAATATTAGTACCTTTGAATTTAGAATATTTAAGATTTATAGTATTTATAATAGTTATTGCATCTTTTGTTCAGCTGGTAGAGATGATAATAGATAGATATTTTCAAAATCTTTACTATGCACTGGGGGTTTTCCTACCTCTAATTACTGTAAACTGTGCTATATTAGGAGTTTCATTATTTATGATTATAAGAGACTACTCTCTTATTCAATCTGTAGCTTTTAGTATAGGTTCAGGTTTAGGGTGGACATTAGCTATAGTAGCTATGGCAGGCATAAGGCAAAAAATAAAAAACAATCCTTTACCTAAAGGTTTAGAAGGTCCTGGTATAACCCTAATTATCACAGGTATTATGGCACTTGCATTTATAGGATTTTCCGGAATAGTACAGATACAATAGGAGGTAATATGAGAGAAATAATAATAACAGTTGTGACAATATCATCTATATCCGGAGTATTAGCTTTTTTACTTTCTATAGCAAATAAAACTATTGCTAACTACGGTGAAAAGACAGTTACAATCAATAAAGAAAAAGATTATATAGTAGAAGGAGGAGAAACTCTCCTTTCAGCTTTGATTGAAGAAAACATATTTATTCCATCAGCCTGCGGCGGTAAAGGTAGCTGTGGATATTGTAAGGTTAAAGTTTTAGAAGGTGGTGGTCAGTTTCTACCCACTGAAAAAGGATATGTAACTGAAGAAGAAAGAGAAGAGGGTATCAGACTTTCATGTCAATGCAAAGTAAAAGAAGATATGAAAATTGAAATTCCGGAAGAGCTTTTCAATGTTGAACAGTACGAAACTACAGTATCTAAAATGGAAAATCTTACTGACAAGATTAAGCTGGTTAGATTAGAATTTGACGAAGGTAAAGAAATGAATTATAGCCCTGGACAATACATTCAGATTTTGACTCCTATATATAAGGAAAGCTTCGAAGAAATATATAGAGCTTACTCTATAACAACTCCACCAAGCTCGAAAAATGCCATCGAACTTTTTATAGGATATGCTGGTGGTATATGTACTACATATGTACATGATTATCTTAAGGAAGGAGATCCTCTAACAATTGTAGGTCCTTTTGGAGATTTTCAATATCGAAATAACGATAAAGAAATGATTCTTGTAGCCATCGGTACAGGTATGGCACCTATTATGAGCATCCTTAGACATATGGCTGAAAAAGGTATAGATAGAAAAGCAACCTTCTACTTTGGAGCAAGAACAAGATCTGATCTTTTCATGATAGATGAAATCGAAGAGCTTAAAGAAAACCTTCCAAGATTTGAGCTTAAGCTATGTCTATCAAGACCAACTGAAGAGGATAATTGGGATGGAGAAGTAGGAAGAGTTACCGATTTGCTTGAAAAATATGAAGAGAATGGTGAAAATAAGGAAGCTTATTTATGTGGTAGTCCTCCTATGATTGATTCAGTTGTCCCGATACTTAAAGCAAAAAATTTTAAAGAAGAAAATATTTTATTTGATAAGTTTGAATAAGCTGGAAATTTTCCAGCTTTTTTATATTAAATTTCATGGAGGTAGAGATGGATAAATTAATTATAACTATAGCTTCTACAGGAAATGTTCCTACAAAAGACATAACTCCTTATGCAGCTTTAACAAAGGAAGAAATTGTAGATGATATAGAAAAATGTTCAAAACTAGGTGCATCATTGGCTCATATTCATGTGAGAGATAAAAACTTAGAACCAACCAGTGATAGAAATACATTTAAAGAAGTATTAGACGAAATAGATAGAAGAGAAATTAAGGTGATAAAGCAGGTATCAACTGGAGCGAGAGGTGGAGAAAACACTATAAAATCCAGAGGTCAAATGCTTGATTTAAATATACATATGGCCAGTCTTTCAACTGGTTCTTCAAATTTTTCTTCGTTAGTTAATGCAAATTCTTTTGAATTAATAAATGCATTAGCAGAAAAAATGTATGAAAATAACATAAAACCTGAAATAGAAGTATTTGATACTGCAATGCTTTTTAATGCATTATACCTATTAAAAAAAGGGATTTTAAAATCTCCTCTTCATTTTAATTTAGTTATGAATGTTCCCGGTTCAATAAAAGGTACACCAAAGAATCTTATGTTTTTATATGATAACCTTCCTGGAAATTCAACATGGACGGTTACTGCAATAGGAAAATCTCATGTTCAATTGACAACAATAACAGTAGCTTTAGGGGGTCATGTGAGAACTGGATTAGAAGATGTAATCTATTTTGATAAAGATAAATTCGCAACTAATGAGATGCTTGTAAAAAGAATTGTTAATATATCTACGGCGGTAGGTAGAGAGATAGCTACTTATGAAGAAGCAAAAAAAATTCTTTCATTAACCTAAATGTTTCCCCGTTTATTATTTCCTGGGAAATATTTAGTTTGTAAAGTAAAATAAAAAACTCCGAATTAAATCGGAGTCATTTTTAAATCTTTTGTCATCTTACAACTAAAACCGGTACATTTATATGATGTACAACTTTATTTGTAACACTTCCTAACATAAACCTTTTGTTTTCTTTCATGCTGTGAGTTTTCATAATTACCAAGTCATAATCCCCTTTTTCTGATTCCTCTAATATTTCAGATGCTGCATCTCCTTCTATAACCTTAGATTCAGTTTTTATGCCTTCCTGCTTATATAAATTTACTACTTTTTCAATGAAATTATTCTTATTAGCAGTTTCGTAAATTTTTTCTATATAAGCTCCATATTTGACTTCGTTTGGAATTCTATGAAAATCAACAGCATGAAAAATAGTAATAGTGCTATCAAATTCTTTTGCTAATTTTACTGCAATATCAATTGTTTCAATTTTTTCTTGGTTTTCAACCGGTAATAATATTTTTTTCATTTTTTTCCACCTCTTTAAGTTTATTATATTAAAAAGAAAATGTTTTCATTATATATTTACCACATATGTGTTTTGTTATTCTTTTAAATCATAAAACTCCGATTTTTAATCGGAGTTTTATTTTATCTTAGGATGATTATAGGTACATTAATGTGATGTACAACTTTGTTAGTTACACTACCCAGCATAAATCTTTTGTTTTCTTTCATATTATAAGTTTCCATTATAATTAGATCATAATTTTCATTTTCAGCCTTATCTAAAATCTTCGATGCTGTATCTCCTTCTACAACTTGAATATCTGTTTTGATACCTTCCTTTTCATATAACTCAGAAACTTTCTTTAATATATTGTTATCACTGGTTGTGTCGTGAATTACTTCTATGTATCTTCCCTTTATATTGTGAGGTATTCTATCAAACCTGTGAAAATCAACGACGTGAAATAAAGTAATAGTGCTATCAAATTCTTTTCCTAATTTTACAGCAATTTCAAGAGGTCTATCTACGTTGTGTTGATTTCCAATAGGGATTAATATCTTCTTCATCCTTCTCACCTCTCTATTTAAATAATATTCTTCACTATATATTTACCAAAATTTATTGAATTTATACTCATTTACATAAAATAAAAAAGTATGATTGGAAGTTTTATCCATCATACTTTCTTAGTTTATTTTTGTTTATTTTTTTCTCTAATTCTCATTACTGTAAATCCACCAATAGATCCTATTATAATCGCTCCTAAAATAGTACTGAGACTGAAACTATCTCTATTTACTATTGCTGGTTCTTGATTATCTTCTGCTGTATCAGAGTCAGCATAAACAGGTGTTATGAATAAAGCAAGTATAAGTAATATTAAGGCTAATTTTTTCAAAACTGCACCTCCTGTAAGTTTTTATTATTTTGATAAAGAAAATAAAATTTCAATTTTTTTAATTAATTTACTAATTATTATAACATATTTCATTCAAAATATAGAGTAAAGTTATATAAAGTGTTAAAATATAATTAAATAAGTACTTGGAGTTGTTGATTTTGATGAAAAATTCAAACAAAAATAAAGCATTAATTTTATTTTTTTCAATTATTCTTTTAGGATTTTTAAATTACCTATTAATTAAATT
>Ga0102926_1001324_pt1 | contig 14635 bp, 13 predicted proteins | sample SalPonR1_A_D2_MG_FD_78173 | JGI IMG/M metagenome (GOLD analysis project Ga0102926, IMG submission 78173) | Salt pond soil microbial communities from South San Francisco under conditions of wetland restoration - Salt Pond MetaG R1_A_D2_MG | ecosystem: Environmental > Aquatic > Marine > Intertidal...
TGAAGCTAATAATATTTTAGGGTTTCAAACTAAATGGGTAATTAATAATGGAAATGAAGTAAATTTAATTTTGAGTTTTGATCAAATACAAGTATTAGAATCAGATGATGTATTTCCACAAGCTTATGGTCTTTTGATTAATTTTATAAATTCAACACCTCTTATAAATGGAATGTTAAATAAAAGCTTAGAATTAGTTTATACATCTCCTTATCTGTATCTTAATGAAAAGTATGATGAAAACGTTTTTAATTATAACTATGATCATATTTATGGAAATAATTATGGAGAGTTTGATGAAATTGGATATAGTGGATATTACTATGGTCCTAATACTATTATCCTTGAATATTCAATTATTTATACTGATTTAAATTTATGGGAAATTGGTTCTGCTTTAAAATTGAGAATCCATGGAACAAAATCAATTGCTTTTAATTCTATTTATGAAGATACAATAACTGATACTATAGATCGCTCTTTTATTGTGGGACCTTTGGAATCTATAATAAGTTTTACAACAAAAGGTTATATAAATTTAAATGATTATTTAAAGATAGATGCCAATATAAGTTGCAATACAATTTTTAATCATTATCACGATTCTAATTCACCTATCTTTTTTAATACTCAAGCAAAAATTGGTGCAACTATTAATATAATTTAATTTATATATAGATTATATATTAAAATTGTATAATAAAAATATAAATATATTTGATTTAGCTAATTATATTTAAGTTATAATTAGCTAGTTTTGATTTCAATAATTATAATAGAATTACTAATTGCATTATATTGATTTTCTATCTTTAAATCCATTTGATTTAAAATAGTAATAATACCACCTTTTTTTATATAATCTTTAAATCCTTTATAATGTGATCCCCCTGCAATTTTTTCTATAATATTAGAACCAAACCCAGAGAAGTTTTTTGGAAGAGGAGCATTATAATCTGCAATTATCAAATGATTTGATATTCTTTTCATTTCATTAATAATTTGAATACGTAATTCATTTTCAAGCTCATGTAGTGCTAATGTTATTATTGCAAAATCAAATTCTTTATCAGATATAAAATTCAAATTACTTCCATCAGCTGTATGATATTTTATATTATTAAGATTTAGGCTATTAGCTTTTTTTGTAGCACAAGATGTCATTACGTCATTAATATCAATACCTACAACTCGATTTGCTGTTTGGGAGAGAATAATAGATTGAGCACCTGTTCCTGAACCAATTTCAATGATATTGCTTTTCTCCGGAATTAGAGACGCAATTTCTTTCCTTAATTTCTTTAGTAAAGGATCAATTAAAATTTTATAGAATTTACAAGCTAAAAACATTGTTTCTTTCCTTATAATAATACTAACAGTTAATGAGCCTAAGTCAATATTTTTTATTAAATAGCAACTTCAAATTGGCTATTATATAGTTCGCTATAAAAACCTTTTTTATTTAATAATTCTTGATGCTTCCCACTTTCTATAATATCTCCATCTTTCATTACTAATATTAAATCAGCATTTTTTATGGTTGAAAGACGATGAGCTATAACAAAAGAAGTACGGCCAATTGTTAATTTATCCATTGCTTCTTGCACATGCTTTTCTGTTCTAGTATCAACGGAGCTTGTTGCTTCATCAAGTATTAGTAATGGAGCATTTTGTATCATAGCACGAGCAATAGTTATTAATTGCTTTTGTCCTGCAGAAAGATTTGCTTTATCATTTAATAAAGTATTATAACCTTTTGGTAGTGTTTTTATGAAGTGATGCAATCCTACTAAATCACAAGCTTTTTCAACTTCTTCATCTTTAATATTTTTTTTGCTATAAATTATGTTTTCTTTAATAGTTCCTTCAATTAACCAAGTATCTTGTAATACCATACAAAATTGGTCATGAACACTTTCTCTTTTTACATGATTTGTTGGAATATTATCTATTAATATTTCCCCATTATCAATTTCATAGAAACGCATTAATAAATTAACCATTGTTGTTTTTCCAGCACCTGTTGGTCCAACAATCGCAACTTTTTGACCAGGTTTAATTTTAGCAGAGAAATTTTTGATAATTGGTTTGTTTTTGTCATAACCAAAATGAACATTTTTAAATTCAACTTCTCCTTTAATGTTTTTATATTCAATTAATTTTTCACTTTCATCAATTAATTCTTTTTCATCAAAGAATTCAAATACTCTTTCACTTGCAGCTGCTGTTCTTTGTAGTTGTTGCATAGCTTGAGCAACTTGAGATAAGGGTTGTGTAAAAAGTCTAATATATAGTATGAAAGCAACAATAACACCAAAAGATATTGTATTGTTCATCGCAAGTATCGCACCAACAATACAAACTGCTACATATCCAAAATTACCGATAAAGGTCATAAGCGGCATCATCAATCCAGATAAGAATTGAGATTTCCAACCACTTTCATATAAGGATTTATTTATTTTATCAAACTCTTCTTTAGCTTTATTACCACCATTATAGACTTTAACAACATTATGGCCTGTGTATATTTCTTCAACATGAGCATTCATATCTCCAAGGCTTATCTGTTGTTCTTTGAAATGTTTTTGAGATTTTGACATTATTAATCCTATTAGCAAAAAGCCAATGCTAACTGATACAATTGCAACAAGAGTTAATATCCAACTATTGTAGAACATCATGATTAGAGCACCTAAAAACATTGTAGCGGCTCTAACTAAACTATCTATTGATCTAAATAATGTTTGACCAATTGCATCAACATCATTTGTTACTCGACTAATAACATCACCATAACTTGTCTTATCAAAATACTTAAAAGGAAGTTTGTTGATTTTTTTTGATATATCGTGTCTAAGGTTTTTTGCTATTTTTGCTGTAATTGTAGCCATTAGAAAGTTTTCAACAAAACCTAATATTCCAGATAGTCCATATAAAATTACTAATAAAAGACCAGTATTAATTAAAGAAGAAAAATCTATAGAACCTACAATTGGTTTACCATTTACCATTGAGGGTAAACCTTTGATAATTACATTAGTCATCTCTTTTAATTTATTAGGTCCAATAATTATAAATATTGTACTAATAGCAGCTAGAAATAAAGCTAAAATTACTATGGGTAAATATTCTTTTGAGAATGTAATTAATCTTGACCAAGATCCTTTAAAATCTTTAGCTTTTTCGCCTCCGCCCATTGAGTGATTGCCCATTGGACCTCTCATAGCAGGGGCTCTTGTATTTCTATTTTCTTTATTATTTTCGTTACTCATGATGTTAATTCTTCCTCACTTAATTGAGAGATTGCAATTTCTTTATATATTTTGCAATTTTTTAATAAATCTTTATGATTGCCTTGTCCAACAATTTTACCTTCATCTAAAACAATTATTTTATCAGCATCAATAATAGTTCCAATTCTTTGTGCTACTATGATGCTTGTAACATTTGATGTTTCTTTTTTTAGTGCAGTTCTTAATATTCTATCGGTTTTATAATCTAAAGCTGAAAAAGAATCATCAAATATATATATCTCAGGATTACGACAAATTGCTCTTGCAATAGAAATTCTTTGCTTTTGGCCTCCTGATATATTTGCTCCACTTTGTGAAATAGGTGCATCTATATCACCATCCATGTTTTGTACAAAATCATTTGCTTGAGCTATTTTTATAGCATTATTTATTGCCTCTTTTGTATAACTATTTAATCCATTATCACCGTATGCAACATTAGATTTTACACTTCCTTTAAAAAGAGTTGCTTGTTGTGGAACATATCCAATTTTATTTAGTAACTTTTTTAATTTATATTCTTTAACATTTATACCATCTATGAGAACCTCACCCTCAGTTGTATCATAAAACCTAGGTATTAAATTAACTAATGTTGATTTTCCACTTCCAGTAGAGCCAATAAATGCAATTGTTTCACCTTTTTTTGCACTAAAACTTATGTTTTCTAGTACAGGAGAACAAGCTCCTGGATAAGAAAAAGAAACATTTTTAAATCTTATCTCTCCAATTGATTCTTGTTTGCCCTTATCTTTTGTTCCATCAATAATATTGGCTTTAGTATCAAGAACTTCATTTACTCTATTAGCTGCAACACTTGCTCTAGGGAGCATAATGAATATCATTATTAACATCATAAATGATATTATTACTTGAACAGCATAACTTGAGAAAACTACCATGTTTGAGAAAATTGTTAATTTGTCAAACATAGATGCTGCATCAATCATGTATGCTCCAACCCAATATATAGCAAGAGATAATCCATTCATGACTACAGTCATTAGGGGATTCATTATAGACATTGCTCTATTAGTAAACATTTGAGTATTTGTTAATTCTTCATTCGCTTTTTCAAATTTTTTCTCTTGATACTCTTCTGCATTATATGCTTTTACAACTCTTAATCCTGTTAAATTCTCTCTTGTAACTCTTGTAATATTATCAGTTAATACCTGCATTTTCCTAAATTTCGGTATTACTTTTATCATCAAAATAGTAATAACAGATATTACTAACAATAAAGCTATTGCTACAATATATACAAAATTAGCACCTTTACCTACAATTTTGGTTAAAGCCCATATGGCCATTATAGGAGCTCTAATTGCAATTTGCAGTGCTATAACAATAAACATTTGAATCTGTGTTATATCATTAGTAGAACGTGTTATTAAACTAGATGTAGAAAATCTATTTAACTCTTCCATTGAGAATGAATCTACTTTATTAAATAATAAGGAGCGTAGTCTTTGTGAAAAAGATGCACTAATTTTAGCTGCAAAATATCCAACAATTATAGCAGATACGATACTTAATAAAGCACATAGCATCATATATCCACCATTAATCCAAATAGCTTTTATTGGACTACCTGGGGTTTGTGTTAATCGAGTAACCTCTGCCATGAAATCTGGAATTTTTAGTGATAGCCATACTTGTGCAACTATAAATAATAAACTTATAGCTGACATAAACCATTCTTTTAAATTAAAATATTTAAGAATTTTTATCATTTTAAATTGTCTCCTTGTGAAATACTGTTTTTCACAATTTTGTTATTATATATTTGTGTTTGTAATGAATTATTATTTAAGTGATTTTTCATCATTTTCGATATCATTGTTAATTTCATTTGTTATTTCTGTCATTTTGTTTACAAGTTGTATTATTTCTCTAACATTATCTTGACCAAGTCTATTTACTATTTTCTCTAGTTTATTACTAAATTTAGAATAATGGTTTTTCATAAGGGTTTTACCCTTCGGTGTTAAAGTTATTATTAAATTTCTTCGGTTATTCTCATTAATTGTTCTTTGTATATATCCTTTTTTTTCAAGACTAGATAATTTTTGAGAAACAGCGCCTTTTGAGATTGATAAGTATTCTTTTATATCAGCAATATCTATATTATTGTTTGAAGTGCCTGGGGTTTTAGTGTTATGAATTATTTCATTCATTATTACAATTTCACTAATGCTAACTTTATTATCAATGTTTTCAATTGAGAATCCTTTGTGAAAAATTTTTTTTAATTGAAAAATTGATTGAATTAACTCGCAATTAAGATTTTCTTCCATTATATTTCCTAAGCAAATTTAATATTATAAAAAAATATAAATTTGAAACTTTTTGAGATTTATTATATTTGTTTAAATAGTTTAGTACTAAACTATTTAATATTAAACAATATAAATAATAATAATTTATAAGTCAATCTTTTAACATGATATAAGTTATTTAGTTTTTGAATGAACTAAATCTGCAGCCATTTTTGCACTCATAATACATGTTGGCAATCCAGCTGGAGAAGCTGTCCATTGTCCTGCACGATATATATCTGGTATTGGAGTAATTACAGCTTTTTTCATATTTAGAATACCTGCAGAAATTGGGATTTTTTGTTCAAAAGACCATCCTACTATTGCACCTTCAGAGCTATTGACTTCTCGTTTGATGCTAAGAGGGCTAGCACAAAATGAAAATATTATATTATCTTTTAATTTTGGATATACTGAATTTGTAAGAGTTTCAATCATATATGTACTTATCTTGTTCTCAAATTCGTCATACCAACCAGCATCTTCAATTTTTTTTGTCAAATCATAATCAAATAGGAAACTTGCAATTATTCCAGTTTTTCCTTTTGGTGCTGCATTACTATCATTAAGAACTGGTATTGAGATTTCATAGGTATTTAATTCACAAAATAACTTTAACCAATTGTAAAAATCTTCTCTTTCTAAAGTTTCCCAATTGTTTAAAATATCTTTAAGTTTATTTTTATGTAAATCGTTGAGTCCTTCTCGAGATGGGGTATAAAAGAAATGTCCTTCACAAATTTGTTTAAAGTATTGAGAAGGTAAATCTATTGCTAAAAAAATTGAAAATACTGATTCTGCTCCACGACTTGCTAGAATTTTTTCTTTATCGTGTATTATTTTAGATTTTAATTGATTTGAAAAATCGTCAAATGATAAAATATTGTAAAAGAATTTCATATCGGCACACCAAATAAGTTTGTTATAGGTATATTCATTTCCATTAGAATCAAATAAAAGTTTTTTTGAAGCATCTATCTTTACAATTTCAGTATTGGTTTTTATATCTGATCCAATTTCTTTAAGACGTTTAATTAATTCTTTTGGGATACTTCCAACACCTCCTTTTGGATAGTGATAATCAGGGTAGAGTGAAAAATAGCTCATAGCAAAGAAAGCCGGAGTTTTCTTAAAAAAGTGTTGAGAAATTATATCATTTAATGACTTATTTTTAATTATTTTGTTTAGAAACTTTTCCATAGGTATTTGCATTCTCATTATAGCCGCACCTGTTGCAAAAAAGCGGAAAACCCATATAATAAATGTGCTAAAATAATATTTGATATCACGTTTTATATCTTTAAAAAAAGGACTATCATTACCAAATAAAACTTTCATATAGATATCAAATTTTGCAATAACTTTTATAACGTTATCAACATCTTTCACACTTTGCGGATAAAGTTCTTTTAGAATTTTTTCATAAGCTTTTAGACTATTCTCATTATCTGCACTTATTATTTTATCTTCAACGCCAAGTGAAACTTTGCTATCTAATAAAGGCAAATCAATTTCAAGTTCTTTTAACATCGGTATTAGCATTCCAGCATTTTCTACAGCCCTTATTCCTCCATCAAAAAGGAATCCATTTCTTTCAAAAGAATTAACTAATCCACCACATTTAGAATTTTTTTCAAGAACAAGTACACTATGCTCTCTCATTGCTAATGAAGTTGCACAACTAAGGCCTGAAATTCCTGCTCCAACAATTATTATATCGCTATGTTTTTTCACTTTCTTCAATCCTTTAGTATAAATGTTGAATAATAAATTTATTATATCATGCTAATAATATTGTTCGCTAGCATTTAATATATTTTTTTATAAAAATAAATATCAATTTACATATTGTAAAATCACTTTGCCGCAAAAGCTAAAATAGAATAATCAATTAATACAAAATAATATGGTTTTTATTATTATATTTATTAAAAAACATTTAAATAGGATAAAAAATTTTATATAATCAAAGCATGAAAAAATCAATTATAAGTGTTGTCGGGAAAGACAGAGTAGGAATTATAGCTAATATTTGTACATATTTAGCACAAAATGATATTAATATATTGGATATATCACAAACAATCGTTGGAGGATTGTTTCAAATGATGATGATTTGTGATACTGATAATTGTAAAAAAGAGTTTCATTTAGTTTCTCAGGATTTGAATAGTATCGGTGAAAAATTGGGCGTTCAAATAAAGTTGCAAAAAGAAGAAATCTTTGAAAAAATGCAACGCATCTAGGAGGAATAATGCCAAGTCTTAATGAAGTTGTAGATACTAATACTATGTTTGAAAGAGATAATCTTGATGTAAGAACTATTACTCTTGGAATTAGTTTATTAAGTTGTATAGATACAAATCTAGAAAAATTAAAAAATAATATTTATGAAAAAATAACATCAACAGCAAAAGATTTAGTTAAAATTGGAAAAGAAATTGAAGAGGATTATGCTATTCCAATTGTGAATAAAAGAATTTCTATAACTCCATTAGCATTTATTGGAGCTTCTGCTTGTAAAAAAAGTGATGATTATGTTGAACTTGCTATTATTTTAGATAAAGCCGCAAAAGAGGTTGGAGTCAATTTTATTGGTGGGTATTCAGCAATTGTATCAAAAGGAATGACAAAAAGCGAAGAGCTTTTGATAAGATCAATTCCAAAAGCTATGTCTAAAACAGATTGTTTGTGCTCTTCAATAAATGTTGGTTCAACTAAAACTGGTATAAATATGGATGCTGTTAAATTAATGGGAAAAATTGTTAAAGAAACTGCATTTTTAACTAAAGATCAAGATAGTATTGGTTGTTCTAAACTTGTTGTATTGTGTAATGCTCCGGATGATAATCCCTTTATGGCTGGTGCTTTTCATGGTGTAAGTGAAACAGATAATGTAATAAATGTTGGTGTTAGTGGCCCAGGTGTAATTAATAGAGCTATACAATCTGTAAAAGGAAAAGATTTTACAGCACTTTGTGAAAAGATTAAACAAACTTCTTTTAAAGTTACAAGACTTGGTCAATTAGTTGCACAACAAGCATCTAAGAGAATGAATATTCCTTTTGGAATCTTGGATTTATCTTTAGCTCCAACTCCAGCTATTGGAGATTCTATTGCTGAAATATTAGAGAGTATGGGTTTAGAAGAAGTTGGATGCCCAGGGACAACAGCAGCTCTTGCTCTATTAAATGATCAAGTGAAAAAAGGTGGTATAATGGCATCTTCTTCAGTTGGAGGTTTATCTGGTGCTTTTATTCCTGTTAGTGAAGATCAAAATATGATAAATGCTGCAGCTAACGGAAACTTGTGTATTGAAAAACTTGAAGCAATGACGTGTGTTTGTTCTGTAGGGTTAGATATGATTGCTATTGCAGGTGATACAAAAGAGTCAACAATATCTGGGATTATTGCAGATGAAGCTGCAATCGGTATGATTAATGCTAAAACAACTGCTGTAAGGATTATTCCTGTTATAGGTAAAAATATTGGAGATTCTGCTGAATTTGGAGGCCTTCTTGGTTATGCACCAATTATGAGAGTTAATACAAAATCATGTGAAGAATTTATTAATAGAGGGGGAAGAATTCCCGCACCAATTCATAGTTTTAAAAATTAGTATTCAAATTAAATATTACAAAAAAAGAGATAAAAAGATTTGCTTTTCATCTCTTTTTACTTTTATATATAGATACTGTTAAAATTATAATATTATTATATATATAATTTGGGGAGCTAAAAATGAGTAAAATAAAGGCTTTAGTTTTAATAAAATTAAAGGATGAAGAGAAAAAAATATTTAAGCAGTTTGAAGATAAAATCGAATTTTCTTTTAAAGATAAAGAGTTAGTTACTATTGAAAAAGAAGATGTCCATAATGCAGAGATAATAATTGGATATCCTCCTATAAAATATTTACATAATGCAGAAAAATTAAAATGGATACAAATGATTTCTTCTGGTGTAGATAAATATTTGCAAGAAGGAACTCTCCCAAAAAAAGCAATAATTACAAATGCTAAGGGATCTTATGGGGAATCTCAATCTGAATTCATGTTTTCATTATTAATTGCTTTGATGAAGAAGTTGCATAAATATAGAGACAATCAAAAACAATCATTATGGAGAGATGAAGGCGAGGTTATGATGCTAAAAAACTCTGTTGCTATTGTTATAGGTCTTGGTGATATCGGAAGTGAATTTTCTAGAATTTTAAAAGCTTTTGGGGTTTATGTAATTGGTTTTAGAAGAGATCCAACAAAGATGTGTGAATATGCGGATCAAGTGCATAGTTTTAAAGAGATAGATAAATATATTGAAAAAGCTGATATTGTTTCTATGGTTGTTCCAGCAACACTTGAAAGTAAAAATCTTATGAGTGCAGATAGAATTGCTAAAATGAAAAAAAGTGCTGTACTTATAAATACAGGAAGAGGTATGAGTGTCGATAATGAAGCTCTTTGTGACGCTGTTGATAAAAATGATATAGCAGGAGCTGCTTTAGATGTTTTTGATCCTGAACCTATTGATAAAAACCATAGAGCTTGGAATATAGAAAATTTGATAATAACACCACATGCAGCTGGACAAGATTATATGGAGCATAATTGGAAGAAAACATTAAATTTAATTGAACATAATCTTCATTCTTATTGCAATAATAAAGAGTTAAAGAATATTGTTGATAGAGATATTTATGAATTTAAAGAAAAATAATAGTTAAATTTATTTTTTTGTAGATTTTTTTTCTTCAATTATTTTTTGAATTACTTCTTCCATGAATATGAAAAAAAGTGTTCTTGATTGTTCATAAGGGGCTAAATAATCAGGGTTTTGGTGATTAGTTAAATAGAATATATTATCACATTGATTAGTTAATTCAAGATTATAATTTTGTGCAATTATTACAACTTCAGCCCCTTTTTCAGATGCAGAATTGTATATCTTTTTAAAATCTCTATAAGCGCCGGTTGCTGTAAAAATGAGTAACAATGACGATGGATCTGCCATTGAGGATATACTTAATTTATCTACAACAGATATAATAATTTTAGAGCAAACTGTTCTTAATCGATATTCCAAATATTGTGCTAATAATAAAGAAGGACCATATCCAAAAAGAATAATTTTATTATGTTTTTTTATTAAATTAATTATTTCAATGACAGATTCTTCGTCAAAATTATTAATAAATTCTTTTATTTTTTCTATTTCATATGAGGATTCTTTTTTTATTGGTTCCTTGATATATAAAAATTCAACATACTGTTTAAAATTTGTAAAACCAATTTTTTTAGATACTTTTGAAATTTTTGAAACAGAGCATCCACACAATTGTGCAGCTTCAGCTATGCGAATTGTAGTTTTAGTTTCAGATGCTTTTTGTAAAGTTTGATGTATTTGTTTTTCAAGTTTATTTAGTGAAGTGAAGTCAATATGTACCATTTATTTATCCTTTATGATTTTTAATAATAACATGAAAAAAGTTTTATGAGAATATAAAAATGGAAAATTTTCCATAAATTTGTATATAATCTAGTCTATTTTAGAAAAATTTCCAAAAAAACCTTGACCTTTTACAATTTTGAGCTTAATCTAATAATCGATATAAATACTAGGTTAGTATTATAATTAAAAAAAAATTATCTTAGGAGAGAAAACTTGGATACAAAAATAATTCTTAAACAGTTAGAAGAGATGCTTTCAAAAGAGCAAGTAAGCACAGACGGTGAGGCACTATACGATGCAGCAGCAGACAGATACAAAAAGTATGCCAAGGCTCGTAAGGTGTTAAATGTTCCAACCCCAATCGCAATTGTATATCCTAAAAATACAGAAGAAATTAGAAAACTTTTAATGTATTGTAATGACAATGGTGTAAATGTTATTCCAAGAGGTGGTAAGACAGCAACAGAAGGTGGACTTGAAAATTGGAAAGATGTAACTATTGTAATAGATGCATATCATTTAGATTCAATTGTAAAAATTGATACTTACAATTCACAAGCTACTGTACAAGCGGGTGTTCCTCTTCAAGAATTAGAAGATGAGCTTAGAAAAGTTGGTTTTACAACTGGCCATTCTCCACAATCAAAACCAGTTGCAAAATATGGTGGACTAGTAGCTACAAGAAGTATTGGACAATTTTCAACACTTTATGGCGGTATTGAAGATATGGTAGTGGGCCTTGAGTGTGTATTCCCTGATGGTCATGTATCTAAAATAAAAAATGTACCACGTAGATCTGGTGGACCAGATATTCGTCATATTGCAATTGGTAATGAAGGTACTTTATGCTACATTACTGAAGTTACTATAAAAATATTTAAATTTTATCCAGATAATAATAGATTCAAAGGCTATCTAGTAAAAGATGTTGAATCAGGTATTAAAGTTCTTCGTGAAGTTATGGTAAATGGTTTTAGACCATCTGTTGCAAGAACTTATTCAGAAGAAGATGCAGCTCAACATTTCTATCATTTTTATGAAAATAAATGTGTTCTTTTATTTATGAGTGAAGGTCCAAAAGGTATAGTTGATGCAACAGTTAAAGCAATTGAAGATGCAGTTGAATTACATAAAGATGGTATTGTTAAACAAGTTGATAGTTCTTTAATTGAAACATGGTTTAATCAATTGAACTGGTCACAAAAAGACATTGATGACGAGTTTGAAGGTATGATTGAAAATGATTCTCACAGTGGTTTTACTACTGAAGTTTCAGCTGACTGGGAAACAATTCCTAAACTATATGATAGTGTAATTAATAGAGTAAAAAATGAATTCCCTCGAGCAAAAGATCTTACTATGCTTGGTGGTCACTCTTCTCATTCTTATCTCAATGGAACAAATATGTATTTTGTTTATAATTATAATATTTTATGTGAACCAGAAGATGAATTAATTATTTATCATCACCCAATTCAAAAAATTATTGTAGAAGAAACAATTAAATTTGGAGGTTCTATGTGCCATCACCATGGTATTGGTAAATATCGTAGTGAATGGACAAAAGATGAACATGGATCAGCTTATTATATGTTAGAAAAATTAAAAGAAGCTTTTGATCCTAAAGGTGTTATGAACTATGGTACTATTTTCCCTAAAGAAGATGGATTGAAATATATTGAATAGTTTAATTATATAATCTAATATCATGGCAGTATCTTGAAGGTAGTGCCATGATTGTATTTAATCAAAAAAATTATCAAAGGAGGAGTGTCATATTATGCATATAGTTTGTGTAATAAAGTTTGTCCCTGATGTGGATAACTTTAGCTATAACTATGAAACTCATACTATTTCTAGAAATGATAGTCAAATGCTTATTAATCCAGATGACGCGTGTGCTTTGGGTTTTGCTCTTAAAATGAAAAAAAAAGATCCTCAATCTTTTATTGAAGTTGTGAGTATGGCTCCATCTTCAATTACTTCACAACTTGAAAACATTCTTCGAGTTGGATTTGATAAAGCAACATTAATAAGTGATTCCTTGTATGCAGGTAGTGATACCTATGTTACAAGTAAAATTTTATCTAAATATTTAGATAAAATCGATTATGATTGCATTTTAAGTGGAACTCATTCTATTGATGGAGATACATCTCATGTGCCATCGCAAATCGCACAATGTCTCAATTTAGATCATCTTAACTCTATTTATCAAATTGAAGAGGATACTTTTAATAATTCTAGTGCAGTTGTCACTGTAGAAAATGAAAAATCATCTATTACATATGAAATAGGATTGCCTGCTGTTTTAAGCCTTAGTAGAGAATCCTCTTATCGTCTTCCTTATGTTCGATATAAAAATTTAAATCTTGATGTATCTGATAAATTAAATATTATATCAAATAAAGATTTATGTTTTTCTGCTGAAGAGGTTGGCTTGAAAGGCTCTTTAACAAAAGTTAAAAATACTCATGTTAAAACTTATGAAACTCGTGATAAGAAAATTGTAGCTTCAGATGATAATGGTGTTGAAGTTGTTTATAATTTTTTAAAGGATAAGGGTTTTATTTAAGATATGAAAAAAGTATTATTATATATTGAAGATGAGTTTTGTGATGAATCTTTAGGCCTTTTAGAAGTATCTAGAAAGTTATATCCTAGTGATGAAATAAAAACTTATGCTATAGCAATAAATCAGAAAAAACATTCATGTATAAATGGGCTTTGTGATGTTATTTTTAGTCTCAATGATGAAGATATTAAAACTTATGATCAAAAAGCTATAAGTGATATCTTATCAAATTTGCAATCTCAATTTTCTTTTGATGCCATTTTGTTTTTAGCAACTCATATGGGACGTTGTATCGCACCTTCTTTAGCAATGAAATTGAACACAGGGATTGTTGCAGATGTAACTGCTATTTCTAATGAAAATGGTGAAATAAGTTTAATCAGACCTGCCTATAGTGGAAAGATAATGGCAGGTATTAATATTGTGGGACAAGGTCCTATAATGATGAGTGTAAGAAGTGGTATTTTTAGCTTTGAAGATTATAAAAAAGTAGATACTAAACTTATTGAATTAAAAAATATAGCACATCGTTTAGGAAATATTAAAATTAAAAATATTGAAAATAAAAAAATCCCTTATGATATTAGAAAAAGTGATGTATTAGTTTCAGGCGGGGCAGGATGCACCGATTTAGAGAATCTTAATGGTCTTGCGAAATTACTTAATGCACATGTTAGTGCTTCAAGAGCTGTAGTTGATAAAGGTCTTGTATCAAGAGCTATACAAGTTGGACAATCTGGCAAAACAGTTAGCCCTTCTTTATATATGGCTTTTGGAATACATGGAGCATTACAGCATGTGGAAGGTCTTAAAGATATTTTAAATATTATTTCAATTAATACAAATAAAAATGCCCCAATTTGTAGTATTTCTGATATAGTAGTAGAAGGTGATGCAGTTTTATTTTTAAAAAAACTCATAAAAAGAATTGAAAAAGGATATCAAAATGATTGTTAAAAAAATAAATATTAACTTTTTCATAAAAACCCCCTTAA
>Ga0102926_1001327_pt1 | contig 14626 bp, 12 predicted proteins | sample SalPonR1_A_D2_MG_FD_78173 | JGI IMG/M metagenome (GOLD analysis project Ga0102926, IMG submission 78173) | Salt pond soil microbial communities from South San Francisco under conditions of wetland restoration - Salt Pond MetaG R1_A_D2_MG | ecosystem: Environmental > Aquatic > Marine > Intertidal...
CCGGGTCGACGACGTTCTTCTTCGACTTCGACATCTTGGCCGAAGGAATGATTTCCAGAGGTTCGCCAGTGTCCCTGAGATTTGCGGTGTCGCCCGAAACATCGACATCCTCCGGCAGGTGGTAGACCGGGCGACCCTTTTCATCCTTTGTCCGGTAGATCGCGTGCGTGACCATCCCCTGCGTGAAGAGCGCGTCGAAGGGTTCCTTCGCCTTCTCGGGAAGGTGGCCGCAGACGTGCATCGCGCGGGCGAAGAAGCGGGAATAGAGCAGGTGGAGGATCGCGTGCTCGATCCCGCCGATGTACTGGTCCACGTTCATCCAGTAGTCGGCGTCAGGCAGCAAGGTCGGCGTCTCGGCGCGCGGCGCGGTGAACCGGGCGAAATACCACGAGGAGTCCACGAAGGTGTCCATCGTGTCGGTTTCGCGCCGGGCCGGATTTCCGCAGGCGGGGCAGGCGCAGTCACGCCAGGTCGGGTGGCGGTCGAGCGGGTTGCCGGGCTTGTCGAACGTCACGTCGTCGGGAAGGCGCACGGGCAGGTTCTCCTTCCGCTCGGGCACGACACCGCAGTCCTCGCAGTGCACGACCGGGATCGGGCAGCCCCAGTAGCGCTGACGGGACAGGCCCCAGTCGCGCAGGCGGAACTTCGTCACGCCCTGGCCGACACCGTTCTCCTCGCAGAAGGCGATGGCGGCGTCGATCGCCTCCTCGCCGGCGGCGACCTCGTCCCAGGCGAAGTTCTTGAGCCACTGGACCTTCTCGGTCTTGGGCGGGACGTAAGCCTCGTCCTGCACGGGGCGGCCGGCGTGCAAGGCGATGAAGGTGTCTATCACCGGCAGATCGTACTTTCGCGCGAAGTCAAGGTCGCGCTGGTCGTGCGCCGGGCAGCCGAAGATCGCGCCGGTGCCGTAGTCCATCAGGATGAAGTTGGCGATATAGACCGGAAGTTCCCAGTCGTTGTCGAACGGGTGGCGGACGCGAAGGCCGGTGTCGTAGCCTCGCTTTTCCGCCTTCTCGATTTCCTCCTCGGAGGTGCCGAGGTGCTGGCACTCCTCGATGAAGGCGGCGGCCTTGTCATCGTGGCGGGCCAAGGCCTTCGCCAATGGGTGATCGGGGGAGACGCCCACGAACGACGCGCCCATGAGCGTGTCGGGACGGGTCGTGTAGACCTCGACCCTGTCGTGGCCCTCGGGACCGTCGATCAGCGAAAAGGAGAACTGGAGCCCGCGCGACTTGCCGATCCAGTTCCGCTGCATGAGCTTCACCTTCTCGGGCCAGTGGTCGAGGTGATCGATCGCTTCGAGAAGTTCCTCGGCGAAGTCCGAGATGCGGAAGAACCATTGGGTCAGCTCGCGTCGTTCCACAGGCGCGCCCGAGCGCCAGCCGCAGCCGTCAATCACCTGCTCGTTGGCCAGCACCGTCATGTCGACCGGATCCCAGTTCACGACCGCGTTCTTCCGGTAGGCGAGGCCCTTTTCCATGAAGTCGATGAACATCGACTGCTGCTGGCCGTAATATTCCGGATCGCAGGTCGCAAATTCGCGGGACCAGTCGATCGAGAGACCGAGTGGCTTCATCTGTCCGCGCATCACGTCGATGTTGGTGTAGGTCCACTCCTTCGGGTGTCCGCCTTCCTGCATCGCGGCGTTCTCGGCCGGCATCCCGAAGGCGTCCCATCCCATCGGGTGCAGAACGTTGTGTCCGGTGGACAGCTTGTAGCGGGCGATCACGTCGCCCATCGTATAGTTGCGCACGTGGCCGATATGGATGCGCCCCGAAGGATAGGGGAACATCTCGAGCACGTAGTACTTCGGCTTCGCTTCGTCTCGGCGGGCGGTGAAGGTGCCTGCCTCTTCCCATTCGGCCTGCCACTTCGGCTCGATCTCGGAGGGCGTATAGCGGGACATGCGCGGTCCTTTGGAGATGAAGACGCCGGGCGAGGGGCCCGGCGCGGTCTTACTTGGCGATGATCCGGGAATCTAGAGGTTGGAGTCGCGGACCCGAAGCTGACGGGCGCGCGTGAGAATCGCGTCCTCGATCGAGCGGATGGTTTCGGTGCTCGCCGGACCGGACCGGGAAACCAGGGCCAAGTTCAGCGAGCGCGCGTCGAGCGCCGGATCGCGGACGAAGACGGTGGCGCGGTAGGCGCGGGCGGAGCCCGGAGGTGTGCCGTAGCCGTAGACGATCACGCCCGAGAACGGATCGGCCGCCTCGATCGGCATGAAATCGAGCACGTCGAGCGCCGCGTTCCAGATGTAGCGGTTGACTTCGACCGTCACGTTGGGATCGTCCGCGTTCGAGAAGAGATCCCAGATCGTCTCGCGGTTCTGGGCCAGCGCGATCGGCGTGTTCTGGCGCTGCTCGAGGACGGCGGGGGAAACGCCCGTCGTGTTCGAACGGTCGAACAGACCGCCACCTCCGCAACCTGCCACCAGTGCGGAAACCGCCCCCGTAATCATCGCGTTGACCCATCTTCGGGAAGTCATCGCACCGCCCCTTGCGCCCGTTGCCTGTCGGTTAAGTATCCGCTCGCCTTCCACGCCTCAAGGGATTTCCCCGTAACCGCTGCGCGGGGGCGTCCGGAACACTGTGGCATGTGTGCACCATCGGTGGTGTCATGTGCCGCGCTGTCTCCGGGCTTTTCTTGAATCGCCATTTGTAAGGGCGCATTACCGTGCCGTGCTCAGACGGGATTCGCCTGAGATGCACCTTTGAAACACGAGGGAAACGAAATGAAAAAGGTTCTTCTTGCTTCGACGATCCTGGCCTTCTCGGCCGGCGTCGCCGCTGCTGAAATGTCGCTCACGGGCGGCGCGAACATGGGCGTCAAGTACAACGATGGCGTTCCGGCCGGTGACGATGAGCTCACCATTCACTACGAAGTCGACTTCGCGATCGTCGGCGCGGGCGAAACCGACAATGGTCTGTCGTTCGGCGCATCGCTCGGCGTCGATGAGCCCGAAGCTGGCGGCGTCAACGACGCCGAAGTCTTCATCTCCGGCAACTTCGGCACCCTGACGATCGGTGATGTCGATCCCGCGACCGACGGCTTCGGGATTGCCGACATCGGCTTCGACGGCATCGGTCTCGACGATGTTGCCGAGCAGTACAAGAACGCCGCGTCGTCGGCCGACGTGAACTACTCCTACAGCTTCGGCGACTTCGGCGTCATCCTGTCGGCCGACTCGGTGACCGAAGACTTCGGCGCTGCCGTGACCTACTCCGGCGGCACATGGAACGTCGGCCTCGGCTACGCAGAACTCGAGGCGACGGGTGAAGGCACGGTCTCGATCGAAGGCGGCGTATCGTTTGGCGACTTCAGCGGCAACGCGATCTACTCCGACTGGGACGGCGGCGGCGAAGGCTACGGCATCGACGTGTCCTACTCCGGCTTCGGCGCGATCATCGTGACGGCCGCCTTCGCGGGTCAGGATGGCGTCTGCATCGACGCCGGTGCTTGCGACGAAGGCTACGGCATCGGCGCGTCCTACGACCTCGGCGGCGGCGCGGCGCTCGCCGGCGGTATCGGTGAGGTCGACGGCGACACCAGAGCCGACTTCGGCATCACGATGGCCTTCTGATCGATCCACGATCGTTCGGACGAAGAGCGGGCCTGATGGCCCGCTCTTTTCTTTTTCGCCCGTCTGTGGCCATTTGCGGCGAACAGGACGAGGCAAGACATGTCGCTTTCCGATATCCGCCACCGCATCGCCGCCGCCGAGACCAGGGCGGGCCGCGCCCCCGGCTCCGTCGCTCTCATCGCCGTTTCCAAGGTCCAGCCGCTCGAACGGATCGAGGCCGTTCTCGAAGCGGGCCACCGGCTTTTCGGAGAGAACAAGGTGCAGGAAGCGGCGGGGAAATGGCCGGAGTTCCGCGCGCGGTTCGACGGGGTTTCGGTGCACCTTGTCGGCCCTCTTCAGACCAACAAGGCGCGGCAGGCGATGGAGTTGTTCGACGCCATTCACTCGGTCGACAGACCCAAGCTTGCGAAGACCCTCGCGCGTCTCTCCGATGATCTGGGCCAGTGCCCCCGGCTTTTCGTTCAGGTGAATACCGGGGAGGAGCCGCAGAAGGCCGGCATCCTGCCCGGTGAGGCCGATGCGTTCATCGAGGAGGTGCGCAAGCTTTCGCTTCCTCTCGAGGGCCTGATGTGCATCCCGCCCGTGGACGAGGAACCGTCTTTGCATTTCGCGCTCCTCGCCAAGATCGCAAAACGGAACGGGCTGCCGGGGCTTTCGATGGGCATGAGCGCAGACTTCGAGACGGCGATCGCGCTGGGCGCGACGCACGTGCGGGTAGGGTCGGCCATCTTCGGCGAGAGGGCGACCGGCTGATCGTGTGAAACAAGACCGCATCCGCTGCGTTCATCCCACTGGCTCAACATCAGGAGGCAGCCGAGATGCGTTTGCTCGCCCCTCTTTTTTCAGCGTTGTCGCCCTTGCGGGGTGTGAAGGCCTTTCAGGGGAGGTGGAGCCCATAGTGGTGCCGCCGTCCGCGCAGTTCGACGAGTAAGATCCTGGCGTCAGCCCGGGGGACTTCCAGTAAGCATCCGTTAACGACGGCTGGCTGGTCCATGCGTCAGGGGCGGGCCGGCCGCCACGGCCCGTATCCGAACGTCATGTAGTCCCGCTGATAGGCGGCTCTGCCGGCCGCCTCGATACCGCTGTCGTAGATGTCGCCGAGACGGAATGGACCGATTTCGGCGTCAGATTCGAGGTCAGCTTGGCGCACCGACCGGCCGTTCGTCAGGTTCGGCAGGTCGCGATCGAGGCTCTCGGCTCGAAGGATGGCGTCCGGCGCCGCGAAGTCGGCGAGCGCCCGGACGAGACCCGCCTGAGAGGACCACACCGCAGGGACACGCAGCGACGTCTGGCCGGAGACATTGCGCTTCAGGAAGCCGAGAAACCCGCGGAATGCTTCCCGGTGACGGTCGCGCGTGTATCCGGCATCGGGGGCGCCTTCGGGTAAAGCCAATCCGTACCGACCCCGGAGCGCGCGCCGGATTTCGTGAAAGGCGTCCGGCCCCGGGTCGAGCACCTTCTCGCAGAACACGTCGTGCGCCCGGCGGATCGGATGGGTCACGACGGTGAAGCTGCGATGCCCCGGTGTCTGGCGTTTCCACTGCCGGAGCTGCTTCTGGTTGATCCCGGAATTCGGCATGGCGCCCGCCGCCGCTTCAAGCCAGGCCGCGACACGCCGTGTCGGTCCTCCTGCGATGGGCATGTAGAGGAGACCGAGCGTGTCGGAGGCCATCCATCCGGGGATGTTCGGACCGCGCCGCGGCTCGAAGTCCGGAATGCGGTATAGATCGAAGTAGTCGAGACGCGCGAGGGCCGCGGGCATGTCAGCGAAGTTGAGGACCTTTTCGGACAGCGGTTCGGGGTTCTGAACGCGCGCCTTGCGCTTCGATGGATCGGCGGGAGGCGTCGCGCCGAGAAATGTCGCCAGACCGTCGAGCACAGCCGCGTTCGAAAGATCGTCGTAGTGCACATGAAATGCCGTCTGGCCCGTGGTCTGCAGAACGTGGCGGATGCGTCCGTGGAACGCCTGGAGCCGCTGCAGGTGGGTGTCGAATTCGGACGCGTCGAAACTCACACGCGCGGATCTCGCGGTCTTCGCATCGCCGAGCCACCACTGGCCGGTTTCCCGCGCGATCTTGAGCGAGACGTAGCTATCGACGGGGTTGCGGGCGAGGATGACCTTGGCGCAGCGCCTGTCGGCGAGAGAGTGTTCAAACATGCGCGGGTCGTGGCCCGGAAAGAACCTGAAGCCGGCGAGGCCGGGGGTCTGCGTCTTCATCCGATCGACGAGGGCGAGCGGGTCCATGTCGCGCGCCGCCAAAGTCACGCCGAAGAGTTCCGTGTCTCCGGCGTGCCCGACGAACCGGGGATTGAACACCTCGCCATGGGACGTGATGCCATCGTAGGCGTTCAGGGATTCCTCGAGCAGGTTCGACCCGGTCCGCATATCCGCGAAGATCACGAAGTGGTCGAAGCCGCTCATCGGATCATCTCGCGATCCGCGGCGCCGCAGGCTTTGGCGCCCCCGACTGAGGCATCACGCCGAGATCCCCGGCGATATGCGGCAGCATGCCCCGGTTCCGCAGCTCTTGCAGGAAATCCGGGAACCCCGAAAGATCCACCATTCTGGGTGCCGGCACCAGACCAGGGGCAGGACGAGGCGCCAGATCGCCCTGCACCGTCCGCAGAACTTCGCCGGGTGCGTCGAGGAATTCCGAGAGCGTCCATGTCCGGACGCGCGCCTTGGTCGCGGATCTCCTCAGGATATCGAGATGCAAAGCCTCGGTCGCCTGAAGCTCGGCCGCGCGCTGCCGCGCCTCTTCCGGCGGCAGACCGCTCTGCCAGAGCGGGACCAGCCATGCGCCGCTGATGACGGAGACATGCGCGTTCGGATCCGAGGCGACGAACGTGGTGATCTCCTGGTTGTCCGACGGGCCAAAGCTGAAGCACTGCCGTTCGCCCCGCGTGCTCCACACCAGGTTGGTGAGGAACGCGACGGGGTTGTAGTCTCTGAGCGAAGCTATGTCGGAGAGCGCCCCGGCGAATTCGGTCTGTCCGTCGGCGAAGTCAGCGCGTTCAGGCGCGTAGAGATGGCCGTGAACCCGGATCGTTCCCAGTCGCGCGAGCCAATCCGACCAATCCTCGAAAAGCGCCGCGAAGCCTTCGAAGACGGAATAGGGGGCTGCCGACTTCCCGTTCTCCCAGTCGGGATACGGAAAACGGCTCTGCATGTACAGCCCGCCCCGTCCGCGGGTGCGTTTCTCGAGCGCCTTGGCGAAGCGCCGGTCGATCGCGGCGGGGTCTGGCCGCCGTCCCGCTCCCGCGGACGCGTTCAGGAAATGGTCGTAGAGCGCACTAGCCCTGGGCCAGATCTTGCGCGCGACAAAGCAGTCCGAGCCGCGGAGCAGGTCGAGGTGATCGTCGTAGAAAACGTGCGGCTTTCCCTGAAAGTCGAATTTCGCGAGCGTCAGGGACCGGCTTTCCAGCCGGCGTGCATAGAGGCGGACGACCGTCTGGAAATAGCTCTCGTCAGGGATCCAGACACGGCGAAAATAGCGGGCATAGGATTGGCCCGCAGGATCCGACATGATCCGCTCAAGCGTCTCGCGTGTGAGGCACCACCACTGCGAACCGAGGTGTGGCTCGATGCCCTCTGGAATGCGTCGGTGCCGGCCCATCCTCCGCTGCAGCTTCACCCAGAGGTCGAACGCCCGACGCTGGCCCTTCCATGCGAAGGGGAAGCTCAGGGTGAACCTCTCGTGATCGAGGCCGCCCTTGGTCCAGCCGACATCCCTGGTCGTGACGCTTTCGACGAAGTCGGTGTCGGGATTGGCGTCGAGCAACGATTGGAGTTCCACGACCGGCCTCAGAGGCAGCGACGTGCCGCACGTGAGAAACACGTGCCGGACCTCCGGGTGGAGCTGCAGGAGCCTACGCGCGCCGTCGAGCGTCGCCTCCACGATCGACCATGTCCCCCAGTGGCAGTCCCTCCGAGCCGAGAACTGGATGTTCGGATGTTGCCGAAGTCGGTTCGAGAACCGCTCGACATCATCGTCGGGCACCCGTGCATCGACGTGGATCATGACAGGGCAGCCAGCGCGCGCCCAGTATCCGGCGACCTCCGAGGCGCGCTCGAGCGAGCCATGGACCAGCATGAGAAAGCCGACCGTCACGCCCAGTTTCCGGTCGACATCAGACCCAGCCGTTCGAGCTGGCGCCACCCCTCGTACCGCTCGGACCAGCGGCACCAGAGGTCGGGATGCGCGTCGATCCGATCGAGATACGCGCGGTATTCGTAACTGTTTCCGAAATGCTGGCGGCGCTCGACCTCTTCGCGCGACTTGTCGATGAAATGGTCGAGAAACTTGGCATGGAGGAGACAGCCAGACATCTTTTCGCCGCCCCACTCGTCGTAGACGCGGTTGAGCCCGCGCGGCAGAAGCGAGTGGGTCGAGCTGACGTAGGTGAAACGCCTATTCCAGCGCACGAGCGGAATCTTGTTGAGGGCGGGCGCGCGCGCCGGTTCGTCCGCGAAGAAGACACGCGCCCTCGGCCCGCCTTGGATCCAGAGGTTTCCGTATTCCGGGTTCCTCGAAATCGTGTAGTTGCCCGGGTCGAACCACTTCGTGATCTCGAGCGGGTTCTGTCCGGGACGGTATGGCGCCTGGTCGATGCGCCCGCGCGGATACATGTCGACGAGCATCGCGCCGAGCGACCGGATAGACGAGGCGTCAAGCCAGTCGGTCAGCGCCTGCAGCGGGCGCGTGTCGCAGAACGGGTAGACGAGGAACTCGTCGGCATCGACGGCAATGGTCCAGTGGCCATGCCCGTAGCGGCGAAGCAGCCAGTTCATCCAATCCGCCCCGAAGCGTGAGCGTTTGTAGCTCTCCCGGGCAGTCCAGAGCGATACGTCCGACACTCCGGCGAGATAGTCGCGGGTCCCGTCGTCCGACGCATTGTCGACGAACAGGAAGTGTCCTACGCCAAGGTCACGATAGTATTCTAGGAAATAGGGGAGGCGGACGTGTTCGTTCCGGACCGTCGCGAAAAGCAGGATATCGTCGGAAGCGATCCGGTCCGTCCGATCCGCGACTGGGCGCAGGTCCCGCGAGCGCCGAAGCGCCCTGAGCCGAAACCGTTTTCGCCGGAGCCTCAGCCTGTATGAGGTGAGAACGCTCAATCCGGTCCTTGATCCTGCCGCTCCGCCACCCGTTCCTGGCGCTTATGGGATCGTGCTTAACACGCGATTGATGTGGGCTTGCCAAGTGGGCAGGACCAGTCCCTGTGTCCGACTCCGCACGTCCGCCCTCATCGCATCGCCGTCTCCCGCCAGGTCCCTGACAACGCCGATCCAGTGATACATGTCGGCCGGGTCCGCGTAAACGGGCGCGTTGCCCATCGTCTCTCTGAAGACCCTCAGATCGGAGCAGACCACCGGCGTGCCAAGCGCCAGGGCCTCGAGCGGCGGGAGGCCAAAGCCTTCGTCGAGCGTCGGGAACAGAAGTGCGCGAGCCTTCGAGACGATTGCCCCCTTCGCGCCGTCGTCGAGCGCGGAATACTCCCGGACTTCGGAGCAGCGGGCCTTCAGCGCGTCAAGACATGCAAGTGTTCCCGGAGCTTCCCAGCCGCGCCGGCCGATGATGCAGAGCCCCGGAACGCGCGACGGGCGCAACTCGTCCGCAAGCCTGTTCCAGATCCTGATCAGAAGCTGCAGGTTCTTCCTCGGCTCGATGGTGCCGACGACCGCAAAGAAGGGACCGTCTGGAGGTGCGACCTGGACGAAGGGCCCTGGAACTGGCACGTCGATCCCGAGTGGCGCCGTCACGAACTTCGGACGACCGCCGCGTCGCTGGATCTCCCGCTCGATGTGTCCGCGCTCCGCCTCCGTCGAACAGATGACGATATCTGCGCCTTCGGCGACTGCCGACATCTTCTCGTCGAATCGCGCGACGGTGCCCGGCCTTTGCAAATCGGGTCGCCGAAGCGGAATCGTGTCGTGGACCAGAACCACAGACCGTGCATCCTTCACGCGACGGATGGCGCTGAAGACGGTGCCGTCGAGGTTGCTGTGGCCGGTGTTGAGGTAGAGCGCACCTGCCGGCAGGTGGAGCGCGAGCAAATCGGACAGCCCGCCTTTCCGCGACCGCGCGACGGCAAACCTGCGCAGATCCGCCTCCGCGCGCCGGCGCGACGGGGAAACGCGGCGCGATAGCTTCGCCTCGAAATCGTCGCTGCCCCACGGCTCGGTCCCGTCGATGCGTGCCCTGAGCGCTCGAAGGCCGTACTGATTCAGCATGACAAAGCCCGTGGACGTCCGCGCAAGGCCGAAGAGTGGAGGTGTCCTGGAGAGGAGCTCCCGAAGATAGGCATACTCGACCCTGTCTATACCGGTTCGAGGTCCGGCTCCCACGCGCGAAACAAGACGCGTCACGTCCAGGCAGACAGAACGGAACGGCCGGAGCGTCATGCGCTCCGGACGCAGACAGGGCCGCTTGCGCTACTGGGCAGCCTTGCGAAGCGACACCATCTCCTGGAGATAGGCCGCGAATTCGTCGCGAAGGTCGGGTCGTGCAAGGCCGAATGCGACCGTGGCCTGGAGGAAACCGGCTTTCGACCCGCAGTCGAAGCGTTGGCCGCGAAATCGCAGGCCGTGGACGCTGCGCCCGCTCCGGATTTCCTGGGCGATGGCGTCGGTTAATTGAATCTCTCCTCCCGCACCGTTCTGCTTGCTGTCGAGATGGTTGAGAACGTCAGGCGTGAGAATGTAGCGTCCGATGACCGCAAGGTTCGACGGCGCCTCGTCTGCCGGCGGCTTTTCGACCATGCCTTTCACCGAAACGAGTGGTCCGTTGTCGTCGCCGATATCGAGGATTCCGTAGGCGGAGGCCTTTGACGGTGGAACCTCCATAGCGGCGACCATGCAGCCGCCGGTTTCCTCGTAGGCCTCTGTCATCTGCTGAAGGCACGATTTTTCCGCCGCGATGACGTCGTCGGGCAGAATGACGGCGAAGGGTTCGTCCGCAATCAGCCTGCGGGCGCACCACACCGCATGCCCCAGGCCCAGCGCCTTGTGTTGACGGATATAGGCGATCGCCCCCGACTCCATGTTTGTCGCCTGGAGCGACTTGAGAAGCTGCGTCTTGTTCTTCGCCGCGAGCGACGCCTCGAGTTCAGGGGCCGCGTCGAAGTAGTCCTCGAGTGCCGATTTTCCGCGCGAGGTCACGAAGATGAATTCGGTGATGCCGGCGGCACGTGCCTCGTCGATCGCATATTGGATCAACGGCCGGTCGACGAGGGTCATGATTTCTTTTGGGATGGATTTCGTGGCCGGGAGAAAACGGGTCCCGAGACCCGCGACAGGGAAAATGGCCTTCGTAACCTTACGCAGCATCAGAATGATCCTTTTCGCACCCACACGGGGCTTTATGTGCGCGCAGCCCGCACTCGCTCGATCTGTATCTGCCAAATGCACTCATGGGGCTACACTAGTGCTTACCTGCCGCAGTCTCCTGTATTCCTCGCGCTTTCGCAACTCGTTCAACTTCATCCTGCAGGCGCGCGGCGAAAGATGTGACCCTGAACAAAGGGGCGCCGCGCTCGCTCCGGCCGAAGAGACCGCCAGTCTGTTCCCAATAGCCGTTCCGATCGTACCGCACGCGATGGTAGAGCCCTGTGGGACTGAACCGGAATACCGAGACGACCTGCCCCTGTCGTGAGATCTCGGCTGCCGCGCGCTTCAGTTTCCGTCGCGACCATGGCCGACCGAAGAGCACGGTCGATCCGTCTTGAGACTTGTCGGTCCGGAAAATTCCTTGCCGGGCGGGGCCGACGGGAACGAAGCGTGGAGCCGGTTCTGCCGCCAGACCGGCTTGGAGGCCCGCATCGAACGTTTCAAGGAGCCTCGTGACATCCGGGGGCTCGCAGAGACCGGCCACCATGGCCCGAAGCAATCTGCGCCGCTCGGCCCCTCGATGCTCCGCGAGCACCTCGCTCTTTACGCGATCGGGTGCATGCTTGCGGACGAACACGGCGAGGCTCCGTCCATTGTCGAAAAGATCGGTGGGGATCCGGTCGGCCCTGCGCCTTTCGGAGGCCGCAAACGCATGATGCACCTCCGCCAGCGGTACGATTGCTGTCCTGTATCCGGAAACACTCGCACGCAGGGCCATGTCCGCGTCGTCGAGGAAGAAACGGAAAGACGAATCGAACCCGCCGATCCGGTCGAGAAGAGCACGTCGAAGGGCCATGTTCGTTCCCTCGAGCATGACGGCGGCGTCACCAGGACCGGGCACCACTGGCCTCGCGCCGGGTATGTCGAACTGTCCGTTGTGCGCGTCCCGGCATATCGTCCGGCCACGCCACTGCCAGGAGATTCCGTTCCGGCCTCGGACATAGCCGGTCGCGGCACCGACGGCCGGATCGTCGAACGCGCCCGCAAGATGATCAAGCCACGTCGGCTCCGGGACGGCGTCGTCGTCGAGGAAGGCAATGATCTGGCCCGACGAGGCTCCGAGTCCGACGTTGCGGGCTGCGGCGACACCGTCGGCTTCGTTGGGTACGACCCGGATGAAGGGCCGGCCGGCATGTCGTTCGGTCGCTGCTTGCCCGGCGTCGTCGGCGACAACGATCACCTCGTAGGGTCTGTAGGAGAGTTGGCAGAGTGCCGTGATGCACAGGTCGAGTTCCACCGGACGTCCCCGGCTCACGACGACGACGCTGACCGGGGCCGGCAAGGGTCTGCTACTCAGCCGGGTCCGCGAGCCGGACGCCCGGCGCGAAGGCGATGAAGAACGGATTCTCGAAACCGGGCTTGCCGTATGTGAGAGACGTCAGGTCGTTGAAACGGACGACCTCTCCGCCCGCTCCGGCGAGAACCGCGTGTCCCGCCGCCGTGTCCCACTCCATCGTGCGGCCGAGGCGGGGATACAGGTCGGCCTCTCCTGTCGCGACAAGGCAGAACTTCAGAGACGATCCGGCGCTCTTGATATCGGAACAGACGTACCTGCCGATGTAGTCGTCCGTCGCCGCGTCCCGGTGGGACTTCGATGCGACGACGCGGACCGCGGCGTTGTCGGGCGTCGCGACGTGCACCTCGGACGTCGCGCCCACGACATCCGGATCGAACGGGCCGCTCTCTTCGACCGATTGGCCGTCCGCGCGCGTGAAGAACATCCGACGTTTCGCGGGTGCGTAGACGACACCGCGAACCGGCACCCCGTCGTCCACCAGTGCGATGTTCACCGTGAAGTCGCCGCGGCGCTTCACGAATTCCTTCGTTCCATCCAGAGGATCGACGATGAGGAAGGTCGTCGCGCGTTCCGAATGCGTCGCCGCCTGTTCTTCGGTCACCAGCGCGATGTGGGGGAAAGCCGACCGCAGGCCGGCCGAAATCAGCGCGTCAGCGGCTTCGTCCGCTTCCGTCACCGGGCTGCGATCCGCCTTCTCGCGCATTTCGAAGCTGTCGCGGGAGTAGACCTCAAGAATGCGCTCGCCCGCCTCGATCGCCAGTCGGCGCATGACGGCGGTCAGTTGCTCATAATCCAAGGTTCGTGCTCCAATTCACCGGCGCCGATTGCGGACGGGTCAGCTTCCCTTATGATGGCGCCACAACGAAACGGCAAGAAATCAGAGGCAGAAGAGGCGCTGTCCGGACGGGGAGCCGAAGGGCCATGTTCCAGAGAAAGAGCGCGGTCGGAGTAGGGTCGGCGTCACTGACGATCCTAGAACTGATCTATCACAACGCGGTCCGACAGGTCCGAAAGCAGCACGGCAACGCCATGATGGCCCTGATCGTGTCGATCATGCAGTCGGTGGCGACTGTCGCGGTATTCTACATCATGTTCTCCGTGCTCGGACTGCGCGGCGCGGCGATCAGGGGCGACTTCCTGCTCTACATCATGTCGGGCGTTTTCCTGTTTTTCGTCCATATCAAGGCGATCGGGGCGGTGTTCGGGTCGGAGGGACCGGCATCCCCGATCATGCAACACCTGCCGATGACCACCGCCATCTCGATCGCCTCTGCGGCGCTATCGGCGCTCTATGTTCAGGTTCTCACCGTGATCGTCATCCTCACGGTCTACGAGCTCGGCTGGGGCAAGGTGACGATCCATGACCCGGCTGGCGCCATGGCGATGCTTATCCTTGCGTGGTTTTCGGGTGTCGCGATCGGTATGCTGTTTCTCGCCCTCAAGCCATGGGCGCCGGGACTCGCCAACATCCTGCAGACGGTCTTCACCCGCGCGAACATGATCGCATCCGGCAAGATGTTCGTCGCGAACGCGATGCCGGGATACCTCCTCGCGATGTTCATCTGGAATCCGCTGTTCCACATCATCGACCAGGCGCGCGGGTTCATATTCATCAACTACAATCCGCACTACTCGTCCATCAGCTATCCGATCTACGTCTCGCTCGCGGTGCTGATGATCGGTCTCATGGCCGAATTCTACACGCGCAAGCAGGCCTCGGCGAGCTGGAGCGCACGGCGGTGAGACGGCTTGTCCTGCTTCTCTGGCTCGGGCTCGCAACGCCTGTCTTGGCGACGGTCGATGGCTGGCCGGCGCTCTACGACGTCGCGGGGGTTGCATCGGACGACGTGCTGAACATACGCGAGCGGCCGGATGTCTCGTCACCCGTGATAGGAACCTTCGCTCCGGACGCGACGGGCATCGAGGTCATCGTAGCCAATGAGGAAATGACGTGGGGCCGAGTGAATGCCGCGGAACGCTCCGGCTGGGTGTCTCTTGCCTATCTGGAGCGCCGCCCCGGCCAATGGGACGGCGCACTCCCGCAGATACAGTCATGCTTCGGGACCGAGCCGTTCTGGAACTTCACGCGCACCAGCGCCGACCGGTTCCGGTTCGAGGCGCTCGGCGAAGAGCCCTTCACGCTCTCGGTCATCGAGAGTGCGAGTTCCGAAAATCGGCGCGACAGCTTTCACGTCGTCACGGAAGGATCCGATGGACCGAGCGTAGCCGTCCTTGAAACGGAGGCCTGCAACGACGGCATGTCGGACCGGAACTACGGGATCTCGGTGCAACTCGTCCTCGGCATCGGCGGCGGCAGTCGCCACATCTCCGGTTGCTGCTCCCTCGCGCCTCAATAGAC
>Ga0102926_1001328_pt1 | contig 14624 bp, 13 predicted proteins | sample SalPonR1_A_D2_MG_FD_78173 | JGI IMG/M metagenome (GOLD analysis project Ga0102926, IMG submission 78173) | Salt pond soil microbial communities from South San Francisco under conditions of wetland restoration - Salt Pond MetaG R1_A_D2_MG | ecosystem: Environmental > Aquatic > Marine > Intertidal...
AATTACTTCCACTTCCCATAACATCCTCAACCTTTAGAAGCAGTTTCCTGCCCAGGCTTCCCGACGGATGGAAAAGTGCGAAATCCTCATCCTCTATATTACGCATCCTTGTGAGGACTCCGGCAAGGGCATCCCCGAGAGCGAGCTGTACAGTAGTGCTTGAAGTTGGTGCCAGGTTCAGCGGATCAGCTTCCCTGTCTATTGGAGCATAAAGGAATACGTCACAGTTTTTTGCAAGGGGAGATTCTTCGTTGCCTGTTATTGCAATAATGGGAGCTCCTATCCTTCGGAAAAAGGGAAGGACCTTGAGGATCTCCTCGCTGTTTCCGCTGTGGCTGATAAAAAGTCCTACATCTTCCCTGCAGACCATACCAAGGTCCCCGTGGGCAGCTTCCGCAGCATGAAGAAAAAAAGAAGGGGTTCCGAGAGAAGCCAGGGTAGCAGCGATCTTTCTGCCGATTATTCCCGACTTGCCCATGCCCACCACTACAAGCCTACCTTCACAGTTCTGTATTATCCGGGCAGCCTCAACGATCTCCATTCCCACCGAGCAGGAAAGCCTGGAAAGTTCTTCGGCCTCCATGATGATAACCTTCCTGCCTATCTCGAGAAGTTCCTCGTTATTGAAATGTCCACAGTCCCTTTCTCTTGGAAGACAGACCATCTCTATCCCTTGACCCAATCAAGGGAGGACATCCCTATATTGTCTTTAACTACATCGTCAAGGATCTTGACCTCTCTAAGTAACTTCTCAAGTCTGTTGAGGGGAACCATGTTGGGTCCGTCACTTTTTGCATTGTCAGGATCCGGATGGGTCTCAAGGAACAAACCGTCGATACCAGCAGCTACCGCAGCCCGGACAAGGGGCTGTACGAATCTCCTGTCGCCGCCGGAACTCGTCCCCTTCCCACCAGGCATCTGTACACTGTGGGTACCGTCAAAGACAACAGGACATCCCAGGTCTCTCATTATCACCAGGGATCTCATGTCAACCACAAGCTGGTTGTAACCCATGGAAGTTCCTCTTTCACAAAGCATGACCTTTGAATTTCCTGCCTGTCTGCACTTGTCTGCGACGGATCCCATGTCTGGTCCTGACATGAACTGTGCTTTTTTGATATTAAGGGGTTTACCGGTCTTTGCTGCTGCTACGAGAAGGTCTGTCTGTCTGCACAGAAATGCAGGTATCTGAAGGATATCCGCCACCTGAGATACAGGTTCTGCCTGCCAGGGTTCGTGAATATCTGTAAGCACAGGGACTTCAGCCTTGTCTTTTACTTCCTGAAGCCATTTTAGCCCTTTTTCGAGACCTGGACCCCTGAAGCTGGAAATAGAAGTTCGGTTCGCCTTGTCAAAGGAAGCTTTGAAAAGATATTCAAGTCCTATCTTCCTGCAGATCGCAGATGCCTCAAGAGCTATATCAACTGCCATTTCCCTGTCCTCCAGGACACAGGGGCCTGCCATGATAACTAAGTTTCCCTTTCCTATGGTGATCTGACCTGTCTTTATCTCTTTTGGAGTCATAATAGGATCATCTCCCAGAATTTAAATATTTCATCCTCCGAAAGGAGTTACTTCTTCCGGACAATTTATCTCAGAACTATAACCTGCAAGTTTTACCTGTATCCTGTTCCTTGTCTCCCAGCCTGATCCTTTCATGAGGGATTCTATTACACTATCAAGAGCTCCAGGAGACCCCAACCTTTTTCTACCAGTCTCTGCCATCCTGCGATACCTTTTTTCAGAGGAAAGTATCTTTTCTACCTCATGTGCCAGGGCCCTGGCGTTTCTTTCAACAAGAACTTCTGCTTCTCCAAGGAGTTTTTTCTGTGGCATTTTACCCTTTTCCTTCACGGACACTACAGGAATACCAAGCCCTGCACAAACCTGGTTCGCCGTTCCCCCAAGGCCGACAAGGATCGTCGCATCCGAAGCGGCACAGGGCAAAGGTCCCTGGTACATTTTTATTCTTGTACCCCTCTTTTCAAGGAAATCTCCATTGCCTTTTTCGTGGTGCCAGTCAGAGTTCGATCCGGAGATCTTCTCAAGTTCAATAGTTGGTGCTATAACCGCAACAAACTGACATTCCAGGATCCTGTCAAGGTGAAGAGCTGTTTCCAGAAGCAGGTTCATGTCCCTATAGGCCCTGTGTCTGCTACCAGGAAGCAGAAGTATCCTGGCGCTCTTTTTATCTTTCTCCCATGGGCTTTCCCCAGAATAATTATCACTTACAAGATCCATAATTGGATTCCCCTCAAAAACTGCATTGCCTCCAGAGGCGGAAATATCCCTTGCCGTATCCGGATCTCTTGTCCATACCTTTCTACATCTTTTTTTAAGAATATAATGTTCTATCCTCCAGTGGCCTTTAAGATAAACAGTCTTCGCCGTTGCCACCAGTACAGGTAACTGGCCCTGTCCCCAGAGAGCATGCAGGAGAAGGTATATGTCCCCGACACATATGACAGTTCGGACCTTCCCTCGAAACTGCTTCCATATCCGGAACTGGGTCATTATATCCCTTATCAGTCCAGCCCTCAGGTCTTTCCAGAGATCCCTGAAACTGTATTTTATTACTCCACCAGTGGGTGATACATAGTTGCTGAAGACTGTTTTAATACCCTTGGTCCTGTAATGTTCTCCGGAACCCACAATGGGAAAGGCTGTTATCTCAGCTTCTGGAAACCTTGCCTTAAGTTTACGGGCAAGAAGGGCTCCTATGGAATCTTCTCCGTGTCCGTTGGAAGTTACAATCACCCTGGGTTTCAGATTCTCTGCAAGGCGTTTCAGAAACCTGCCCCTGTCCTTTATACTGGTTCTGATCCTTGGCACAAGGAGTTTAAGTCCCTGCCTGCTCTTTTCAGGTATGTTGTGAATGTCCTTTTCGGTGCAGACCAGCCCGTTAGCACCCGTCTCCTTTACCCTTTTTTTCAGGTTCGCCATATCCTCTTCTGTAAAGCGGTGGTGATCCTTGAAAAAATGATTTTCCACCGGAGGTACCCCCTGGTCCGAGAGGAATCTCCAGAAACTTGAAGGACTTCCTATAGCTGAAAAAGCGACATATTTTCCTTTTTTGACATTCTCTTCACTGATTTCCTGCCACTTGCCATCCCACAGGGCCCATCCTGATAGCTCAAGAACCGAACTGAAGATTCTTTCCGCTGGGACCCGCTTTTTAATTTCCCCTTTGACCTCGGCAAGCTCTTTCGGGCTTACCTGGTTGGCCTTTGTGAGCACAACTATATGAGCACGGCCCAGGGACCTTGGAGATTCCCTGAGTATACCTGCCGGTGCGTAAAGACCATTTCCAAAGGGACTTGTGGCATCTACAAGTACAATGTCAACATCCCGTCCGAGCTTTCTGTGCTGGAATGCATCATCTGCTATGACCACTTCAACTTTTTCTCCGGCAAGTGCCGTTACATCACCAAGGCGGTCCTTTGAAACTGCAACAGGAATACCAGGAAGTCTCGACGACAAAAGGAGGGGTTCATCCCCGACAAGGGACCTCGTGGCGTTACCGTTCTTTATAATGACGGGAGTTTCAGTGTTTCCTCCGTATCCCCTGGAGATTATTCCTGTTTTGATGTTCAGTTCCTCCAGGTAGGAGGCAAGCATCTCTACAAAGGGAGTCTTGTTGGTCCCTCCAAAAGTTATGTTTCCCACGCTTATAACAGGTATCTCTGGTTCGTAGGAAGCCAGCATACCGTGATCGTAGCAGAAGTTGCGAAAACTTACCGCAGCTCTCGAGACAAGACCCAGGGGATATAAAAGAATCCAGGGGGTAAATCTCTTCTCTCCCCTTGCAAAATCAAGGTAACTTCTTATCAGGCTTCTCATGGTTCTCTCCAAACTGGAGCCTGTAGAGATGATAATAAAGTCCTTCCTTTGACATCAGGCTCTCGTGGTCTCCTACCTCTTCTACCCTGCCTTCGGACAGGACAACTATCCTGTCTGCTTCACGAATAGTGGTCAGCCTGTGGGCTATTATGAATGAAGTTCGTCCTTCCATGGCCTTTTTCATGGCCTTCTGGATCTGTTTTTCTACCTGTATATCCAGGGACGAGGTGGCCTCGTCCATTATAAGTATTCTCGGATCCCTGATAATGGCCCTCGCAATAGCGATCCTCTGTCTCTGCCCTCCGCTCAGGGTAACTCCTCTTTCTCCTATCTCCGTATTGTATTTGTGGGGCAAAGACTCTATGAACCGGTCAATTCCAGCTACTCTCGCAGCCTCCCGGATATCATCCATCCCGGCATCTTCCAGCCCGTAAGATATATTGAAAGCTATTGTGCCTTTCATTAGAACCGGGTCCTGTGGCACTATACCGATTTGCCTCCTGAGAGGAGCGAGTTTGAGGTTCCTGACGTCCTCTCCGTCGATCCTTACAGACCCCTTTACAGGATCGTAGAAACGGGGTATGAAATCCATAAGGGTAGATTTGCCGACACCTGTCGGACCGACAATAGCGACGTTCTCTCCCTCTCTGACTGAAAGATCTATTCCCTTCAGTACCCACTGGTCCTTTTCGTAGCTGAACCATACATCGTCGAACTCTACCTCTCCCTTTAATCTACCTGGAGATACTGCATTCTCTGGTTCCTTTACCTCCACGTCCGTATCAAGAAGGGAAAAGATCCTGTCACAGGAAGCCAGACCGTGCTGCATGCCGCTTATTATTCTTGTGTAGATCCTTATGGGCTGGACAAGAAAACCCAGATAACCGAGGAAGGCTATGAGTTCACCTGGTGTGGAGTTTCCTCTCACGACTTCCCTGCCCCCAACCCACAGGATAAAAGCAAGAGCCGATATAAGAACTACCTCTATGATCCCTGAGAGGGCAGCCTGTACCTGGGTCCTTTTCATCAGAGCCTTGAAATTAGCCTGGTTCTGCTCCCTGAACCTGTTGATTTCCTGCTTTTCAGTAGCAAAGGAAAGAACTATCCGAATTGCTGAAAGAGCTTCCTGGGCTATTGCGGATAACCTTGCGAGCTGTTCCTGTATATCGTGTCCCACTGTCCTCAGCTTCTTCGAAGCCCGGCTCAGAAGCAGAGCTACCAGGGGAAGAATTATGAAAGTCAGCAGTGTGAGCTTCCAGTTAAGGTATATCATGAAACCAAGCATGCCCAGAAAAGTAACACCCTGGACAATAAGGTCAACGAAAACGGTGGTTACCATGTTCTGCAGAATATTGGCATCGTTGGTTATCCTGGACATGAGTTCACCAACACGTTTTCCATATATGTACTTCAGGGACATGCTCTGAACGTGCTCATAGAGTCTCGCCCTCAGATCCATAACAACTTGCTGGCCCACCCAGTTCATGAGGTACTGTTGACCATATGATGCAATAGCCTTCAGAACGTAGATAAGCACAAGTCCGGAAGCGAGAAAGTTCAGTATGAACATGTTTTTCGAGATAAGGACGTCATCAACAATGTTTTTCAGCATCCAGGGAGGAACAACAGTACAGGCAGAAGAGACGATCATGCAGAAGAGTGCCGCTATAACTCTCGGCATGTATGGTTTCGCCTCTCCTAAAAGTCTTCTGTAAACTCCCGGATCAGTATTTTTTGACAATCAGATCAGCCTTTCCAGTATTTTACAAATGTTCAGAGAGGGATCTTTAGCCGATGTCTCGCTGACATTCAGAAGGTCCTCTCTCATTTTCTCCAGTCTCTGTGGGGCAGACAAAAGGGCAACTACCTCATCTGCGACCCTGCAGGGAGTTATATCTCCTCTGAGTTCCACCTGGACTTCCCTTCCGGCGATACGGTTTGGCCATCCCAGGTATCCCGTCCTTCTATCAGCTTTTCTAAGGTAATGCTCCTTCAGTATCCCTCCGATCAGGGGAAAAGAAAGGACTAAACCTTTGAGCCCGGGAACAGGGACGGACCTTAGAAAAGAAAATGGTAGCACAATGATCGTTGGGATTCCACAATGCATCAGTTCAATGTTGTTGGTACCAGGCGGAACAATTGCAAGACCGCTGGTCTGAAAGAAATCTTTCTTCCTGTTCTTTGCCGGACAAAGACCAGCTTTTTCCCACATGACCACATCCCTTTCTTCTGAATAAAAGGGAAGAAGGGTCCTGATCTTAACCTTCGGCAATCTGTCCTTTATATTATTCCCCAGGGACTCCATAAAATGTCTGGCTTCTGGCAGATCAAAAGATCTGCTTCCCGGCAGAAAAAGAATATCGGTTATTTCTTTTTCTTTTTTATTTTCCAATGGTAAAGATAAAGTATCTGCAATACTGTCCCTTACAAGGTCTCCAACAACCTCGACTTTAAGGGGTCTTTCCCTTATCTTATCCGCCATGGATTCATAGGCTGTCATAATTGCACTGCATTTTTCCATTCCTTTTTTATATCCGTAGGAATAGCATAACAGCGGCGCTTTAGATAAGAAAGAAAGTATCCTTCCAAAAAAAAGATCTCCTCCCAGCTGTAGCACACCATTTACTTTCAGCCCTCTTAAATTCATGATGGTCCTTAAAGGTGAAAAAGGTCCGTGGACCTCGTCAACTTTGACCTCTGAGGCTATCTCTCTTTCTCTGCCGTTGGCAAACTGGCAGGGCAGAATGAAAAGGATCACATACAATCCCTTTTTTTTCAATTCACTGCAGGCAGGTTTTGCCCAGCCTGCTATTTCACCCGGACCGTTTACGAGAACTGCTACTCTTTTCATTCCACGGACAACTCCAGTACTGTCTCTGCCCAGAACTTGCCAGCTCCCCTTTTCCCCAGGTCTTCCCTGGCTTTTGCCAGCATCTCGTGAACATCTTTTCTGTAATCCTCGTCTTCAAAATATTTTCGTACGGACTCTGCGAGGTTGGCAGTTTTTGCCTTCCCCTGGAGGAACTCTGGATATATCTCCTGACCTGTGATGATATTTGGCATCGACACGAAAGGTGTCTTTACAAAGGTTCTGTAAACAAGCCAGGAAATAAAGGACCCCCGGTAGGCCACAGCCATAAATCTGTCCATCAGCATTGCCTCTACCGAAACAGTCCCGCTTGCTGCCACAGATGCGGAGGTACTGGCGATAAGTTCTATCCCATGCCCTTCGTAATATTCTTTTCCATTCAGCTTCCTTTTCATTTCTGCCTTTACACTTTCCGGCAGCCCCGGTGCAATTGAAAAAACTGGTCTCAGGTCCATCTTCTCAATTTCTTCTGCAAGATCAAGAAAAAGGGGGAAAAGCCGGGATATCTCGCTTTTTCTGCTTCCAGGCAGGATGGCAACCCTATTATCCGATTTAATTTTCCTGAAATTATTCGTTGAATATTCGCTGCGGTCCACCTCGTCAAGAAGAGGATGCCCCATCCAGGCGGACTCTGCTTTATTCTGCAGAAGAAATTCGTGTTCAAACCTGAAAAGGGGCAGGCAGATATCGCACAGCTCCCTCAATAATCGGACCCTTCCTCTTCTCCAGGCCCATACGGTGGGAGGCACAAGATAGACTATCCTCCCTGTGTAACCTTTGTTTCGGATCCTTTTGAGAAGTGAAAGATGAAAATCGGGGCTGTCTATTACAACTACAGCTTCAGGTCGTTTTGCAATGATCATGTCACAGAGGGAGTTTCTGAGTCTGTACAGGGAGAAAAGGGAAGGTATAACCTCTAATATTCCCATCAGGCAGAGTCTGCCCATATCATATACAACCCTGCACCCGGCCTCTGCTGCCCTGGGACCGCCCATTCCCCAGATATCTCCGTAATAACCGGACACTCTGAGGTTCTTTGCAAGTATATGGGCATAATGGTCACCGGAGGGTTCTCCGCAGCTCAGGAAGATGGACAAGGTCTTACACCTGTAACCACTATGTCCCAGGCATTGGCCCTTTCCAGAAAAAGTTCTCTGTCAAGTATTATGGTCCGGCCAGCTTCAATGGCCAGACAGTCCAGCCCGGCCTTTTTCATGTTATCAAGGGTGTCTGGTCCAACTGAGGGGATATCGTATCGTTCGTCCTGATCAGGTCGCATCATCTTTACGACAACACCTCCCTGTGAAAGATCCTTAGACCGGTATATCATTCTGTCCGTTCCCTCCATAGCTTCCACTGCTACTACAGAACGCCCTTTTATTACAACTGACTGGCCAAAGGAGAGAGGAAGAAGGACCTTCAGTATCTTTTTCCCGTATTCGATGTCTTTCCACTGTTCCTCGTCAGGCCCTTTTGTCGTGAGGGGTCCTTCCTTTGTGAGAACTTCGGGAATAAGGTCAACATATTTCCTGACCCTTATCCCGGCTTTTTCAAATATGGAAACAATACCCGCAAGAAGGGTGTGATCGTCCATCTCCTGGAGGTCTCCCAAAACTGCTCTGGTGGAGTCGCCGAGGCCATCGGACCTGAAGATAAGGCTTTTAGGAACAAGTCCTCCCATTATCAGTTCCTTAATGTTATATATTTTCATGTCTGTTATTATTTTTTCTATATCAATTTTTTCGACCTGAAAAAAACAACCTTCAGGAAGGTCGAAAAAGGAATTGTCATTTCTCAGAGAGTAAACCCTTGTAGGGATGCCTCTTTTTTCAAGAGCGGAAAAGATCTCTTCGGGCAATTTCCCCTCACCGGCTATCAGGGCAACTCTTTCTACCGATCTGTCCATCTTCATTTCTCCTTTTGCTTTACTGGTTTCCTCGTCTTGCCATTATTCCCCCGAAGATCAGGAATGAAACGTTCGGAAGCCATGCTGCAATTAACGGCATAAGATTGCCAGACTGACCCAGGGCCTTGCAGAAAGACATTACGACATAGTAAGCAAAGACTATTATTATGCTCAAACCAAAGCCCAGTCCTGCCCCTGTCCTTTGAGGCCTTACACCAAAAGCAGCACCTACCAGGGCGAGAACTACACTGGCCCACGGAATGGCAATTCTCATGTGAAGGGTGACCCATAGGGGTTTTACGTCAACTCCCTGTTTTTCAAGTATCTTAATGTACTCGTACAACTCCACAACGCCCATGTCGTCGGGATCCCTGGACGCACTGGAAACATCCTGGGGGGAAAGATCGAGATCTATCACCTGCTCCTCGAAACGGAAAAGGAGTTTGACATCACCTTTCGGATCTACCTCGAATACCTCCCCTTTCAGAAGAACCCATTGCCCTTCTCTCCATAGACCGTCCTTTGCAGTTGAGATCCTGTTCAACTTCCCGTCCTGGAATTCCTGTATAAGAACATCTTTCATTTTGCCTTCTGATGCCTGTAGGTTACTTATATAGACAACCTTGTTCAGTTTGCCGCCACTTTCATCCCTCAAAAAGACATTTTCTTTGAGAAGAGATGGTTTTTTTCTGGCGACTTCATACTTCATAAGGTTATCGGCTGCCAGGTTCGTCACTGGAACAACTGTCTCGTTAAAGACCAGAGCCAGTAAAGCGACGAGAAAAGAGACAACAATAACTGGCCTCAGTATCCTCTGAAAAGCAACTCCCGAGGATTTTAAAGCCACCAGTTCACTGTTGCCGGAAAGCCTTCCAAAGGTCAGAAGAGCAGACAGAAGGCATGCCATGGGTAACGTGAGTGTTATCACTGAGGGAAGCCTGTAAAAGAACAGCCTGGCAACTACCCAGAAGGATACTCCCTTTTCTATAATGAGATCGGCAATGTCAAAGAGAAGGTCTCCTGCCACAAGAATGATGGTAAAGGCCATTACTCCAAAGATAAATGAACCCGCGAGCTCCCTGGCTATGAACTTATCCAGGATCCTTATTCTTTTACCGATCATAGGATCTCTCCGGTTTCCATTTTATCTGTGTCATTGCTGCTTATTATCCTTTCACATATCTCTCTGACCGCTCCGTGACCTCCGTCGAGTTTTGTCACAAAATCAGCACAGCCTTTCAGTTTTTCACAGGCATTAATTACAGCGTATCCCTGGCCTGCCCATTTAACACAATCCACATCGTTAATATCATCTCCGGCATAGGCGATCTCTTCTCTTTTCAATCCCAGGTTCTCTGCGATCTCTTTAAGGACAGGAAGTTTTTCTCCTACACCATTTTTCACTATACTCACATCCAGTTCCTTCATTCTTGCTTCTGTTGCAGGAGAAAAGCGACCGCTTATAACAGCAACTCTCACTCCACTTTTTCGTAGAAGTGCCAGACCCATGCCGTCTCTGACGTGAAATCTTTTCATTTCGTTACCTCTGCCGTCAAGGTAAATACCTCCGTCGGTGAGGGTCCCGTCTACATCGAGGACAAGTAATCTTATCACTGCTGTCTTTCCTTTTTTGTGTAAGGCCACTTCTCTATGCCTCTGTTCGAATCTTTTATAAAGTCAAGGATCTCCCTTGCAAGATAGTCTTCCGACCATTCCTGCCTGCATTCATCAAGGACGGCTCTGAATGCCTTTCCCGAGTGAAAGATCTTCTGGTAGATCTTCTTGATCCTCGACCTCTCCTCAGGAGTGAAACCGGCACGTCGAAGTCCGATACTGTTCGTACCGTAGATCCTTCCTGGATGACCGTCCACGAGGAGAAAGGGCGGAATATCCTTGACCACCTTGGAAAGGCCTCCGATCATGCAGAACCTTCCAACCTTGACGAACTGATGTACTCCCGATATTCCTCCGAGAACGGTATTATCACCTATCGAACAATGGCCTGCCAAACCCGTCTTGTTGGACATTATTACGTTATTTCCTACTGTAACGTTATGGGCAATATGTACACCTTCCATGATAAAACAGTTATCCCCAACCACTGTGGCAGATCCTTCTCCAGTGGAGCGGTTTATGGTTACGTTTTCCCGGATTATGTCCCGGTTTCCGAGCATAACCCAGGTTTCCTCTCCATTGTAATCATGGTCCTGGGGAGCCCCCCCTATGATGGAATTCTCGTGGAAGATACACTCTTCCCCTGCCTGTACATAATCATGTATCCTGACGAAGGAGGCAATGGTTGAACCACGGCCGATCTTCACTCTGCCGGAAATGACAGAGTAGGGCCCTACTGTTACATCGCTGTCCAGCTCCGCCTTTTTGTCGACAAGAGCTGTAGGATGAATGGAAACTGTCATTCCTGTTCATCCTTGTTAAGAGACTTTGCGAGGAGAAAACTGTAATCAGCTTCGGCTGCCACATCCCCTTCAATAGTTGAAAAAGCACGTATCTTTCCTACGCGACTTCGGATCCTTGTGATCTCTGCAGTGGTCACAAGCTGATCTCCAGGTCTTACTGGACGTCTGAATCTTGCATTGTCAACACCTGTAAGATATGTCACCATGCCCTTCATTTCAGGACGCATTGTGATCATCATGGCTGCAACCTGCCCCATGGCCTCAAGAACGAGAACTCCTGGCATTACTGGCTCGGAAGGAAAATGCCCCTGAAAAAAAGGCTCATTGATAGTGACGTTCTTGACTCCTTTTATTCTTTTGTCTTCCACTTCGATTATCCTGTCCACAAGGAGGAAGGGATATCTGTGAGGCAGGTTTTCCATTATCCTGTGAATGTCATAAGTCATTTATCTAACCTCCATATCTGGTAAATTTTCTTTTAAGACGGCTTACAAAATCCGTATTGAGTTTATGCCCGCTTCTCCATGCCACAATATTAGCCTTAAGAGGAGCTCCCGCAAGAAAAAGATCTCCCATGAGATCCAGCAGCTTGTGCCTGGCAAATTCATCGCTGAAACGAAGCCCCCCCCTTGCCTGTACCGCATCCTCTGCAACTACTATGGCATTGTCAAGACTGCCTCCCATTGCAAGCCCCCTGGATCTGAGAATATCTACCTCATCCTCAAAACAGAAGGTCCTTGCTGGTGCAACTTCAAGCTCAAAATCCATACTTCCCGGCACAAAGGAAAAGGCCTGGGTTCCTATAACGGGGCTGTCGTAACTTACAATAAAAGTATAGACGGTACGGTCTGATGGAAAAACCCATACTGCCTTGTCCCCATTTTCACTGTCAAGACCGAAAGGAACATGAGGTACAATATAGGGAATTTCACTTTCTTTTTCCTGGATACCAGCTCCCTTGAGTATATGGACCAATTCTTCTGAGCATCCATCGAGAGCAGGTATTTCCCTTCCTCCCTCGAAGGAGACTTCCACATCGTCAATGCCAAGACCGGCAAATGAAGCGAAAAGATGCTCCACCGTCTGATAAGAACTGCCATCCTCAAAGATAACTTCCGTTCCTCTTCCGGTTCCATCCATCAATGCATCTGAAAGTTTATGACCGATTCCTCCGCTCACCAGAAGGATCCCTTCTTCCTCGCGGGGCTTCAGAATAACTTTTGCATATTTTCCTGAATGGAGTCCCACGCCGCAAAAAGAGACCTCACCTTTAAGGGTGTTCCTTTTTCTCATTCTTCCCTGTTCCTTTCATTGCGGATCTCTTTTTCAAGAGCCTTTACCCTGTCAAAAAGGGAAGGCAACTTCTGTAGAAGAACGGTTATACGAAAATTTTTGCGGTGGTCCCTCGCCGGGAAACCTGAAAGGACAGCACCGGAAGGTACATCCTTTGTGGCGCCACCCTGGGCCGCCAGGGTCGCTCCCTTTCCTACCCTTACATGGTCACTTGTGCCGCTTCTGGCAGCAAGAATTACATTCTCCTCGAGAACCGAACTTCCTGCCAGTCCCGCCTGGGCAACAATTATACAGTTCTTGCCTATCTTGACATTGTGACCGACCTGGACATGGTTATCCATTTTTACATTATCTCCTACAACTGTATCTCCTATGGTCCCCCTGTCTACGGTAGTACAGGCACCGATCTCCACGTTGTTACCTATGAGCACTCCCCCCAGCTGGGGGATCTTTCGTGGGCTTTTACCAGGGACGGGAATGAAGCCAAACCCCTCGCTCCCAATAACAGATCCGCTGTGAAGCACACATTTTTCTCCGATCCTGCATCCGGAATATACTACACAACCAGGTTCTACAAGGGTTTCCCTACCTACCGTGGAATTCTCTCCCAGATAGACATTGGCCCTTAAAACAGCACCTTCCCTTACACAGGCTCTTGCACCTATAACACAGAAAGGTCCTACGTATGCCTTTGGTGAAACTTCAGCGCTGACATCCACAGAGGCTGAAGGATCAATTCCTCCTTCTGGCTTCTCAGGTATTACAAGTGTGTTCATTAAAGTTATCATGGCCGATCTCGGATCATCTACTTCCACTCCGGTCCTGTCGCTACTGAAAAGACTGGAAGGTGCAACTATGGCTGCTTCTTCTGAAATATTATCAAGCTCTTTCCTGTCCCATACGAAACAGACAGAACCAGGCCCCGATTCCTCAGGGGCAGCTATCTCTGTTATCTTTCTGTCGGATTTTCCTTTTATAATACCGCCAACTGTTTCGGCAAGTTTTTCCAGTGTAAGAAAGGTGTCAAATCTGAAAATTTTTATCCACTCCTGTCAAAGTTCTGTAACAAGCCTGATGCTGAAGGAATCTTCGTATCTTTCGTCGTAATAGAGCTCTATTGAAAAGTACTGGTTCACAGGTACACCGGCCCCGATGATACCAGAATCCTCCTCGCTGTATCTTCCCCATAGGTAAAATCCATCGATTTCCGGTCTGTATACAGCTTTCCACCAGAGAAGATCTTCAGGTGAGGTATATTCCGCACCTATCCATAACTCTTTCCATGGTTTCCAGCCGGCACCCCATCTGGACTCTATGTCGAGATCATTTGCCTCCGTAATAAATTCACCGTAGATCTCCAGGTCCCACCCCTGGCAGGGCTGGACAATTCGGCCGAGGTGAAGCTGAAGCTCTGGATATCTCAGGTCCGCTCCAACTGGAATAACAAGCTTTGCAGAGACAGAATACCTGTGACTTTCGACTTCTGCCTTCAGATTTGAAATAGGGCCGGTATCGACAGTAACTGCAACGTCAGCCCTTGCATTGCTTACAGTATTTCTATCCAGAAGAAAGTTTCTGGCATACAACTCCAGATCTTTTTGATGATCCTCAAGCCATTCCAGGGGAAGACCTGTAAAGACATACATCTCTCTGACCAGGCTGTCTCTCAGGTCGGATCTGAGAATTACAGGCAGAGAAGAAGAACTTACCTCTGGCCTCACTGCAAGGACAAGAGGCTGCTCTGGATTGAATCTTACCTGCAGAACTGCCTCTGAACCAGATAGATTCACAAGGATGGAGGGGTTCCATCCTGCGATCCTGTCCCCACATATCCTGTTTATCTCTTCTCTCAGTGAAACATCTGTCCAGGAGAGGGATTCAACTGGCAAAGACCTAACCATTTTGGCCAGTTCCTGCTCAAGACCTGCGGTATCCTTTTCAAACCATCTTTTGGCAGGGTTATTCAGAGAAGGTCGAATTATCTCGACAGACCATTCCGGAAAATCTTCAGGTTCAAGTTGAACTGTTATACCGGACCTGGAATAGCGGGGCTTTTGTACCGAATAGCCGTCAAAAAGCCTTTTTGAGACAAGTTCAAGCAGCTCCAGTCTTGATTCAAGGCTTCTGCCTCCCTGGGACATTTCGCTCCAGACCCTTTACAGGCTTCCTTCGGCAGCACCCTCAAGCCAGGGGGGAATACCCTGGATCCTTATCTCTTCCGCTCCCACAACCGAAAGCGGCACAGAAACAAGGGCTGCAGCAACTATAAGCGCCACAGCCCCTTTTATCAGGCTTTTAT
>Ga0102926_1001340_pt1 | contig 14534 bp, 14 predicted proteins | sample SalPonR1_A_D2_MG_FD_78173 | JGI IMG/M metagenome (GOLD analysis project Ga0102926, IMG submission 78173) | Salt pond soil microbial communities from South San Francisco under conditions of wetland restoration - Salt Pond MetaG R1_A_D2_MG | ecosystem: Environmental > Aquatic > Marine > Intertidal...
TTGTTTTTGTTCTTTTTCTTGCGATACTTCAATATTGTTCATTTTGTTTTTACCTCGGTAACTGTTATTTAAATTAAATTTTTATAAAGTTATGTTCTTTTTTTTACATAAGAAATGTATTTTTTCTTTTGATCATCGTAATTTATAATAGGTTGGATATATTTGTCTTTATATTTTTTATAAGTTTTATCCCAATTTAGTATATCTTTAGCTTCTATTTCTTTCAATTCAGGGATCCATTTTTTAATATATAAACATTCTGGATCGTATTTTTTAGTTTGTATCCAAGGATTTTTAACTCTGAAATAAGGTTGGGAGTGTTTAGCTACGCTTACTTCATTTTGCCAATTCGCGTTATTTATAACCCAGTCTATATCAAGAAGCTGTTGTGAAAAATATTTTTCACCATCTTTCCAATCTATAAGTAATAATTTGGTTAAAAAAGAAGCAACAAGCATTCTACTTCTATTAGGCATGAAACCTTCTTTATTAAGTTGATTCATTGACGCATCTATTATAGGAAATCCTGTTTTACCTTGTTTCCATTTTTCAAGGTTTTTTTTATCAGCTGGCCAATTTTTTATATTAGCCCAACCATCACCGTCTTCTAAAGCCTTTGGGTTATGATAATAATACGTATAATAAAAATCTCTCCAAAACAAACTTCTTGTAAATTTTTTATATTTTTTAGTGAGGTTGTAAACTTGTCTTGTTGATATTATACCAAACTTTAAATAAACAGATAATCTACTTCTTTCTTGTTCTAATTCATATTTTATAGCATCGTAATTACTTATAAAACTTTTATCTGTATTTTTTACTATCACATCTTTTAATTTTTCATAATCTATTTCATAAGGTATTTTTATATCTATTGTTTTTAATTTTCCAAGAGTTTTTATATTATCTTTTTTGATACTTTTTAATTTTTTAAGGATATCTTTATGTGTAGTAGGTTGTTTTATATTTGTTTTAATAACTTTATCATAAAAAGGTGTAAATTTTTTATAATATTCTCCTGAACTATTATATATAAAATCTTGAGTTAAAAGATGATCATGATGAGATTCAAATAATATTTTATTTTTTTTACATATTTCTTTTATAATATCTTCCCTTTTTACAGAAAAAGGTGAATAATCTTTATTTATATTTATAGAAGAAATTTTTTGTTCATAGATTAAATTATTTAAAACATTTTCATAATTATTTTTTTTTATATAAAAAATATTTAATTTTTTATTTGTTTTTTCAAATAATTTTTCTAAACTTTTTTTCATAAAAGATATCGCATTTAAACTTCTATAATCGTTATTTTCAGATACTTGTGTTTCTGTTATAATAAATAAAGGTATGATTATATCATATTTTTCAGCGCAATAATTTAATCCTATGTTGTCTTCTAAACGTAAATCTCTTGTAAATATAAATATACAAGAAGTCATATTTGTCTATTATAAAATAATAAAAAAATAAATTTTGTTTATTTTTACATTATATTGATTTTTCATACAAACAGATTAATTCAGATTTTCCAATTGAATTTTGTCTAGCAGTATTGGAACTATTTGAATAATCTAATTTATTAAAATTGTTTATTAAAGATTGAACATCGATATTTGATTTTACCCAATGCCAACTTTTAGGACTTAAACAATGAAAATCTTTTAATTTTATTTCTCCAATTTTTCCCCCATAAGCTCTTATTGCAAAATCTGTATTTTGTGGATAAAGTAATTTATTATCTTTCTTGATATACTTTAAAAATTCCCAGTCTTTATGAACAACAGGTGGTTTTATTATTTCTCTTTTTACATTCTTCTTCTCCCATATTTGAAAACAACATTTTACCATCATTTTAGGATAAAATTGACAAGGTGATTGGGGAACATCTTCGTCAAAAATTAAATGAAATTCAGGGTTAAGTCTATTCAGAATACTTGTTTTTCTAAAAGTCCTGGGTAATATAAACGCTATAACAGAAGACCATTTTGAAGATTTATTAAAAAATTTAACAGCTAAAGAACTAACTCTCCCAAAAGGAGGATTTCCTATTGTTATAATCTTTTTTTTATTTTCTGGAGGATTGTAATCAAAAAAGTCCATTTTTATAATTGTGTTATCTTCCGTGTCTTCCGTGTCTTCCGTATCTGGGGCTATATCTAAAGCTATTTTACAAGGATGTTTTATTTGTTTATAAAAACTTCCATTACCTGCGCTTGGTTCTACTATCAAATCGAATTCTTCCTTGTTATATATATCAAATAATTTATCTATACATTTTTTTGAATATTCAGGTAAAGTATAAAATTTATCAAGATTTGTTTTCATATTCATTTTATAAAAGTAATATCTTTAAAACAAAAAAAAACTCTTTGAATTTAATTAAATTCAAAGAGTTTTTAACATTTATAAAGGTCTTCTTCATCTATTCTATGTTTTAGAAGCTCGTTCCAACATTTGCTACGATATTTTGGTCTAATACAATATTCTTTATTGTTTTCTATACTTTTTATATTATTTTTTGTTATCTTACCAAGTTTTTTTATAGTTCCATGAGCATATTGACCATGTTTTAAAATAATTTTTTTAATATTTTGTTTGTTCAATTTAAATATATAAAGATCGCCAAAATTTTCTACATTATTTTCGTGTAAATAATAAGCTGTCAATATATAATCGCAATTATGATTCAATCTTATCTGTACAAAATTAAATTTATTATTTTCTACACCACCGAGGGAAACTTTTATTTCAACATTCTTATTTGATTTTTTTGATTTCAAATCTCCACTGCATAAATTAGCATTATTTTTTATAAAATTGAATTTTTTTTGTATAAATTTTTCTATAAAAACACCAGAAGATTGTCCTGATATTTTATTGTATTTGCAATAAATATGTGCTTCTTTAATTGTTTTACAAATCATTATAGAATCATGATGATTTTTTGTTGTTTTTGAAAACAACAAAAAAGATTTTAACATAGTTTTTGTTATTTCCATTTTATTTTTTACTAGGTATCGTTTCTTAAATTAAATTTTTCTATGAAATATTTTAAAACTTTACACGTGTTCTAAATTTTTTACAAAGAAAGAAACCAGAATCTAATTTGTTTAACTTTCCTCTGCAAGCAGGACATGAATATTCTATAGTTTCAAATGTTACAGACCAATTTAATAAACATCTTCTACAATAGTTATTAGAACAACAAGGTGTTTTTATAAGTTCTGTTATAGAAGAAGGGAGTATTTCTTGTAAGCATATAACACAACAGATATTGTTATTCATTTTTAATAGTATATTTAAAATACCCGGTTCAAAAAATCAATTTTTATTTTTACATCTTCAAGATTTTAAAAAAATGTTTAGTAAGTATCAAAATAAATAATATTATCTATAACAGTATTTATAATATATAATCAAATGCAATTAGAATTAGATTACTTTGACGATACTCTATTAAACACTGAAAAAGGTATGAATATATTGGTATTGGGTGATAAAAAATCAGGTAAATCTACTCTTATAAAAACAATTGTTAAAAAGATGAATAAAATATTTAAAAATGGTAATGTATGTACAGATTCTAATCATTATAATAATGTATATTCTGAATTTTTAGATATTGAAAATATTTATAAAAGATATAGTACTTTAATAAGCAAGAGATGTTTTATAAACAATTATTACTTAATTCTAGATGATTATTATTATAGTAAAAATAGTTACAACGAAGTGTTTTCTAAAATAAAATCAGTAAACATGAACCTTGTTATAGGGATTGGGAGATTAACAGATTTTAAAGATTATTGTTATATTTTTATTTGTCGTTTTACTAATAAAAAAGAACTTGAAAAAGTATATAAATATTATATAGATAAATTAAATATATTCAATGAATTACAAGATTTTATAAATTTTGTAAATTTAACAACAACAGATTATGATACTGTAGTTATCAATGTTTTAACAACTATTAAAGAAAAAATATTTACATTTTATAATTCAATAGAATAAATATTTTTTTATATTTCTTATAACATATAAAAGATAATGTCAGGGGTTAATTCCAAGAAAAATGAAAACAGTAAAGAAAAAAAAAATCAGCAGACTTCAGCTGCAAGCAAAAAACATTCTAAAAAACTAGAACCTTATAAAAAAAAGAAAACAATTTTTTCAAATAGGAATTTGAAAAAAGCTGCAGCTGTAGCTTCTGTGTTAGGGTTGGGAGGATTAATTGTAAAGCATGTTGTAGATAAAAATAAAAAATCTGAACAAGATAAGAGATTAGTAGCTGATGCTGATAAATTATTAAAAGAAACCAATAAAACTATGGAAGAAAGTACAAAAAGATTTGAAAGAGAAAAAGAAGAAATACGCAAAAGAATGGCGTTTACAGAACAAGAACTTAATTTAAAAAGGCAAATAATTTTCAATTCAAGAATTATTCTTCAAAATTTATTAAAAACTAAAAAAGAATCTGAAGCTGTAAAATCTTTATTATATGAACTAGATCTGGGTGCTATGGATGCAAAAGAATTAGGTAAAGAAGTTTGTAAATTGAAAAAAATTATCTTCGAAAAAGATTTAGAAGAATGTAGTCAACCCTTTGTAAGTAATAAACGTAATTGTATGTTGAGAACTATGACAAAGTATGGTGTGAGTTACGATCAAATTAAATATTTATCTGAAATTTTAGGGTGTTAATTTTATTTTTATTTAAAAAATAATTATTTCTATTATTTAAATGGAAAATTACCAAAGAATAAAATTAGAACGATCTGAATATGCTTGTGATTTATTATCTTTTCAAGCAGTTGAATGGCAAGATTTTAATGAGAAAGAGGATGATAATCAAGAAGAAGATATGGTCACCGATGATGAAAATGAAAACCCTCTTCTACATGACAAATCCGATGAAAAATATATTATAAGAGTTTTTGGAGTGGATAAAAAAGGTTTTTCTGTTTGTTTAACAGTTAAAGATTTTACACCTTTTTTTTATATAAAGGTAAAAGATTCTTGGGGAAAACAAGATACTCAAAAATTTCTCAGAATATTAAATGAAAAACTATCTAAAACTCCTAAAAAAGTAGGAGAATTGTGGGTTAAATTAGATTTCTCTAAAAATTTATTATATGATAAATGTGTTTTGCAATTGAAAAATGATTTTTACGGTTTTACAAATAAAAAAAAATATAAATTCTTAAGACTTGTTTTTAACAACAGCGATGCTATGAAAAAAACAATTAGTATTATTAAAAACCATAACAATTCTGGACAAGATAAAAGAAAAAAACTAGAAGGGTTTAGTAAACTTCCTTTATACGAATCTAACTTAGATCCTATCATTAGATTTGCTCATATTAAAAATTTAAAATTTAGCGGGTGGATAGAATGTTCTGATTTTAAATTTATAGACCCTTCTATGTCTTCTACTACATGTCAAATAGAATGTGAAAGTAATTGGCAGGGGTTAAAAGGAACTGAAATTGATACAAATGCTCCTATTTTACAAGCAAGTTATGATATAGAAACATATAGTATAGATGGTAAATTTCCTTCTCCTAATATCAGAGGTAATGTTATTACCCAAATAGCTACTTCATTTAAATATTTTGGCAGTAAAGAATTTTATTTTAAACACATAGTTTGTCTAAAAAAATGTAGCCCTTTGCATTTTGAAGATAATGTACCTGTTTTTATGGAATGGTATAATACAGAAAAAGAAGTTTTATTAGCTTGGAAAAGATTGATATCAAAAACAGACCCAGATGTTCTTTATCAATATAATGGAGATCAGTTCGATGGATATTATATATATAATAGATGGAAAATGCTTAATGTTGATGAGGATTTTTCATTGGGTAAAATGAAAAATACACAAGCTACTATAAAAGAAAGCAATTTTAGCTCAAGTGCATACGGAAGCACAGCTTTCAAGAGACTCACTATGCCTGGAAGAATTAATTTTGATATCTTAATTTATATAAAAAGAGAATATAATGAAAATAGTTATAAACTTGATTATGTTTCAGAAAAATATCTTGGTGAAAATAAAAATCCTATAACTGCTTCTATGATGTTTAAATACTTTGAAGAAGGAGATCCAGATAAAATAAGAGATGTGGCATATTATTGTATTAAAGATACATTATTACCTCAAAAACTTGTAGATAAAATGCATATTCTTCAAAATCAAATATCTATGAGTAATGTAACCCATGTTCCTATAAGATTTCTTATAGAAAGAGGGCAACAAATAAAAGTATTTTCACAAATTTTAAGAGAAACAAGACAATATGGGTATTTAGTACCAACTCTTGATAATTACGGTGTACCAGAAGATAATGAATTTACAGGCGCAACTGTTTTAGACCCGTTAAAAGGTGCATATTTTGAACCTATAACTATTTGCGATTTTGCAAGTTTATATCCTTCTATTATAAGAGCTCATAATTTATGTTTTAGTACTATAATTCTTGATGAAAAATTCGATAATTTAAAAGATGTAGAATACGAAACTATAGAATGGCAAGACGATAAAAACGGTAAAATTGTAAATCATAAATATAAATTTGTTAAAAATGTAACAGGAATTCTTCCAAAACTTCTTTCAGAACTTACACTTGCTCGTAAAAATTATAAAAATCTTATGAAATCTACGGAAGACCCGTTTCTCCAAGAAGTTTATAATAAATCCCAACTTGCTGTAAAAGTATCAATGAATTCTATTTATGGATTTTTAGCAGCTCCAATGTTAAGATGTAAAGAAATAGCTGCTTGTGTAACTGCTATAGGTAGAAATATGATAAAGGATACAAAGAATTATATGGAAAATAATTACGATGCTTCTGTAACAGTATACGGGGATAGTGTAACAAAAGATACACCTATTTTAATAAGAGACCCTGAAAAAAATATGATATTTATTAAAACTATAAATTCTCTTGGGAATACTCCTTGGACTAATTATGAAGAATTTAAATCAAATGAAAAAACAAACAGAAGATATAAACAACAATGTTTAAGTAAATATGAAGTATGGACTGATGTAGGTTGGTCTAAAATAAAAAGAGTTATTAGACATTTTACAAATAAAAATATTTACAAAGTAATGAGTGATTACGGATATGTTCAGGTAACAGAAGATCATTCTCTTTTAAACCCTAATTTAAAAGTTATAAAACCTTTAGATTGTAATAAAAAAACAAAACTTTTATTTTCTTATCCTGAAAATTACGATTCAAAATTAATTATACTTAAAAAATCACAAGCGTTTATGTATGGTTTATTCGATTCTTACAATAATAATTACAATAATACCATGCAATTCAATATAGATATTATAATGAATTCAACTATAGAGGTTAAACTTGCTTATATGGATGGGTTTATTTTAAATCATGAGAATACAACTAAAAACGAAGATTTTATTATATCAAGTATAAGATGTTATGATTCGTTATTTTGTTCAAAATTATATTTTGTTTTAAGCTGTTTGTATGGTAGAAATATCAGAATAGATTTTGAATATTTAAACAATAATTCAGATGATATTTCTTATAATTTGTTTTTACCTTATGACCCAGATGGGGTAATTGAGGATCCTGGAGATTACGATAATAATGTTAATTCTATATCATTAATGAATACGTCTATAAATTATCGCAATAACGTAGAAAATCAATATATTAATGTTTATGATTTAGAAACAGAATGTGGTAGATTTCAGGCAGGTATAGGTCAAAATATTATAAAAAATACAGATAGTGTATTTATCAAATTTAAAACTGAAACAACAGATAAATACAATGACGCTATGGATAATAGAAATTTATACACACCAGAACATATACAAGATCTCAAAACAAAATGTATAAAAGAATCTATAGAATTAGGGAAGATTGCTTCAAAAAATGCTACTCAAGATTTATTCAAATTTCCTATCAATTTAGAATATGAAAAAGTTTATCATCCTTTACTTTTGTTATCTAAAAAAAGATATATTGGGAATTTATATAGCGATGATCCTTCAAAAATGGAAAAAATGGATAATAAAGGTGTAGTTTTAAAGAGAAGAGATAATTTTACATTACTTAAAAAAACTTATAGACATGTTATCGATATTCTTATGGATAAAGGTAAGACAGGTATAGATGAAGTAATTGAATATATACAAAATATTTTATATCAAATTATAAATAACGATTTTGACGATATAAATGATTTCGTTATCAGTAAAAGTTTGAAAGACAATCATAAATCTAAAAACATTCCTCATGTTATATTAGCTGAAAAAATAAAACAAAGAGATCCTAATAATTACCCTAAATCTAATGATAGAGTTCCTTATGTTTTTACAAAACCAGATGTAAGAGAAGAGATAGGTAAAAAATGGATGAAGGATATAGAAGAAAGAAGAAGACTTCAGTTTATTGAAAAAGTATCTGAAAAAAGCACTATTAAGATAAAATCATTTGAAGATGCTGTTTTAGAAAATAAAAAATTAACTAAAAAAATTTTATTTAAAAAAGGTAAATTAGATCAATATGAAAAAGTTGAAGATCCTGAATTTGTTGTTAAAAATAAGTTAAATTTAGATGCAGAATATTATATCAATTTTATGAAGATACCAGTATGTGAAATATTAAGTTTATTTATAGATAACCCAGAACATATATTCGACGAGATTATACAAGAATGGAGAGAAACTTTGTGGTAAGTAATTTTATTTAATATTATTTTATAAATCAATATTAATTAAAATGTTTAATTATATGTATTCCATTATACTTCAAGTGATTTCAAGACACAATTATCTTATGAATAAAGATAAATATTATCCAGATAATTATATTGCTTTAAAAAAAATAAATAAAATAAATAAAAAAACCTCATAAATTATATTTACAAGATTTTTTATTTATTTTATTTATTTTTTATTTTTAGTTTTTAGTTTTTAGTTTTTTACTATGAATATATCAACCAAATTTATAATTTTTTTTAATTTTTTACTTTGTTTTATAAGATCAAAAAGAAAAATATACTCTTCTAATATACTTTTCTTTTTGAAAGAAGTTATATATCTTTGTTTCATTTCTAGTTCAAAATTTTCATCTGTTTTTAAGGATTTTATATCTCTTTTTATATTGTCGAGTTTAATTTCATGATAATTGTTTATATCTAAACACCAGAAATTTTTAAACTCTTTCCATAATTCTGATTTTGTTTTTTTGTAATTTGCATCTGTATTCTTATACTCGTATATATAAATACAAGAATATGTATATTTAATTCTCCATTCGATCAAAAGATCTTTAGATAATTTTTTCATTTCTTTAAAAATTTGTTCAGTTTCTAAAGAAAAAAAGTCCCAATATTTTTTAAACATAAACCATTCATTTTTTTTATTTTTATATTTCCCAGAGCCATATATTTTTTGCCAGAATAACCATTCTTTATGTACAACGTCTCCTATAGAAATATCCATTTAATATTAATAACTGTATATCTGTTATTTTAATTCAATTTTTATTTTTTATAAAAACATACATTCTATTTAAAAATGAATAAGTTTTTTCAACTTTGTTCATAGAATTATTATTTTCAGTCCATTCGTTATAGTATTCTTTAAATAATTTTGTTTCCATTAAAGTAAAACCGTTATCTTTCATAAAATTTATGAAATAATTATATTCTACTATAAATTCTTTTCTTTCTTGATCTAAAACACTATCTTTTATATATACAGAAATAGAATCTCCTATCTGTTCTTCATTATCATTTTTAATGTAATTTTTTATATTTATATCAGAACAGTCTAATGAATAATTTATATCTTTTAATTTTTCAGAGCATAATGTTGTTACTGTAAAATACCCTCCATTTTTTATATTTTTTAAATTTTTGATAAAATTTGTTAATTTATTTTTGTTTTCAAAGAAATAATGTATAGCAAAGAAGCAAGATGCTAAATCGAATTCAACAGATGTTTCAATTGTTTCTTTAGACAAATCTTTTTCTATAAATTTATAATTGAAATTTTTTGATGTTGGTTTTGTAATAACTTTTTCATACCTTTGAATAGCATTTTTTATACTTTCAGTATCGACATCATAACCTTCTATATATCTTATATTGTTATCTACCCATTTATATATATCTCCTCCTTTTCCACAAGCTAAATCGAGTAAATTACCATTACTGGATGAATATTCGAAAAGTATTTTTCTTTTTATCCAGTTATGAAATCTTCTCATATCAAAAAATTCTGAATTTTCTCTTTTAGGTTTAAGCCAGTTTATATCAAACGGGTTTAATATAGTTTTATATATATCTTGAGCTACTTTAATATAATTTCCTTGAATTTTATCAGAACGTGATCTATAAGGAACAAATGATTTTAATTCTGTATTATATTTACATTCTACGATATCACCATCTTTATATACCGACGCTTCGGTTTTATCAATCTTAATAGTACCTATAGTTTTGTTATTATTGTAATGAAATTGTATATCACAACCTTCACTATTATAACATAGAAGATCCCATTTTTCTAATTTTCCTTTAGTTTTATGTTTCTTTATTTTAAAATCTATAGTGTTCAAATATTCAGGCTTCCATTTTAAAGGATTAATGTCTTGTTTTTTAAACGGATAAGGGTTTTTAACTTGGACAAGGATAAACCCATCTATATCTAAAGATGTTAATTTTTGATTTTTATCTAGATACTCACAGATTGTTGAAAATATATTATTAAATATATATTCTTTTGGTTTGACTGTAGGTAAATTTATAATTTGTAAAGCTTCTGATAAATGCAAAAGTCTTTTATTTAAATCATATTCTCTAATATCTTTATTATTATAAAATAAGATATCAAAACAATTTATATATTGACCTGTAACTTCTGTGTCTATCAATGTACCATTTAATCCTAAAACGTTTTCTTTATAAACTGAAATTTCTAACTTGTTATTTATTAAGAACATAACATTATCTTCTATAAAAATAAAGTTTCTCGTTCCATCGAGTTTTAAGGTCATAGCGTATTCTTCTGTTTCATCGTATTTAGATGAGTTTATAGTTTCAGGTTTACAACCTACAAAATAACTTTTCTTAACTAATTCGTGATATTTTTTTAGAATATTTTTTTTATATAAAAATTTATTTGCATTTGAAAATATTTTTAAAAATTGTTCTATAACAAATTTTAATTCGTTTTTAATATCATCAGTATTCTTATCTTGTAATTGATCTATTAATTCTATTTCAAAATCATAAGTAATTTCTTCGGTTTCAAGAGAATTTATAGAATTACTTGATTGGATTATACTCATATCAAATTTAAAAAATGAATAAAAGAACGTAGTTCTTTTTCTTATTTTACAGAAAACAGGATGGTTTTCTTTACTAAAAACGTTATCTATTTTTTTAACTGGTGTTTCTTCAGATAAAGAAACGCGTAAATTTAAATCATTAAAGTTTATATTTTTTTTTGGTTTTTTTAATATTATTTTATCATTTATAATTTTATTATTTTTCCAAGGATATGGAAATAAGTCTGTATCTACAGGAGGATCTAAAATTTGAGTGACTCTTTCACCTTCCTTATGACATACAATAAAAGAATATTCTACTATATCATCTTGAATAAAAGATTTCAAAAATTCTTTTATTTCAGTGTATTCTTCAAAGCTTATAGATGGGGAAAATTTACTATTCTCTTTAAATTTTCCAAATCTTATTTCTAACTCATCTTGATTTTTTATATTCTTATAGAAATTTACTAAAGTATTTATTAAATTATCAGTGCTCATTTAATATATTGAAATATTATATTTTTAAGTAAATAAAATTCAATTTTTATAATGTAACTTCTTCACCAAATAATTCTTCATCGTTTATTTCACTTTTGCGAGATTCTTCTTCAGATAAATCATGCTCTTCTTCTATATCACTTTTATGAGATTCTTTTTCAAAATTATCATCAATTTCTTCATCGTTCTCAAAAGAATATTCTACTTCTTCGTTGTAAAGATCGTCAAACTCTTTTGATATTTTATTTAAAGTATTTCTGTGTTTTTTTGAAGTATTATTTATAACTTTATGTATTCTTAATCTAGAATTTTTTAAATTAATAGGTTTTAAAAATTCGTCTATAGATTTTTTCATTCTTTTATTTTTTACTTTTTCATCGATTTCTAATTTTTTATTTTCTTCATACTCGTTTTTTGATATTTCTGTTGAATAAATTCCGTTTTTATGATTTAAAATTTCTTTTAATTCTGTTTTAAAACATGAAGATAAAGAGTTAGTCATTTTTTCCATTAATTTACATCTTTCTCCTTCTTCTATTACGATATTTTTCTTTGTTTCTATAAATTTTTTAATTTCTTCTAATAAGATTTTTAATTTTTCTTGTTTAATTTCGCTTATGTTAAAGAAAATACCGTTATTATTATGTGAAAAATTTTTTAAAGTGTTATTTTCTGTTAATATATTAAAAGTTAAAAGGTATAAATTTTTATCATTTTTATTATCTTGAATAAGATCTATTATCTCTCTTTCCATTAAAATATACTTCATTTATTATTTTTAATTGGATTTTTTATCTATCGTTAATATAACGTATAATATTACTATAACTAAAAGAGTTATAATAATTAAAAATATAGAAGTAGTTATCACATAGGGTTTTATTTTTTCTAATATAAAATCTATCAAAGGTGATAGTATATCATCTTGAATTAATTTTAAATTTTCTTTCTTCTTTGATTCTTTTATAGCTATTTCTATAATTTCTTTTACGAATTTATTAATTATCATTTCTATAAAATTAATAAATTAATAAACAACTACTTACACACGCGAAAATTAATCAAGATCATTATTTTTATTTTTTAATAAGTTTTCTTCTACAAAAGTCATTAATTTAAACAAAACAGCAGCATCATCTAAACTATAAACCTTACACGAATTAAATACTTCAAGAGATTTAAAAAGAACTTTAAACATATCATCATAAGATATATCTTTTTCTTCTGGTTTTTCTTGTTTTTTTAAAATTCTAAAATATCTATGAAGGATGGCTCCTTCTCTGATAGAAACTACCCCGTTAGATTCTTTAAACCCAGTATCTATATATTTTTTAAGAAGTTCTACACAAGTTTGTTCATTAATTTCTATTTTTTGAGACGAAGACATAATATTAATTAAATTTAAATATAAATTACTTTTTAAGTAAAAATTACTTTGGAAATAATTTTGTTATTAAATCTAGAAAATTACCAAGTTTAGGTAAAACATCTGTTAATATAGGGAGAATGGTGATAACAGTTAAAATACCAAGCCATATGTAAGCTGTGAATGGGATAATTCCTGAATCTCCGAAAATAACTCTATGTGCAAAATCTACGTTTTCCTTTTGATCTTTATCTTTTACCAAAATTCTAGATATGATAAAAGATACACCTCCTAAAATAAAAATAACTATAATTATATTTCTAATATTATTTAAATTAGCTAAACCTTCAAGTGCGTTTTTTACTGTCTCGGAACTACTAGGTCCTCTTAAAGCATTAAGTAATTCATTAGCGGGTTGTGAACTTGAACTCCCAGGAAAAAGCGAAGATGCTATATTTTTAAAAGTTCCAGCGTTACTTGCAACATTTGTCAATAATTCTGGGTTTTTAGAAAGATGGTTTAATAATTGTTTAATTTGTTTATCTGCCATTTTTATAATACTATTAACAAAATAAAAAAAAATAATATAAATAGATATATTTTATGTTATACACGCGTTACCACCAACTATAATATAAACTTTTTGATTATCGTCCCATATTAAGTAAACACTTTGACCGCTATAACTGAACACAATGGTTTTGGAAGCACTTGTACCGCTACCAGGATCTACAAGACGACCAGTAGGACAAAATAATCTATATTCTCCACCAGATGATAAATTAGTAACTAAAATGTATTTTTCAAATCCATCTGTAGAAGGTTCTCCTAGAGTCCCAGTAGCTACACCTGAAGTAGTTACATTAATAAATGATATATTTGTATCATCTTCGGGATTAGATATATCCCCTCCAGAAGGAGACAAGTGTTCAATTGATTTAGGTTGAGCTCCTCCGCCAAGCCCCCCAGAAACTATTTCACCGTCAACAGTCAATGTCCCTGAAATATTAACATTTGTAAATTCCCCGTTACCAAAACAAACATCACCTACAGTACCTGAAATAATTTCATCTGTATTCACCGCATCTTGTAAAAATGTAAAACAATTATTAGTGTGATCCCAACCGAAAAAACCCAAATTACTTCCACCGTCATTGTATAAAAATTCAATACCAAAATCTGTTATTGTTTCAGTATCATTTTGACCTCCTAGTGTGACTATAGGGTCTGTTATAGAAACATTTTCACTGTTTAAAGAGATAGAGTCTGCATTTATAATAAAATCATTTGCACAGTTTATTTCACATACATTTAAAGACGTAAAAGTCCCTACCCCGAAA
>Ga0102926_1001342_pt1 | contig 14526 bp, 17 predicted proteins | sample SalPonR1_A_D2_MG_FD_78173 | JGI IMG/M metagenome (GOLD analysis project Ga0102926, IMG submission 78173) | Salt pond soil microbial communities from South San Francisco under conditions of wetland restoration - Salt Pond MetaG R1_A_D2_MG | ecosystem: Environmental > Aquatic > Marine > Intertidal...
AGATGTAAAAAAAGCTAGAGAATCTGGTGCTAGTATTGAAAAATTAATAAAGCTTAGAAACAAATTAATAGAAGATGCAAATATTACACCAATAGACCCAAATTCAAGGGATAAAACACCACCAATAGGTCTTGTAACTAAGATGATTGAGAATGAAAAACCTATAACTTCTCAAGGTAAAAGATACAAAGATGTTGATAAATTTGGTGAACTATCTGTTCAGATAGCAGGTCAATTAGCAAAAATGGAAGGCAAGACTAATGTTCTTACAAGAGAATATGATGAATGGCTTAAAAAACACGAGATTGATTTTGATAAAATACAAAAAGAAATAGATGATGATAACAAAACATACAACATAGATACTACTAATGAGGGTGAATAACTATGGGTTATAAAACAGCAGTTTATCAAGATTTTGACGTAAATAGTTATACACTTCCAAAGTCCATAAATATGATTGAGCAATATGAATTATGGATTTCTTATTGGAGAGACAATCCTCATAGATTTGTAAAAGAATATTTGGGGATAAAGACATTAAAACCATTTCAAGAGTATATATTATATCAAATGGTGCATAATAATAATTTTATGTATATAGCGGCTAGACGACAGGGTAAAACATTTATTACGGCATTATTTATAGTAGTAATGTGTATTTTATATCCTGGCACAAAGGTTGTGGTGGCAGCTGGACAAAAAAGACAGGCTATGAAAATAGTAACAGAAAAACTTCCAGAATTAATGAATATGTCACCAATATTAAAAGAAGAGATTGATGGTAGACTTAAATCTAATATGAACAATGATGACCCTAATGTGAAGTTCTTAAATGGGTCTTGGGTTAAGATAACAGCATCAAATGATGGCGCACGTTCTGGTGGTGCTAATTTATTAATATTAGATGAATTTAGAATGATAGACCAAGAGATTTATACGGCTGTACTAAGAAGAATGTTGGGTTCAAGTAGACAGCCAGCATATTTAGTACACGATGAATATAAAGATATGGATATGGAGAAAAATAAACAGATATTTTTAAGTTCCGCATATTATAAACATAATTGGTCTTATGATTTATTTCAAGCATATTATCAAAAGATGACTGAAGGTTCAAGGTATAATGTTGTAGCATTTCCATATCAAAAGTCTATAGAGCACAAATTACTAGACGCAGATTCCATAAAAGAGGAAATGATGGAAGATACATTCTCGCCTATTAAATTTAATATGGAGATGGAATGTATGTTTTATGGTGAAAATGAAAACGCTTTCTTTGAACTTAATGATTTAGAAAAGAATAGAAAAATAACCCAAGCATTATATCCCAAAGATATTTATGAATATTATGGTAATAGTAATTTTGAATCAAGAAAAAAAGATAGAGATGAAATAAGAATAATATCAGCCGATATTGCAAGAATGCCTGGCAAAAATAATGATGCTAGTGCATATACAATACTTTCTTTGAGAAACTATAATGGAAATTGGAAAATACATGTAGAGTATATGGAAACAATGAATGGTGGTCATAGTAAAATTCAAGGCATTAGAATAAGAAGATTATTTGACGATTATGATTGTGATTATATAGTTATAGATATTTCAGGTATAGGTAAATCAATATCTGATAGACTTATGGAGTCTATGGAAGATGATATTAGAAATAAAAGATATGAACCATTTAAATTTATAAATAATGACGCATTGAATGAAAGTGCTTTGTCTGGGGCTGAAGAAAGAATATTTGGAATTTCTCCAACTTCAGAATTAAATTTAGATATAGCAAGCACATTAAAAGATTATATGAAGCGTGGCAAGATTAAATATTTAGTAAATAGTAATGATGCAATAAGCTATGTTTCTAAAGCTAAAAATTATAGCAAATCAACAATAGAGAAACAGGCTATGCTTCAAAAACCATATATACAAATTGATAACTTTATTAATGAAACAATATCTTTAGAACTAAAACAAACAAGCAACGGTTCTGGGGTATATAAATTAGTAGAACCAAGAAGTAGCAGAAAAGATAGATATAGTTCTTTATCTTATGGTGTTTATTTTTTAGCATTAAAAGAAAAAGAATTAACAAGAAAAAATAAAAAAAAGAAATTAAAAGATTATGTATTTTTTTAAAAGAGAGGTGATTAAATGAATGAGCAAGTTGAATTTTACAATGTTAGAGAAAAAAAGAGACATTATACTGGTAAATATTTGAATAAATCTTTGAGATATGAGATGCAACCGTTAAACCCATTAATAATGCAAAGCTATATTAGTTATACCGCAAAAGAATATAGCAACAAACAAATTAAACAGATGTTAAAAAATCCTACTGATAATTTTGAGTATTTGCAAGATGTATCGCAATATTTATCAAGCAATATTGCCTTTTATACTAATATTGTAATGTATTACGCCTCTATATTAACATATGATTATATTTTAACACCAGAACAAACCGAAGTAAAAGATACTACTTTGTGGAATAGATATTTAACTGCGGCTAAAATATGCAAAGATGCTAAAATACAAAGTAATTTTACTCATATGATGTATAGAACTTTATTGAATGGTGAGACATTTTGGTATGATTTGAGTGATGACCAAAATACTATTTTTCAAGAAATACCAAGCGAATTTTGTAAAAGAGCCATGATAGATGAAGATAATTTATGGCGATATTATATAGATTTTAGAAAAATAAAAAGCTCAGAGTTGCAAGAATTACCAGAGGAAATAAGAATTGCTTACAAAAATTATACTGAAACAGATGATAAAAAGAAAACGAAGAGGCTTAATGGTACAAATATAGAGATTCCTTATTATTTATATTTAGTAAGTAAGCGTGGATTTTCTATGTCATCAACATTAAACTTTGAAGAGCATGGGTATCCATTCTTTTCAAATATGTTTATTGACTTAAACAATTTTGATAATGATAAAGAGTATTTTAATAATACAATAAAGCTAAATAATATAAAGTTAATTCATTTTAAAGTTCCGATTGATAAAAATACTGGTGAACCAACTATGGATTATGATGATGTTGAAAAATATGTTCAAGCATCTAAAAGCAATTTGCCAGATAATGTTAATGCTATTGCCAATCCATTTGAACCAGAGAATATAACTTTGGAAAAATCACAACAACAAAGCATAAACATAGCAGAAAATTCAAAAGACAATGTAACATTCAGCAGTGGTATAAGTGAGACAATGTGGAATGCGACAACTACAAATGGATTAAAGTTTTCTGTTGAGGTCGATGCTACAAAAATAAAACATCTTGTTGTATTTTTTGAGAATTTAATTAATTATAAAATAAAAGACCAAAAAATAAAATTTACTATAGATAAAGAAATTACATGGTACAATAAATCTGATATATATAAAATCAGAAAAGAAGGAATGGGAATGGGCGATTTATACAGCGGTTGGATTTCTGCTGGTGCTTACGAGCCATATGATGCTATACAATTAGCAAGAATGGAAAACAAGTTAGATTTCGCTTCATTATTTAGACCTAAGCAGTCATCATTCCAACAATCATCAAATGACACAGAAAAAGGAGCACCAGAAAAAGATGAAAAGTCTGATGTAACAGAAGAAAATGAACAATATAGGTAGGTGGTAATGTGAAAGAATATTTATGCACAATAGACGAAGATTATTCCAAAGAATTAATTTCAAAAGGTTATAGTTTAGTTGATAGTTTTATAATGAAAGATAATGAAGTCTTTGTTTTTATGCCACCAAAAGATGTTAAAAAATATGATAGTATTAATAAAGACAAATGTTTTTTTATTAATAAAAGATTTTTTTAAAGGTGGTGAATAAATGAATAATACATTAAAATTCAATGCATCAATACAATCTGACACTTTAGAATATGTCAATAAAGATTTTTCTAAAGCTGAATGTAAGGTTATGTATGTTGGTGCTAATAGGAATAATTCTTATATCAGCAAAGAATCTGTAAATAAAAATTTAGAAACTATTTTTAATGTACCTGTTGTTGCCGAAACAATATATAAAGAGGACGATGATAAAGATTTCGGTACGCATGGTGGAAGAATAATAATGGACAGCAATGGTATAAAATACGAAGAAACTACTGTTCCTTATGGTGTTGTTCCAGAATCGGCTAATCCAAGATGGGTGGACGATGGCGACAAAGAGTATCTTGTTTGTGATATTTTATTATGGACTGGCAGATACGAAGATTTGGAGATTTTGTTAGATGATGAGGAAAAATCAAGACCTCAGAGTATGGAAATTAAAATAGATTCTAGTTTTATAGATGAAGATGGTTATGAGGTTATAGAAGATTTTGATTTCTCAGCATTAACTATATTAGGTTCTGATGTAGAACCATGCTTTGAAGATGCCAAGGTTAAAATGTATGAGTTGGATGATTTTAAAGCATTATATAATGAAATGATTGAGGCTTATAGCAAAATTTCAATGAAAGGAGGTAAAGATTTGGACGAGACTACTAAAAAAGATATGTCTAAACCATCTCCTGATGAAGAAATCATTGAAGATTTCGATAAAGATGAAGGTGAGGAAGATATGACTAAAGAAAAAGAAGAAAAATTTGAATTATCTTATAAAGACAAGTGGGACATTCTTTATAACGCATTATCAACAGATGAAGATTCTTATGTATGGGTATTAGATTTTACTAATTCTTATGTTGATTATGAGATTGATACTTTTGAAAACGATACTTATGAATATAAATTATATAGAGCGTCTTATGAATTGAATGAGGAGACAAAAGAAGTAAATATTGATTTTGAAAATCAAGAAGAACTATTTAGAGAATTGGTTACTAAATCTGAAAAAGAGACAATAGAATCTAATAGGCAAATGGCTTTAGATACATTAAATGAAAAAATTGATAAGCTTGAGGAACAAGTTGAAGATTTTACAACTAAAAACGATGAGTTAAAATCTGAACTAGAAAAAGAAAAGAGTTTTAGATTGGAAATTGAAGAAGAAGAAAGAAAAGAAAAAATAGAAAATGTTCTTAAATCTTTTGAAAAATTACTTTCTAAAAATCCTGAGTTCGCTGCTTTAAAAGACAAAGCTTTTGATTTAGAATTAGATGAAATTGAAAAAGAGTGTTATATTTTAATAGGCAAAGAAAATTTTGAAAAAAATGGTGGCAAATTAAAAGATGATACTAAAGTTTATACAAAAAAGAATTATGATTTAGAAGGTTCATCTGATGATGAAGAAGATATTAACAAGAAAATAATTAAAGATTATACCAAATAATAGGAGGAAAATAATATGGCAAACCAAATAGTTTTAAACAAAATACCAGCGGACGCTTCAATAGTTTCTATTCTAGCACCTGCTGATACAACTAACGGAAGTATAGTTACTTTAGGAGATTTTAACGTTGATGATGATTATGGTACTTATGATGCGGCTGCACCATCAGCTGTAACAGATAACGGAATGGTAATGGTGTTGACGCCTACATTATCTTATGAGGCTCAATATGATGAGAATGATTTCACAATTGCTACTGGCGACACTGTAAGAGCTTATGTTCCGTCTGTTGGAATGAAAGTAAGTATACCAGTTGCAAATATTACAGCTACAGCTACAGTTCAAGCTGGAAATTATGTAGTACCTACAACAACTGTCAAAGCTGAATGTAAAGCGTCACTTGGTTCAGAAGCTATTGCTTTTGTAATTGACCAAGTTGTTTCAATTAATGGCGTTAGCATGGCAGAATTAAGATGTATAATAGCGTAAATAAATAAAATAATAGGAGGAAATTAATATGGCAAAGCAAAATTTAAAGCAAATGGCTGTTGATTGTATAAAAGGAACTTCAACAGTTGGAAAATATACACAAGCAAACCTTAGTGAAGCTATCAAAACACAAATATTGGAAGTTGTTGGTGGCGAATGGAATTATTATACATTCCAAGATAATAAAAATAAAGTATTTGCAATTTTATCAGAAACTTTACCGTCAGCTATAAACGCTAGTCTTGGTACAAAGTTTGACCCTTTTGCAGATTTTAAAGATACTGAATTAGGTGACAAAAACTATTTTAAAGTTAATGATAAGCAATTATTCCCAGTTTATGTTGCAGCTAGAGGAACTCAGGATATTGAAAGAACTAAATTAATGGGTTCTAGTTTTACAGTTGCTACTGATTGGCATTGGGTTGCAATTTATAGTGAGTTAGATGAATTTATGGCAGGGAAAGTTGATTTCGCTGAAATGACTATGAGAGTTGCGGCTTCTTATGCTCATAAAGTTGGAACTAAAATTTCTAATGCTATTTATAATTCTTATAGTTCTGTTGGAACTAATTATAAAGCTACTGGTGCTTTTGATGAAGATACTTTAGATGGAATCATAGAGCATGTTAAAGCTTCAAATGGTGTTGAATCAGTTCAAATTTTTGGTTCACCTAAAGCTTTAAGACAAGTAAATAATAGTTTTGGATATTCTGACAATATGTTAGATGCTATAAATGAACTTGGATTCGTTGGCGTTCACAATGGTACTCCATTGTTTGCATTACCACAAGCTTATGATGTAAGAACTCAAACATTTGCTGTGGATAGAGACCACCTAATTGTATTACCTGCAAATGAAAAAATAGTTAAAGTTGTATTTGAAGGAACACCTATCATAAACACAACTGATGCTATGGATAGAAATGATATGCAGATTGAATATAAATGGGGAAGAATGGTTGGAGCAGCAGCAATAACTGTTCAAGAAGGAAACTACGGATTTTATAAATTATCATAATAAATAATATACGAGGGGATAAAACCCCTCTTTTATTTTGTAATTATATATATGAATAAAAGATATGAGAGGAGATAACAAAATGGGTAGACCTAAAGGTAGCACGAATAAAAAAGATGATAAAAAGAAGGATGAAGTTAATATAGAAGAAATGGTTGCTAAGGCTGTTGCCAATGCATTAGAAGAAAGCAATAAAAAGCATAAAGAAGAAATAAAAGAACTAGAAAAAAAGCTAAAGAGTGGTTCTAAGAAAGATATTCAAGATGTGTCTGTTGAAGTTACTAATAATACACTTGGTGCATTTGTAGTTGGAAGTAAAAGAGGTGCTATAATTACTCGTGTATTAAGAGAATATGGAGATAGTACCTTGCTAGATTATAAAGATTTTAGATTATATTATTCAGAGCATAGGAAATTTTTTGAGAGTGGTGAATTAACAATAACAGATGTTATTGGTGATATGACAGTTGAAGAAATTTGCGATAATCTTAAATTTGAGCCTTTAGACAAAGACTACAAAGATTTGCTTGAGGGTGATTATAAGCAATTTCAAGAATTTTTAGACGAAAATGACAAGTGCCTTGATAATGTATTAGACCATGCTTTACAGCTACATAAAAAAGGTAAATTTGATTATGGCGACAAAAGGGATTATTTCAGAAGAAAAATGAAAAACTTTGACCTTTTTAAATAAAGAGGAGGTGGCTTGATTGTCAACCCCTAAAAGTTATATTTTTAATGAGTTTTTGACGCTTATAGAAGATAGAAAATTATGTCAAGATTTTAGTGATTCCACTAGGAACACTTTATTAAATAGCTATTTAATAAAAGGTGCAAGTATAAATTTTAAAAAGTGTAGAAAAGATTTATCATTAGATACTGACCCAGATTATTTTGTTGATACAGTAACTTATACAACGGGTGACACAATATCATTGTCATCTATACCTACAGCGTATGACAACGAGGTGGTAGAAACATTTTGTAAGATTAATGGTGATAATGCTGATTTTACATTTGATTATAATACATTAGAATTTACTATAAATGATTCTTTGACAAATGGTGATGAAATAAATTATGGATATATATATTCTGGAGAATTTGAAGAAGATTTAATAGAAGAGGAAATATCTATATTAGCTTTGACCATGATATTATCGTGGACAAGCTATAATTTATATGTAACTGATAAATTGAGAGATACAATTTTATCTAAAGATTTTTCTCAACCTCATTCGCCAGCAAATTTGGTAAAAGAATTAAGACTATTAAGAGAAGATGCTTTAAGAGAAATAAGAAGAGCTGTCGTAGGATATACAAAAGATAGTATAGATTTCGATGGATATAAATAAAAGGAGGTAAATAAATGCCTAGATATAAACAAAGAAATAAAACATGGTTTTCGGAAACCACACCTCAAAACGCAGCTAAGGCTAGTGCCGAAATAGGTTCTGGTGAAGATGGAACTGTAAGCTTAGAATATGATTTTGTTGGAACTACTGGAAATAGCTATACAATAACTGTAGCAGAAGGTGACGGTAATGACGTTGATTTATCAGCGGTATTATCTGGAACTGATATAACAGTTACTCTTGGCACTGATGAAGTTGGAGATTTAGATGCAACTAAAAATACAGCTACACTTGTTGCGGCTGCTATAGATGCATTAGAAAATATTACAGCTACTGCTAGCGGTGAAGGAACTACCGCATTGGATGCTGCTGAAGCAGAACAAGATTTTACTGGCGGACAATATGCTACAGAATGTGGTACACCAAGTTTTATAATTATAAGTGGTACTATATATGTTTGTGAAGAACCAGTAAGCAAATACGAAGAAAGCGGTTGGAAGTCTGGCTCTCTAACCCTAGTATAAAGGGGGTGCTATAAATGGCTTATGAATTAATGAAAGCCATGTATGAGTGCTCATCAAGCAATAAGGATTTAATATCAGAAGAAATCAAACAAAGCACGATAGATGCTTTTGATAATATATACAATTCATATGACGTTTATGTTAATTTTGATTATGATAAATCATATAAAGCTATGATTACAGATTTAAATTCTTTTAAATATACAATACCATTAAAAAAGGTTACTTTATATCCATATGATAATGCTTTTGAATTGTTGAACCAGGGTGATTATTTAAGCTTTACTTTTAGTGGAGATTTAACTGATTGGCTTGTATTAAACTTAGATAAGCAATATGAATATAATATTGTTGGAAGAATATACAAATCAAATAACATAATGAAGTGGATAAATGGTGTTGGTGAAATAATATCTTATCCATGTATTTTTAACAGTTCAAAAACAGGAGCTAATGCTGATATAATTTCAGATAAATATTTGGAAGTTGTCTCAAAGGACAGAACAGTTTTTGTTCAAAAAAACGATGATACAGAATCTATAATCGAAGGAGACAGATTTATATTTGGTGGCAATGTTTTTAGAATTGGTCACATTGATGATTACGGTATAGATGGAGTAATCCAATTTTATATGGAGCAAGACCAATCAAATGATGAGACAGATAATTTTACTCTTGGAATTGCTAATTATTATGATAAATATGTTGAACCAGATGATGATACCTCGGTCGGATTGCATATAAACGATACGCCTGATGTTGATATCATAAAAACAAGCGAAAGCTATGATTTTACATTAACAACAACTAATGATGGTGTTGCAATTTCAAGTTCTTACAATATAACTTTAAATAGTGGCTCTTCGGGTGATTTTAATTTTGATATTGTTGTTGATGGATATACAATAACAAATAATGGTGGTTCTGGCGAAGTCATAGTTGGCGTATATGATAGTATAAATGATATTTCAGAGCAATTTATTTATGAATTAGGAGGATTATGGTAGGTGATGATTGATGGCATTATTAGGAAATTTAGAAAATAATTTAGTAGAGCTTTTAAAGTCTCTTATGAATAATGATGATTTTTCCAAGCTTGTTTCTATAGATAGCCCAAATGCTTTAAGCCAATCATCATCTGATGATTTTTTTAGCTTAATAAATGAAAGGCTATTTTTAAAACCCAAGGTTAATTATCCGACTTCCGAGGAAGAAACTTATATATGTATTTATATGGGTGAAGGAGATAAAGCTGGGGTTAATAATACTAAGCATAATAATTTATCAATAGTTGTAGATATAATTGTTCATTTAAATTTATGGGATTTAGAGGATAATAAAACAAGACCATATAGAATTGTTGATATAATATATGACAATTTTATAGCATCGGATATTAAAGGTGTTAGAGGCGAATTAGTATTTATGAGTACCAAACTTATGAGATATAATGAGAAATTTATGGGATATAGGATATTCTTTCAATATACTGGTAGTACAGGTTGTTGATATGAATAATAATTTAGATTATAGACTTATTAGAGGGCTTCCTATACATTTAAAAAATGGCTTTATAATATCTCAACCTAAAATATCTTCAATAGAGGAATATATGACATATGATAAATATGAGCAAATTATTTATTCCTTAACTAGATTCCCATATGAATTTAAGTTTGATTTAGAAGATGTTGATATAGATTATAAAACAAAAAATTCTTTTGATATATTTTTAATGCTTAATGCAAACGATTTGAATGAGCTTCATAGAAAATTAAATTTTATGTTTTTGTATTACAACGAAGATAATAAAAAATATGAATTGGAAAATTTTATACCTAAACAAGACAATGATAAATTTATTTTTAAATCAATGAAAAGCGATTTAGAATTAAATACAGTGACAATAAATGAGATAAAAAAAGTTTTGATGGATATGTTTTTTATGAGCATACCACGAGAAAGAAAACCAGCTAATGAGATGGCAAAAGAACTGGTTAAAAGAGATATACAAATGTCTAGAAAAGAAGCACCAGATTATGATATATATTCTATAATAGATTCTTTAGTTTGGTCTAGCGGTGGTAAATATAATTACGATAAAATATTTAACTTAACGCCACACCAAATATACAGAGGATATACTAGAATTGATAAAATTAAAGGATTCGATTATTTGATGAATGGTGTTTATAGTGGTATGATAGACGTAAAAAATATTGACAAAAAAATTAAAGCAAATAATTGGATAAATAAATAATTAATCGAGAGGAGAAAAAAATTATGGCAGTTGAAAAATGGTCGATACAAAGAATATTTGATATGACTATAAAAAATGTAGATGCTACGACTGTATTTGGCACTATAACTGACTTACAAAATATGAGTTTAGAAAATGCTCAAGAGAATGTTTACAGTATGGGGGGAGCAGGTAACCCTTACATTAGCTCTTTTTCACATAGTAAAAGAGTTACTGGTACTTCTACAGCTGGGGTATTCGATAATAGAATATTAGCATTAATAACTGGTACAGCAGTTTCCGAAGGGGCTGTAACAATACCATTACCTTATGAGGATTTAAAGGTAAGCGAAGATACCGTAGATTTAACATACACACCAGTAGCTGGACTTGATGAAGATGATGTTTTAAAGATTGAAGTATTAGGTGCTAGTGGCGTTGTAGATGAATTGACACAAGACACAACAGCAGCATCTGGAACATCATTTGAATATACGGCAGGAACAGTTACATTTTTTGCTGATGATTATACTGATGGAACTGTTGTTAGAGTTTATTACAACATAACTACTGGTGCAGACGCACAGAGTATAACTAATAAATCTGATGGCGAATCTGCTACGGTTAGATTAGAAATGAAATCTCTTGTAAAAGACTGTAATGATAATGAATATATGGCTACTTTAATAGTTTATAAGGCTAAATTAACAGGAAATTGGACTCTTGGAACTGGTGCTGCTGATGACCCAGCAATACTTGATATGAGTTTCGAGGCTATGAAAAAAAATTGTTCTGAAACTGATTTTTGGAATTTAGTTGTATTTGACGGTAGCGAAGTATCATAAGCAAAATAATATATAGGCAGACTAAAAATGGTCTGCCTTATTTTTATATATAGGAGAGATGAATATGAATAAAGGATATTCAAATATAATAACAAATTATCATCTTACAGACGGTGGAGCAGAATTTTATGAGACTACTGAAGCTGATGAGATTATAAATTTTGAAGATAGTGATGGGGTTAAACATAATGTTTCATCTATTAGAATTGATGCAGATGGCTCTGATTTAAATATAAATTTTTTAAGAACTAATGATAGCGATGAAGTTTCTCATGCTACAAGTGTTGTTTTGGTTGGAACTGGAACGTTTGTAAGCTTCGACAATGTAAGATTTAATGGCGTTAGAGTTAATGGAGCATCTGGGCAGTCTATAAAATATACTGCTCTATATTAAGAAAGTGAAGTGGTGTTATGAATATATCAAACGATATAAATACTAAAAACGGTTTAAAGACACCAGAGGGAATAACAAATGGATTTACAAATATAAATTCAGACCATGCTGCAATACATAAAGGATGGGCTTATTTGACATCTGATTATTTTACCTTGTCGAATGGTGGAGTTAAAGAATATTGTTTTACATGCCCTTTAGATACTTTTGTTCATTTTAAAAACATAAATGTCTCATCACTTGGTGGTAGTATAAAATTAGAATTAATAAGAAGGTCTACTGTAACAGAAAATACAGGTACTGATTTAAATGTGTCGAATCCTAACGACAACTTTGATGATGCTTCTGATTCTACGGTAAAGGAATCGCCTACATATACAGGTGGAAGCTCTTGGATTGAGTTCTATACATTGGCTGATTCTACTAATCAATTTGTTGGAACAAGTTCTTTAACAATGAATCCAAATGAAGAAATAGTTTTTAAAGATGGGAACGAACAATATATAATAAAGGCAACAAATCTTACGTCTGAAGATGTGACGGTAGAATGGAAGGCATTTTGGTATGAAGAACCACAAGGGAAAGTAGAGTGATTTTATGAATATTAACTTTGGTTGCAGTATAAATATCACAGAACAACAAAGGAAAATAGTCGGTGGCAAGGCATTTGTTTTAAATCATATATTTGAAGATGTGCCTGCTGGCGAAACTAGATATTTAAAATTTGACACCAATGATTATAATGCACATATTATAATATTAATAGAATCAGAGGGCAAATCTATATTTAATACATACGCCAATTCTACATATACAGATGTTGGAACAGTTAAATCAGGATTTAATAGAAAAACATCTGGCGGAACTCATGATGCTGATATAAATATAAATCCAACCATTGATGATATTGGTGATAAGCGTGGCGACAGATTAATACTTGGTGGCACAAGAGGTCAAACAACGGGTGCTACTGGTGGTGACCCTCTTATAAGTGATATTGATAAAAATACTAGCTTTTTAATATCTTTAACTAATGTTGCGAGCTCATCTAAAGATATAGGGTTGGTTTTAGATTGGCATGAGACAGATTTTTAATGCGATGAGGTGGTAATTTGGATGAATTTTTAAGAAAAAAACTCGAAAAGATAGAACAAATATCAGATGCTGTAACATATATAAAAGCTAAAATGGAAATTTTAGATGAATTTAGCGCTGATATTAAAAATAATGCGAAAGATATAAACAACATAGGTAATAAAGTCAGAGGCTTAGAATCAGATGTCGTAACATTAAAAAAAGATGTGAATGATATAAAAAAAAAGACGGAATGCCAAGACGAGGATATAAAAGAAATAACTGACAATAATGCAAATTTTTGGATTAAAATTCTTCTTGGCGTGGTTTCAGGTCTTAGTGGTGCTGTTGTTTTTTTATTAAATAAAATTGGAATTTTTTAAGGCAAGCTTGTAAATAAGTTTGCCTATTTTTTTATGTCTTTTTAAACATCCAATAAAATAATACTTTTATTGTATAAAATGTATTAGATATACGCACAAAATATTAATATTGTATTAGATATGAATACAAAAAAGGTGGTTTTATGACAAAAAAGAAGAATGTTTATAACAAATTTTACACAGATGAAGAATGGGCTAAAGTTAACCCAATAAACAAAGAAATAATGCAAGATTATATTATGGAGTTAAAACAAGCACAAAAAAAAGAAGGAACAATTAGAAATTATAAGTCAGATTGGAGAATAATTTTTATAAAGATACTTCATGATTTTGACAATAAATCAATATTGGAAATGAGTAAAAAAGATTTTAGGAGATTAAGTCTTTATTTTAAAGAAGAATGCAACCACTCAAATGCAAGAGTCAATAGATTGATGAGTGCGACTAGAAGTATGTTGGCTTATTGTGAAGATGATGAAGAGTGGGATTATGATTTTAGTGCCGCATCCAGATTAAAGGGATTGCCAAAAGAAAAGGTTAGAGATATAGTATTCTTGACAGATGAACAAATATTAAAATTGTACGACAAACTTGAGGAATTAAAAGAATATCAAATGGCTACAATTTTAGCTTTGGCATATGAATCAGCAGGAAGAAAAAACGAAATGTTCCAATGTACTAAATATAGTTTTTTAGAGGAAGAATATTTTACTAACGAGGTTATTGGCAAAAGAGGGAAAAAGTTTGAGCTTGTATATAATAAAAAAACATTATATTTCGCTAAAAAATATTTAAAACAAAGAGGATTGGATAATTTAGACGAAATGTGGACTAAAAATATAAATGGCAAAACTGAAGCGATAAGTTCTGGTACTATATATGACTGGTTCAAGAAAATGTCTGAATTATTAAG
>Ga0102926_1001343_pt1 | contig 14525 bp, 11 predicted proteins | sample SalPonR1_A_D2_MG_FD_78173 | JGI IMG/M metagenome (GOLD analysis project Ga0102926, IMG submission 78173) | Salt pond soil microbial communities from South San Francisco under conditions of wetland restoration - Salt Pond MetaG R1_A_D2_MG | ecosystem: Environmental > Aquatic > Marine > Intertidal...
CCCGGGATACCCTTCGGCATATTTGTTGGTCATCACCGAGCCCTGCGCCTCCATCACGGCGGCGCTCACGATGTTCTCGCTCGCGATCAGCTCGATCTCGTCGCGCTGGCGCCCGAGTTCCTGCCCGATCGCCCGGGCGATCTCGGGATCGCGCGAGGCCAGCGCCTCGGTGAAGAAGCCGGTATCATGTGGTGCGTTCATCTGCGACGCTCCCTTGTCTGTTTCATGAACCTCACCCCGTCCAGCCGAGACCGGCGGAAATGCAGTTCATCGTCTGCATCAGGCGAATGCGCTCTGCTTGCCCTGCCCCGCTACGGACGGCCTTCAACAGCGATATCTGGGCCAGGTGGGCGGCATGGAGGGGGGTTTCGTTGCGCCCGATCCGGTTCCGGAGGTTGGGAAACCGTGCGCCGAGCGGTTGACCGGTGATGCCTTCCACGGCGAGCACGGTGCGGTGGTGTTCCTCGGCGATCCCGCCGAAAACCGCTTCTGCCCCGGCGCGGCCCGTCACCAGTTCGGCATAGCGCTCGGCGATGTCCAGCCGGGCGAGCAACAGGGATTTCTCGATCTCGTCCACGATCAGCCTGAGCAGGGGAAGGCTCTCGAACAGGTGGCGGAGCTGGGCGTGTCCGGTATCGCCGCGCACCGTGCGGAAATCCTCGACCGCCCCGCCAAAGCCGTACCAGCTACTGATCATGTGGCGGTTCTGACTCCAGGCGAAGACCCAGGGAATCGCCCGCAGGTCACCGAGCGTACGGGCTCCGGACCGCCGCGCCGGGCGCGACCCGATCTTGAGCAGGGACAGCTCGTTGACCGGAGTCGCCTCGTTGAAATAGTCGATGAAACCGGGGTGCCGCAGAAGCGTCTGGTAGCGGGTCTGGCTCAGGCTCGACAGCGTCTCCATCACGTCCTCGGCCTCGGGATCGACAGCCTCGACGCGGGGTCGTGCGCTGTGCTTGAGCACCGACGAGGCCAGCACCTCGAGATGCGCCGCCGCGGTGCCGGTATTGGCATATTTCGCGGTCACCACCTCGCCCTGGTCGGTGATCCGCAGCGTGCCGTTGACCGTGCCGCCGGGCTGCGCGGCGATGGCGCGTTCCGTCGGTGCGCCACCGCGGCTGACCGAACCGCCGCGCCCGTGGAAAAACCCCGGCGTGAGCCCCTTGCGACCGATACTGCGGGTGATCGCGCGCTGCGCCCGGTCAAGCGACCACGTCGCGCAGAAATACCCGCCATCCTTGTTGCTGTCTGAATAGCCCAGCATGATCTCCATCCGTCCCCCGGCGTCACGCAGACTGCGCGCGGCAACGGGCACCTCGAGCACATCCCGCAGCACCTTCGGGGCGGCGTGCAGATCCTCGATGGTCTCGAAGAGCGGCACCACTTTCAGCGCCAGCCTCTCCGGGCCGAACCCGGCATACCGGGCCAGAAGATAGACGGCAAGGATGTCGTCGGCGCTTCGCGTCATGGACAGGATGAACGGCCCGATGGCGTCGGGATCGGAACCCGACAGGGTTTCATGCACGAGGTCCAGCAGCGACAGCAGCTCTGCCGCGACCGGGCCGAGACGGCCCCTGTCGATGCGCGGCAGCCCGGGCAGGCCGAGCTCGGTGCGAAGGCGTGCCGACCAGGCGGCGGAAAAGGGCACGGGCGCCTCGCCGTCAAGCCCCCAGATATCCGCGAGCGCGCGGGTCACGACATCGGAATTCTGACGGATATCGAGCGTGTGCGCGCGGAACCCGAAAACGCTGACCTGCCAGATCAATGGACGGATCAGGCCCTCGGCCAACAGCGACGCGTCGATCGCGGCGAGCGCGCGGCACAGGGTTTCGAGATCGCGGGTGAACTCCGATACATGCGGGTAGCTTCCGGCATCCATCGCCTGCTGCATCGCGGTCGCGGCCTGGCGGAACATCTCGTTGGGGTTCCGGTCGGTGCAAGCCTCGGGCGCGGGGCTGCGGCGGCGCACCAGCGCGGCGAGCGCCGCGCGCTCCTCCGGCGGGAGCGGCATCAGGTTGTCGGAGACCGACAGTTGCCCGGCGATCGCGGCAAGGGCGGCGCTGTATTCCGCGAGGATCATTGCCCGCGACCGTTCCAGCGCCATGCGGGTGACCTCGGTGGTGACATTGGGATTGCCGTCACGGTCCCCGCCGATCCAGGAATGGAATTTCAGGCAGGGCTGTGCCGGACAATCGGTGCCGAAGGCATCGGCGACCGCGTCGCGATACCGCTCGAACAGCCGCGGCACGCATTCGACAAGGCTGGTGCGATAGAATTGCAGCCCCCAGTCGATTTCCGCGGCGAGGCTCGGGCGCTCCATGCGCAATTCGCCGGTCATCCACAGCAGGTCGATCTCCATCTCGAGCCCGTGCTCCATCCGCGCTTCCTCGCGGGGGCTCCAGCGGTCGGCCTCGAATCCGACCAGCCTGCGATAGATGCGGCGGTGGATTTCCATGACGGTCACGCGCTTGGCCTCGGTCGGGTGGGCGGTGATGGTCGGCCCGACCGAAACGCGCGCGTCCGCCACCAGCCTGCGCAGCGCCGCGCGCGCCTCCGGGTCGGTTTCCGAAAGGACCTGCGCGAAGCTCTCGGGCAGATCGCGCGCCGCCCCGCCCCGCTCAAGCTGCCGGGCCTCGTGGATCGCGATGTTTTCATCCATGATCTGTTGCAGGTGAAACCAGATCGTTGCGGCCTGAAGATGCGCGGCGTAATCCTGCTCGTCCCAATGCGATGCGCCGGTTTCGATCGCCCGTGCCACCCGCGGCGCACGCCGCGCCAGCACCCGCAGCCAGGCCGAACGCAGGCGGCGGAACACCGTGTCGGCATAGGCCGTCGTGTCGGGCGAAAGCGCGGCTTCGGAGGCAGGCTGCATCACAGGACCGTGTCGCGCGGCGCACGCCCGTCGAAGAAATCGGTCACGTTGTCGATGACCCGCAGCCCCATCGCCTCGCGCGTCTCGCGCGTCGCGCTGCCCAGATGCGGCAACATGACGAGGTTGGGGCATTCCAGCAGCACCGGCGCGATGCGCGGCTCGCCGTCGAACACGTCCAGCGCGGCGCCGCCCAGGGCACCAGCGGTCAGAGCGCGCGCGAGCGCGTCCTCGTCGATGACCTCGCCACGCGCCGTATTGACGAGAAACGCGCCGGGCTTCATCAGCGCGAGGCGGCGTTCGCCGATCAGGTGCCGGTTCACGGCCCCGCCGGGACAATGCAGCGAGACGAAATCGCATTGCGGCAACAGCGCATCGAGCTTGTCGACCTGCACCGCGCCGCAACGGGCGAGCACGTCGGCGGGCACCGGCGAGCGGTTCTGCACCAGGACGGTCATGCCGAAGCCGTGCCGGGCGCGCTGCGCCACCGCCTGGCCGATACGGCCAAAGCCGACGATACCCAGCGTCTTGCCCGAAACCTTCGTACCCACCAGGTGCGTGGGCCGCCAGCCGGTCCACGCCCCGGCGCGCAATTCGCGCTCTCCTTCGCCCGCGCGGCGCGCCACCATGAGCATCAGCGTCAGCGCGAGATCGGCGGTGCACTCCGACAGCACATCGGGCGTGTTCGACACCGTGATGCCGTGCGCGCGCGCGCTGTCCGCGTCGATGTGGCTGAAACCGACACCGTAATTCGCCAGCAGGCGGGTCTTGGGCCGGGACACGTCCAGCGCCTCGGCGTCGAGCGTATCGGTCACCGTGGGCAGAAGCGCGTCGAAACGGCCCAGCGCCGCGCGCAACTCCGCGCGGCTCATCGGCCTGTCCGCCCGGTTGAACTCGGCGTCGAACCGCTCTGCCAGCCGCGCCTCGACCGGGGCTGGCCAGCGCCGCGTGACCAGCACCCGCGGTCTGGCGGTCGCGATGGCGGGGGCGTCCATCACGCCGCCGCCTTGACGAGACGGGCGATGGTATCGCCGATCACCGCCGGGTTGGGGGCCACGGTGACCCCGGCCGCGGTCAGGATCTCCACCTTTTCCGAGGCGCTTTCGCCAAAGGCCGAGATGATCGCCCCGGCATGGCCCATCCGGCGCCCCTTCGGCGCGGTGAGACCGGCCACATAGGCGATCACCGGCTTGCTCACGTGGTCGCGGATATAGGCCGCGGCCTCGGCCTCCTGCGGGCCGCCGATCTCGCCGATCATGCAGATCACATGGGTGTCGTCATCCTCTTCGAACTTGTGCAGGATGTCCTTGAACGAGGACCCGTTGATCGGATCGCCACCGATCCCAACCGAGGTCGACACGCCGATCCCGTGTTCCTTGAGCTGTGCCGCGGCCTCGTAGCCCAGCGTGCCCGACCGACCGATGATCCCGACATGGCCGGGCAGGTAGATATGACCGGGCATGATACCCAGAAGGGCCTTGCCGGGGCTGATGGTGCCGGCGCAGTTCGGGCCGGTCAGGATCATCCGCCGCTCCCTCGGGTAGCGGAACATGTATCGCTTGACGCGGATCATGTCCTGCGCCGGGATGCCGTCGGTGATGCACACGCAATAGCGGATGCCCGCATCGGCGGCCTCCATGATGCTGTCCGCGGCGAAGGGCGGCGGCACGAAGACAAGGCTGGCCTCGGCGCCGGTGGCCGCGACCGCGTCCTCGACCGTGTCGAAGACCGGCACGCCCTCGACCGTCCGTCCCCCCTTGCCGGGCACCACGCCGCCGACGACGTTCGTGCCATAGGCGATCATCTCGCTCGTGTGGAATGCGGCCATCTTGCCGGTGATGCCCTGCACGATGACGGGCGTGGCCCGGTCGATCAGAATGCTCATTGCGCGGCCCTCTCGCTGTTGGTCACCGGCGCACCGTTGCGCCAGGCGCTCACGGCGCGCTCCGCCGCTTCCATCAGGGTGCCCGCCCGGATGATCGGCAGGCCGGAGCGCGCAAGGATTTTCTGCCCTTCCTCGACATTGGTGCCGGCCAGCCGCACGATCACCGGCACATCGGCCTGCACCTCGCGCAACGCCTGCACGACACCCTCGGCAACCCAGTCGCACCGGTTGATGCCGGCAAAGATGTTGACCAGAACGGTCTTCACGTTGGCATCCGACATCACCAGCCGGAACGCCTTGGCCACCCGGTCCGGCGTGGCACCACCGCCAATGTCGAGGAAATTGGCGGGCTCTCCGCCGGCAAGCTTGATGGTGTCCATCGTAGCCATCGCCAGCCCCGCCCCGTTGACGATGCAACCGATGCTGCCGCTGAGGCCCACATAGCTCAGCCCCCGGTCGGATGCGCGGCTCTCGCGGGGGTCTTCCTGGCTCTTGTCGCGCAGTTCGCTGATCTGCGGATGACGAAAGAGCGCGTTGTCATCGAAGGTCATCTTGGCGTCGAGCGCCAGCACGCGGTTGTCACCGGTGATGACCAGCGGGTTGATCTCGACCATCGTGGCGTCGTGTTCCCGGAACGCCCGGTAACAGCCCTTGAGCGTGCGCACCATCTGCGCCGTGAGCGCCGGGTCGATCCCGAGCTTGAAGGCGATCTGGCGGCACTGGAAATCCTGAAGGCCGACGGCCGGTTCCACCGTGGCGCGCACGATGCTGTCGGGCCTTTCGGCCGAAATGTCCTCGATCTCCATTCCGCCCTCGGCGGAGGCGACGATCATCACCCGCTGCGACGCCCTGTCCAGCACGAAGCCGAGATAAATCTCGCGCTCGATGGGCACGGCGGCCTCGACATAGACGCGGTATATGCCGCGCCCCTCGGGCCCGGTCTGATGGGTGACGAGCTTGCGGCCGAACAGGCCTTCGCAGACCTCCTGTATCTCGGTGTCGCTGTGGCACAGCTTGACACCGCCCGCCTTGCCGCGCCCGCCGGCATGGACCTGTGCCTTGACGATCCACGCCTCGCCACCGATCTCGCGCGACCGGTGCGCCGCCTGTTCCGGGCTGTAGGCCAAGGCCCCCGACGGGCTCAACACACCGAAATTCGCCAATATCTCCTTGGCCTGGTATTCGTGAACATCCATTCCGGTCTCTCCTCCCCGACCAGTGAACGCGGCGCGGCTTATTCCGCCGCGATCGCCTTGTCATACTGCGCGTCGAGCGCGTCCCGAACGACCGCCTCGTCGGCATCGCCGCCCAGTTCGCGGACAGCCTCGGCAAAGCGGACGGCGATATCGGTGACCGCGGCACGGTTCAGAAGGTTCAGGATGCCGATACGCACCTGCACCGGCGCCGACAGCGTCGGCCAGATGCCGAAATCGCGCGCGCGGCAGTTCTGGACCAGTTCCATCTCCCGACCGCGCAGCGCGGCGGGCAGGTTGAGCACGACCAGCGAGGTCATGTCCGACGTCACCTCGCACCCGATCGCCTCGACCGCGGCGCGCAGCGCGCCCTCGTGCAGCGCGTAATCGCGGGCTCGGGCCGGGATGCCCTGTTGCAGGGTGATGCGCAGCGCCTCGTGAAACGCGGCCACCGCATAGGCCGAATGGGTGCGGTGATAGGTGCCCTTCTCCACATCGCGGCCGTCGATGATCCCCCAATGCCGCGCCTCGAGGATCGGATGATGCACGAAACTGCGGGTGCCGGTCGCTTTCAGCGTCTCGATATAGCGGTCGCTGAGCGACACCGGCGCATAGGTCAGCGGCAGGCAGCAGATGCCCTTTTGCGGACATGACGCCCAGCCCTGCACACCCGCGAAATCGTCGATGCGGAAATCGGCGACGCCCAGCGACGAGACCGCATCGACGAGCCCCATCACGCCGTGCCTCTCGCAGGCGGCGCTGAACCCGGCAAGGTCGTTGACACGCCCCGAGCCGGTCTCCCAATGCGCCATGGCGGCCCATTTCGGCTTGTGCTGCGCGAGCGCCGCCTCGACCATCTCACCCGTCACGGACTGACCGTGCGGCACGTCGATGGTCACGACAGAGGCGGGCTGGGGGTCCATCGGGTTGGCGGCCAGTTCTTCGGCGGTGGCGGCCTTCATGCGCACGGTCAGCCCGTCGATCCCCGAAAACGTGCCGTTGGTGAACACGACCACGCTGTCGCCCGGCATGACCGCGCTGAACATGACGTCGAGCCCGCTCCAGCCGGTTCCGGCGACACCGAACGTGTGGACATTCCCGGTGCCCCACACCTGTCGCAGCATCAGTTTGCACTCGACCATGCCGCGCAACACATCGGCGTGCATGTGATCGGCCAGCCCCGCCCCGGCATACGCGGCCAGGACGCGCGCGTCGGTGTTGCCCGGGCCGGGGCCCGCGGCGATGGTGCCCGGAATCGTGAGTTGGGGGAAAGGCGCTGTATCGGACATGTCGTCTCCTTGGGGCTGCGGCGGGAGTGGCGGTAATTTCCTGAGGGGAATAAAATTTATTGTCTCGTTCAAAAACGTCCGTTACTCCTGCTTTTGGGTATCCAAAAGAATGGTAAAATATCTACCCATGATGGTGGTAATGGCCTTGTATACCGTCGAATCCCTGTCACAACGGGTGGGTTCTCGAAATTTTTTACGTATTATCAAGGAGAACACGGCATGGCGCAGATCGACATCATGCTCGGCGACGGAAATCCGCTGGTCCTGTCGGCCATGTCCGAGGTGTTCGAGCGAGACCCGCGATTCTCTCTGGTGGCCACGACAGCAACGGCCGAAGGCTTTCTCAGCATGGCGATGCGCGTGCCCATCCATGTCGGGGTCGTTGACTGGACCCTGCCCGCACTCGGCGCGGAAAAACTGACCGAGGTGCTGCGCTCGCAGGAGCGCGCGCCGCGGATCGTCATCTACGGCCATGCGCATGATCCGGCCCTGCCGCGCCGGGCCATGAGCGTCGGGGCCGCGGCCTTCGTCTCGCGCTCGGCCCCCACCGATACGCTCGTCAAGACATGCCTCGACGTGGCCGAGGGCAGGATGGTGTTTCCGTTCCTCGATGTCCGCGAACTGCGGGCAGATCCGATCAGCACCCTGTCGCGCAAGGAGCGCGCTCTTCTCGAAGCTCTGGCAGAGGGGCTGACCAACCGCCAGCTCGCGTCACAGCTCGGGATTTCGGCCAATACCGTGAAGTTCCACCTGTCGAATATCTTCGACAAACTGTCGGTGAAGAACCGCGCACAGGCCATCGCATTCTACTATTCACAGCAGTCGAAAAGCGGGCAATGACCCGCGTGAATGTTCTTAATATGCAAAAATATTTCTTGACAGGAATGATATTTCTGCGAAAGCCAGACATCACGCAAGCAATCCGTCCTTCAGCATCGAGGTGAAAACATGTCCTTCCATCCAGTCGAACAGGCCCCCGGGCGCCTCAACCGGTCCGAACTGGCGGTCCCGGGATCGCAACCGCAAATGTTCGAGAAAGCCGCAGCGTCCGACGTGGACGTGATCTTTCTCGATCTCGAGGACGCGGTGGCCCCTGACGAGAAGGAACAGGCGCGCCGCAACATCATCAAGGCGCTGAACGAGATCGACTGGGGCCGGAAATCCATGTCGGTCCGCATCAACGGGCTGGACACGCATTACATGTATCGCGACGTCGTCGATGTGGTCGAACAGGCAGGCGAACGGCTGGACCTGATCATGATCCCCAAGGTCGGCACAGCCGCCGATGTCTATGCCGTGGACATGCTGGTGACACAGGTCGAGGATGCGAGGGGCTACAAGACGCGAATCGGCTTCGAGCACATCATCGAGACGGCGCTCGGGATGCAGAACGTCGCCGAGATCGCCGCCGCCTCGAAACGCAACGAGAGCCTGCATTTCGGTGTTGCCGATTACGCCGCCTCGACCCGCGCGCGCACCACCAATATCGGCGGCGTCAATCCCGACTATTCCGTGCTGACCGATGCCGATGACGCGGGCGGGCGCGCCACCCACTGGGGCGACATGTGGCATTATGCGCTGGCACGGATGGTGGTCGCGGCGCGCGCCAACGGGCTGCGCCCCGTCGACGGGCCGTTCGGCGATTTCCAGGATCCCGATGGCTATCGCGCCGCGGCCATGCGCGCCGCCGTTCTTGGGTGCGAGGGCAAATGGGCGATCCATCCCAGCCAGGTCGCGCTGGCCAACGAGGTCATGAGCCCGTCGGAGGCAGAGGTCACCAAGGCCAGGAGAATCCTCGACGCGATGGCCGAGGCCGAGGCCGCGGGCAAGGGGGCCGTCTCGCTGGACGGTCGTCTGATCGACTATGCCTCGATCCGGCAGGCCGAAGTGCTTGTCGAAAAGGCGCGGCAAATTGCAGGCGGCTGACATTCCTGCCCTCCGGACAGCGGCGGCGCAGGCATTCCGCGCCGCCGTGCGACGGGCCGATCCCGGGCTTGCGCTGACCGATTGCACCAGCGGCAATGGCCTGCCGCGTCCCTCGGGCCATGGCAAGACCATCGTGATCGCCGTGGGCAAGGCGGCCCCGGCGATGATGCGCGCGCTGATCCCGCAGCTCGCGGGGCCGCGCGTGCTGATCTGCGTCACCCACCGCGAGAACACCGACACGGTCGCCGGGACCGAGGTTTTTCGCGCCGGTCACCCCGTACCCGACGAGGTGGGTGCGCAGGCGGCCCTGCGCGTGCAGTCCGCCTTGCAAGAGGCAACACGGGAGGATGTCGTCATTGCCTTGATATCGGGCGGCGGATCGGCGCTCCTGCCCGCACCGCCGCCGGGCGTGTCGCTCGAGGACAAGCAGGCCCTCAACCGGTGCCTGCTTGGCAGCGGGCTGAATATCAACATGATGAACGCCGTTCGCCAGCAGGTGTCGATGCTCAAGGGGGGCGGGCTGCTGCATCTTGCGGCTCCTGCCCCGGTGACCGCCTACATCCTGTCGGACGTGATCGGCGACGACCTCCGCGCAATCGCGAGCGGGCCGACGGTCTCTCCCATCGCCTCGCGGGCCGAGGTGCGCGATCTGCTTGCGCGCACCGGCTTGATGGGGTCGCTACCGGAAAGCATCCGCCACCATCTGCGCCAGCCGGAGGCCCGGACCTCCCCGTCAGAGGCGGAAAACCACCTGATCGGCGGCAACCGCGAGAGCCTTGCGGCGGCGGCGGCGGCACTCGGGCCCCGGTTCGCGGCCTCGGTGCAGGCCGACCCGCTGGTCGGAGACGTGAGTGACGCAGCCGCCACCATCCACGAGACGCTGAGGCGCAGTGTGGACGCGCAGGGCCCCACGGCCATGATCTGGGGCGGCGAAACAACGGTCACCCTGCGGGGTGACGGAGTCGGCGGGCGCAACCAGGAAATGGCGCTGCGGCTGGCCTGCCTGATGGACGCGACGCCGGTGTCGCGGCCCTGGGTGTTTCTTTCGGCGGGCACGGACGGACGCGACGGGCCGACCGATGCCGCCGGCGGACTGGTCGATCAGGCTACCGTGACGCGGATCGGCGCGGCGGGCGGCGCGGTCGAGGCTCTGCTTGCGCGAAACGACAGCAACGCCGCCCTGCGCATGGCCGGTGACCTTTTCATCACCGGGGCCACCGGCACGAACGTGGCCGATATTCAGGTGCTGTTGCTGGGCTGAGGGCCGCGGCGGGCCGCAATTCCGTCGCTCTCTTCGCGCCAGTCCGGCACCTCGTTGACCAATAGCAGCGCTGCCCGGCGCAGCGTGGCGCGAAAGGTCTCGACGGTCTCGCCCGTCATGCCGCACTCGGAGAGCGCCCTGTCGAAGGTCTGCAGCCACAATTCCGCATCCGCCGTGCGGATGGGAACATGCGCGTGAATCTCGCGCAGGTTCATGTGTCCGAACCGCTCGCGGTAATAGGGACGCCCTCCCAGGAACCCGCTGAGAAACTCGAACTGCGCCTGCCGCGTGTGATCGAGACCATGACCGCGAAAATGCAGCCGGTGCAGCGGATACACCTCGGGGTCGCGCTCCATCAGATCATAGAACGTCTCGACCAGCGCGCGCAGCGCCGCCTCGCCGCCAAGCCGTGCAAGCGGGCAGGTCATGCCCCCCTCACGATCGCGGGCGCGTCTTTTTCGGATCGTAGTGCGACAGTGGCACGATTGTCGCGGGCAGGCGTTTCTGGTGCCCGTCGAGCTTGCCCACCTCGACCTCGGTGCCGACCTCGTGATGCGCCACGTCGACCCGCGCCAGGGCGATGTTCTTGCCCAGGACCGGCGAGCGCATCGACGACGTGACTTCGCCGATCTGCGCGCGCCCGACATGCACGGGATCACCGTGGCCCACATCGACATTGCTGTCGATCTCGAGCCCGACCATCTTGCGCGCCGGATGCTCCTTGCGCCGGATCAATGCGGCGCGCCCGATGAAGTCATCCGGTTTCGACTTGAGCGGCACGGTGAATCCGACGCCCGCCTCGAACGGGTCGGTCTGGTCACTGAAATCATGGCCCGCAAAGATCAGGCCCGCCTCGATCCGCACCATGTCCAGCGCCTCGAGCCCCATCGGCCGGATTCCGTGGTCCTGCCCGGCCTGCCATACGGCATCGAAAACCTCGCCCGCATGTTTCGGGTGACAGAATATCTCGTACCCGAGTTCGCCGGTATAGCCGGTGCGGCTCACCACGACGGGCGTGCCCTGATCGTCGCCGATCCGGGCCGGCGTGAACCGGAACCACGCCAGGTCGTCCAGGTCCGGCTGGTGCGGGGCGGTCCAGATGATCTTGCGCAGCAGGTCGCGGCTTTCGGGGCCCTGCACGGCAATGTTGTGCTGCATATCGGTGGAGGAGCGCACCATCACCTTCAGGCCAAGCTCCGCCGCCTTTTCGCGAATCCATTCGCCACCGTAATCAGACCCTCCGATCCAGCGGAAATTGTCGCGGTCCAGCCGGAACACCGTGCCGTCGTCGATCATCCCGCCATGCGGATAACACATCGCGGTGTAGACGACACCGCCCACCGGCAGCGTTTTCATGTTGCGCGTGAAAATGTACTGGCACAGCGCTTCGCTGTCGGGTCCGGTGATCTCGAACTTGCGCAGGGGGCTGAGGTCGAGCACGACGCATTTTCCGCGGCAGGCGTGATATTCCTCGATCGGTCCGGCGGTGGACATGCAATTGGCCAGCCAGTAGCCGTTATATTCGACGAAATTGTCGGTGAACCGGGCGAACCGGTCGTGAAAGCCTGTCTGTTTGGTCATTTTCGGGTCCGCGTCTGGTGTGGGCCGGTACGCAACGGCACGTTGAAAGCTGTCCTTGCCGCTGTAGGTGCGCACGTGAATATCCGTGAGGTTCCAGCCATTGGCGGCTGTGGTGTCGTCCGGGCAGGCGGAACTGACACAGACCAGATCGGTCAGCGCGCGCAGCAGCACGTAGTCGCCCGGGCGCGACCACGGCTCGTCGGTATAGAGCACGCCATGCTCGTCCAGCCCGGTGTTGAAGAAGAAGTTTATCGCCATCCAGCCCGCGCGCCCGGGCACCCCGTGCGGGGCCAGCGCCGCGTTGAAATTGTCCGAGCAGTTGACATGGCCGGGATAGCCGATGTCGTCGTAGTACTTGGCCGAGCAGGCCAGCGCAAAGGCATCGTGCCGCCCGCAGGTGTCCTGAATCACCTCGACGAGCGGCAGCATGTCCTGATCGTAGTATTTCGCGTGCAGCCCGGGCATCGGATAGGCATGGCCCATCAGGGTGCGCGTGGTGGTCACGTCGAGCGCGTGATCCAGCCCCTTGTCGAGCTTGCGGGCCGCGAAGCACTGGAAATCGGTACATTGGCGGCCGTCAACGTCGAGGATCTGGATGTAATCTCCCGCCTTGACGAAATAGGCCTCGGCGGTCGCCGAATGCACGCGAATGTCCGAGACCGGGTCGGCCAGCGGATCGGGCAGCGCGAATCGCGCCGCGCTCTTGATGACGGCGCGGCGGATATGCACGACCAGGGGCGTGGCGGTGTCCTGCGCCTCGAAATCCATGATCCCGCCGGGAGCCGCGACGATCGCGATGCCGTCGCGCGTGGCGGTGAAACGGTCCTTCGTTCCCGCCGGGCTGTCGCTCCCGAACAGGTGAACGGCCTGCGCGCCGGACAGGGTCAGCCCGCGCGCCTCGAGCCCGAGACGCAGGCTGCGCAGCGACGCGTCCCCCGACGCCAGAAGCGCCATCAGCCCGTGCGCCGCGCCCTGCCCCCGCTCGCCGATCAGCCCGGCGTCGATCCGGCCGCGCTTGTCGGCGCAGACGATCTCGCAGGGTTGCCCGCCCTCGACATTCTCGACTTCCAGCACATCCCCGGCCTCGAGCTGCACGAGGATCGCGCCCGCCCCCTCGACCACGTATCGCTCCGTCCCCGGCGGCAACGAGAACGCGCGCGGCTGCACGATGGCGCTTGGCCGTGGCGGGCCCGGCGTGACATCCGGGTATCTGGTATCGAACATGCGTTCACTCCGGGTGTTTGCATTTCTGGAATATTTGTTTATCTATAAGAATAATAAGAAATCGGTGGCGGCGCAAGCAATTCTGTTCCGCACCGCGCCATGCCGGCAACGGCAGTTCTTGACAGGAGACAGCGATGAGCGCGATCGCCCTCGGCCTCCTGGCCGCCATCTGCTGGGGCCTGCACGATATCTCGATCCGCTACCTCAGCCGCACGGTGCCGCTCGTCGGCGCGCTCGTGCTCGTGCTGGCGACGGGGCTCGTGTTTCATACCGCGATCCTGGCCTCGAGCGATGCGCTGCGCCTGCCGCGCGGCAATGCGGCGTGGCTCTCCATCGGATCGGGGCTCGCCTTCCTCGTGGCCAGCCTCGGACTCTACCACGCCTTTCAACGCGGCCCCGTGCGCCTGGTGAGCCCGATCATCGGGGCCTATCCCATCGTCTCGCTCGGCTTTGCCGCGCTGTCGGGGGCCGTCATCACACCGGATCAGATCGCGGCGGTGCTGCTCATCGTGGCAGGTGTCGGCCTCGTCGCGAGCCTCGCTGACACGGGCGGCGACCCCACGCCGCCCAAGGGGCCGACGATCGCGCTCGCGGCCCTCTCCGCGCTGGGTTTTGCCACCACGTTCAAGCTCGGCCAGATGGCCGCCGCGCTCGACGGCGAGTTGCACGCCACGCTGCTGGCGCGGATCACGGCCCTGGGGCTCTTGCTCGCGCTCGTCGCGCTCAGACCCACGCCGCTGTCGGTCGGGCGCAAGGCGATCCTGCCGCTGATCCTGATGGGCACGCTGGACGGGATCGCGCTCATGGCGGTGCTGTCGGCGGGCAGCGTGCCGAACCCCCAGTTCGCAGCCGTGGCCGCATCGATGTTCGGCCTGTTCACCATCGTGCTCGCCGCGGTCTTCCTGAAGGAGCGGATGACGATGCCGCAATGGGGCGGCTGCGTGACCGCCTTCGTCGCGATCGGCTACCTCGCATGGTGAGCCCGCCAGGTCATGCCGGTCGCGACCCGCGCGGTCGCATCGGCATGCCCTGCGGAAGGCCGGCCGCAGCCAAGGAATAGCCGGGCCCGCGGCCGGCCTTCCGGAAATCTTGACAGTCGCGAACACGCAGGCGCGGGCCGGGTGACACCCGCCCTGCCAGCCTCGCGTCTCAGACGATCAGCCCCTCCGGCTCGGGCAGGCCGTTGGTGCGGCAGCAGGCGGTGAGGGTGTTGGCGAGCAGGCAGGCGATGGTCATCGGGCCGACGCCGCCGGGCACCGGGGTGATCGCGCCCGCCACCGCCGCGCAGCTTTCGAAA
>Ga0102926_1001352_pt1 | contig 14472 bp, 10 predicted proteins | sample SalPonR1_A_D2_MG_FD_78173 | JGI IMG/M metagenome (GOLD analysis project Ga0102926, IMG submission 78173) | Salt pond soil microbial communities from South San Francisco under conditions of wetland restoration - Salt Pond MetaG R1_A_D2_MG | ecosystem: Environmental > Aquatic > Marine > Intertidal...
CAAACCAGTGTGTATTTTCGCCCAGGATTTCACCGTGGCCGGTGGTTCGCTGGGAATGATGCACGCCCGGAAAATTACCAAAATAATGGACCACGCCCTGAAGATGCGCGTTCCGTTGATTGGAATTAACGATTCGGGGGGCGCCCGTATCCAGGAAGGTGTAAATTCGCTTGCCGGATATGGTGAAATTTTCTTCCGCAATACCCTGGCCTCCGGTGTAATTCCGCAAATTTCAGTAATTCTGGGCCCCTGCGCAGGCGGAGCGGTATATTCACCCGCGCTAACCGATTTTGTTTTTGTGGTTGAAAACATTTCAAAAATGTTTATTACCGGCCCGAGTGTAATTAAATCTGTTCTGGGAGAAGAAATCACAATGGAAGAACTTGGCGGGGCACGCGTTCATGCCGAACTTACAGGCAATGCCCATTTCTTCTCAACCAGCGAACTGGAATGTTTCGAGCAGATTAAAAAACTCATCAGCTACATTCCGCGAAACAACGGAACAAAAGCATTGCCTTTCCCGCCAAAACCACCTAAAAAAGGGAAGAAAATTGAAGATATTGTTCCGGGCGATCCACGTATTCCATACGACGTTCGTGACATTATTAAAGGTGTAACCGACAGTTCTGAATTTTTTGAAGTAATGGAAAGCTTCGCCCCAAATATTGTAATTGGGTTTGGCCGTATGGAGGGCGATACCGTTGGATTTGTGGCCAACCAGCCAATGGTTCTGGCCGGCGTACTCGACACCGATAGCTCCGACAAAGCCGGACGTTTTATTCGCTACTGCGATGCTTTTAATATTCCCATTGTTACTTTCGAAGATTTGCCCGGGTACCTGCCAGGCGTCGATCAGGAACATGCAGGTGTAATCAGGCACGGAGCTAAAATCCTTTACGCATACAGCGAAGCTACAGTACCAAAAATTACTGTTATTTTAAGAAAAGCTTACGGAGGAGGTTACATCGCCATGAACTCCAGACATTTGCGTGCCGACTTTGTTTTTGCCTGGCCAACTGCCGAAATTGCAGTAATGGGTCCCGAAGGCGCAGCCAACATTGTTTTTCGCAAGGAAATTTCGGAAGCTGAAAATCCGGAAGAGGTACGGCAGGAAAAAATTCAGGAATACAAGAAAAAATTTGCCAATCCGTATGTTGCAGCAGCCCAGGGATACATCGACGAGGTTATTGAACCAAAAGAAACAAGGGGAAGAATTTTGCATGCGATGAAAGTTTCAGAAAATAAAAGCACTGCCCTACCCCGGAAGAAGCATGGTATTCCTCCATTTTAAACTAAAACATTACTGGCATGACAAAAGAGAAAAAAGAATTAAAAAGTTTAGTGGTTCAGGGCACGGTTTATCAAACCAATTTAACCTGGAAATTCGAAAACAGAGTGAAATGGGAAACACCAAATCCTAACTACATTTATTCGTTTATACCCGGTACAGTTATTGACATTTTTGTGAAACCGAAAGAAAAAGTAAAAGAAGGGGAAACACTTTTATTGCTCGAAGCAATGAAAATGCAAAACCAGGTACGGATGCCTTTTGACGGACAAATTGTAAAAATCCACATAAAGAAAGACCAGGTAATACCGAAAAAATACCTGATGCTTGAAATTAAACCACTAAGATTAAAGTAGTTTAAAAATATAATTACGCTAATAATTCAAAACCGTGCAATTCATTTTGTGCGGTTTTTTATTTTTAAAATGATTAGTTTTATAGAAATGAAATCGCTGTTTTTGTATTGCATCATTTTTAGTTTGGCATTGAATGGTTCATTTGCCCAGGAAAATTCATGCATTAAATCAACCGAAGGCACAGACTTTTGGTTTGGTTTCATGGAAAGCCGTCATTACCAGGAAGACCACTACCTCGAAGTAACCGTCACCGCCCGCGAAACAACTACTTTTCAAATCACTTACGGACGAGACGAAATTCCCATAAACGACAACTACCAGGTGCAGGCCAACAGCTCAAAACAGGTTATAATTCCATGGGATAAACTGGAAGTAATTGGATCGGAAAATACTGAAAACAAAGGCATTCACCTGACGTCGAAAAAACCGGTGAATGTGTATGCACTCAACTGGAGCCTCAACTCAGCAGATGTGGCAGCCATTTATCCGGTTCCATCTCTTGGTAAAGAATATTTTGCCATGTGCTACTATCCCAGCATCGACCTTTCCGACCCTGAAGAAGGAAACGGCCGCAATAGCGAATTTCTGGTTGTTGCCGCATTTGATTCAACAGCTGTTAATATAACTCCGTCGAAAGTAACCGACCAGTTGAAACCGAGAGACTCTACATTTTCTGTCATTCTGAATAAAGGAGAAGTGTACCAGGTACAATCCGAAAATGAAGCAGGCACCAGCCAGTTGGGACAGGGCGACCTGACGGGCAGCTACATCGAAGCCGATAAACCTGTCGCCTTTTATTCGGGATCATTAAGTACACAAGTACCCTCGGGAAAATGCTGCTGGGAACATTTATACGAGCAAATCCCCCCGGTTCATTCCTGGGGGCTCGAATATTATGCTGTCCCGCTAAAATCGCGCGAACAGGATCGATACCGCATACTGGCCGCGCAAAACAATACCACGGTTCAAATCTCGGGCAGAAGTCCCTTTACTCTCAACCGGGGCGAATTTGAGGAAGCTGTATTTTTTAATTCCGACCCCCCGAAAAGGATTCTGGCCGATAAACCGGTGCTGGTGGCACAATACAGCCAGTCGAGAGATGTGGACAGTACATTTACCGGTGGTTATGGCGACCCTTTCATGATTATTTTAAGCCCGGTCAACCAGTCGTTAAAAAAAGCAAATTTTGTGGCATACAATTCACCCGACCTTGAATTTGAGGATTTCGTTTACGAAGGCATCAAAAATTATTTTGTTAATATACTTACTCCAACAAGCCAAACGGAAAATATCAGGGTTAACAACCAATCTGTTCAAAATGAGTTCCGGGAGTTTCCGAAAGGTAATTACTCGTACGCGCAAATTGAAATATCAAACGGTTCACACCAAATTGAAAGCACAGGCGGCCAAGACGGTTTTTTGGCCTACGTTTACGGTTTTGGTGGCATCGAGTCGTACGGATACAGCGCGGGTTCAAATTTAAACCTGACACTGGACATTGGAGAAAGCCCCTGGTTTGAAAGCGATACAATTATGCTTTGCTATGGCGAAACCCGTACGCTGGATTCCGGCCCCTGGTTCGATTCTTACACGTGGAACACAGGCGAAACCACACAAAAAATTTCTATTAGTGAAGCAGGAAAATATTCAGTGATAACAACCACCACAGAAGGTTGTGTGCTTGAAGATTCGGTAATGGTTTTGGTTAACCAGCCGGTGGTAATCGATTTGGGTAATGACGACTCCGGTTGCCAGCCCTATTCCATTGAACTGAAAGGAACTGAAAACTTTGAACGCTATATTTGGCAGAATGAATCGGGCGATACGCTTTCAACTTCTCAAAAAATAATGGCAAACGAAACCGGAGAATACCAGGTTACAGTTTTCGACGAATTTAACTGTCCGGGTTATGATACCATGCAATTGGTGGTTTTTCCTGTTCCTGAAGTTGAATTTTCCGGACCTGAGCTTGTCTGCGGAGAAAAATCAGCCCGGCTAACTGTTTCGCTAACCGGAACACAAGATTCAATATGGAAAATCGAGAACAATTTTAACTGGAATGCCGGCAACACTTCGCTGGTTTTTTCGGAAACCACCCGCACCTCGGCTGTTGTGGAGGTGAGTGCGTGGGGTGAATATAAAATTTACTACCGGCTGCAAACCATTGACGAATGCGAAAAAACCGACACGTTTAAAATGAGTTTTTACCCACGCACAACAACCGATTTCGATTTTATTACTGAAGCGCGTGAAGGTTGTCAGCCATTTTATGCAGAAGTTGTGGCCACACCTCAAAATTCAGAACTCAATTATTTCTGGATAACCGATGCAGAACCCTATCCTGCCGGGAACCAAAATCAATTCATTTATGATGAACCGGGGCAATACGATGTGGGGCTAATTGCACAATCTGCTGAAACCGGCTGTGCCGATACGCTTATAAAAACCAACTGGATTACCGTGCATGTGAAACCCAAAGCCGCCTTTGAAGTGGATTACCCGGTAGCATTAACCGAAAATGCCCGGATTACTTTTACCAACCATTCGGAAAATGCTGATTATTTTTCATGGAATTTTGGTGATGGAGCGGGTTCTGACCAACTCAACCCTGTTCATATGTATTCAGCTCCGGGCGAATACGTTTCGCGGTTAATTGCTGAAACGCAATTTGGATGCACAGACACCGCAGCGCAAAAAATAACCATACTTCAGTCACCCAACCAGTTCCCCAATGCCTTTCGCCCCAACAGCCCGATAGAAGAAAACCGGACTTTCATGCCATTGAAAACCGGGGTTGACGAAACAAGGTTTCATCTGAAAATTTACAACCGCTGGGGCGAACTAGTTTTCGAAACCAATTCGCCCGATAATCCGTGGAAAGGTGAAACGCAAAACGGGCAGTCTGTACCGGCAGGTAATTATGTGTGGATTGCAAACTATTTCGACATTCAGGGAATTGAACACCAGAAAAAAGGACAAGTGCTTTTAATCAGGTAAAAATGTAATATTTCCGATTAAAATGAATCATCTCCGGAATTAAAGAAAGGCAGATGCGCATTTTTATTCTCTTTCAATAAAAAAGCAAACGTTATTTCACTCGACCCGCCTGAATCGCCCCATAAACCGGAGACAGTAACATCGTAACTATAAGTTAACTGCCACCTGTTTTTTGCAAACCCAACCTGAAGAATTACAGCATCATACTGAATTCCAATATTCTGCCTGAACCACAAACCTGCAGAAATACTGTTTCGTGTTACCATTAAACCGTAATTAACCTGACTGAAAACCGATTGCTTTTGCACTACCAAATGAGGTGAAAGTTCAATTTGTTTTCGCCGGTGCCCGTGAAGAAAAACAGGTAATCGTGCACCAAAATGCAAGGTGTATTTCCGGTTCAGTTTGGCTGAATTTTCGTTGTTTCCTGAAAATTTTTGCTGAGGTTCGGCTAAATGATGCACGGCCGCACCGTAAAAAAAACGTTCGTTGTAAATCAAAACGCCTGCAGAAAAATCGGGGAAAAAGTAATCCGGTTCAGTTAAATACTGAAGTTCACCTGACACTGCATGGCTACCGCTTCCTTCAGCCATATTATCAGGAAACACCAACTCCCCAACTTTAAGCGAATTATAGAATAAACCGCCCTGAACTCCGCCATTCAGCCTGAATTTTTCACTGAGCCTGACATGAACGGAATAGGCTAAATTTACCTGCATGGAATTGAGCATTTTATTGCCCTGGGCATCGTTCAGTACAAAGAGCCCCAGCCCACCTCCAAGTTTTTCAACAGGAAAATCGAACGCTAAATTGTATGTATTAAAAGCATTTGTGAAAGCATGCCACTGATTTCGGTACTGAACAGTGAAACGGGGAATTTCTACCGAACCCGCAAAAGCCGGGTTCAAATAAAGCGGACTGGCATAAAACTGCGAAAAAGAAACATCCTGTGCCCAACCTGTAAAAAAGGTCAAAACAAAAAAAAGCAGTAGTGAGACTATTTTCGAGATCCAATTTTTTCTTGCCTTCATTTTTTCCTTTGCTTAAATATAAGTCAATTTAAACGACAAGAAACCTGAAAAAGCCATAAAAAAAGCTGTTGTTTCCAACAGCCTTTAAAAATCTAAACCTAAACTAATCGCGTAATTTATTCTTCTTTTCTCAGTTCCAATATACTTCGTTGGTCATCCAGTTTTCAAGCATCAAATCTTGTTCTGTTTCTGTTAACGGATACTCAAAATTGCTCAGTCCCCAATTATTTTCATTTACCATCCAGCTCTGAAGCTCAAGACTTTCTTCCTGAAGCTCAGTGGCATAATAAGTTTCAAACTCATTCCACTTGCTTTCATTAACCATCCAGTCTTCCAGCTCCAAATCAGTTTCAACAATGTTTTCAAGGCCTGAGACAACTACTACTCTTGTTTCTTTTGCATCAACACTTCCTGCAATTATAATTGTAAAAAGAAATGTTGCTAAAATAATTTGTGTTAATCGTGTTTTCATTGTTTTCTGTTTTTCTTGTTTAACTGTCTTGTTTTCTAAAAATTGTTTTCAGTTATATAGACTAATAACTGGTACAAAGGTTACATCTCTTTTTGTTAAAAAGAATAAAAAACAAGCTAATGGGGAAGAAAGATCGGCGAATGCCGAATTTCAACGGTAAATATAAATACCTCGAGGTATGAAATTATCGAAATCTGCCGGTAAATGTCGAAAGAGACCAAAAACAGCCGAGCCACTTCCGGTCATTGAGGCGTAATTAGCCCCCTGTTGGTAAAGGATTTCCCTGCATTTTTTTACTTCAGGGTAGGCCGGAAAAACACTTTTCTCAAAATCGTTGATAACCGTTTCTTTCCACTTTTCAACAGGTAATTTAGCCAGCTCAGCCAGGTTGAAATCCGGGTGGGCCGGAACGATATTCCTGTAGGCTTCCTGCGTACTTACTGAAAAACCGGGTTTAAGAATTACGATTTGAAATTCAGAAAGGTCAATATCAACCGGAGAAAGCTCATTGCCAATTCCTGTAGCAAAAGCAGGTTTATTTTCGATAAAAAACGGGCAGTCGGCCCCGAGCGTCGATGCATATTTTTTTAGTTCTCCCGGGCCAATTTGCAGTGAGAAAAAGTCATTCAACATTTTTAGGGTGAATGCGGCATCGGCAGAACCACCACCGAGCCCAGCACCAAAAGGAATATTTTTATGAAGATGAAAGTGCACTGGGGGCAAATCAAAATCTCTACTGAGCAATTGCCACGCTTTCAGCACGAGGTTTTTCTCAGGCGGGCCGTCCACCTCAATTCCCGATGTGGTCAGTTTCGTTTCCCTCGATTCTGCCATTTCAAGGGCATCAAAAAGTTTCACGGGGTAAAAAACCGTTTCCAGGCTATGGTAACCATCGGGGCGTTTGGCTACCACATGCAGGCCAATATTAATTTTTGCATTCGGAAAAACTATCATAACCAAAAAATTGGCAATAAAATTTACTCTCCGTCAAAAAGCTCATATTCTTTTGGAGAGCCGCAGGTACAAATCAGGTTCCTGTCGCCCCAGGCATTGTCAACCCGGCCAACCGGCACCCAGAATTTGTGCTCTTTCAACCAGGGCCGCGGCCAGGCAGCTTTTCCCCTGGAGTAGCTGTGCTCCCAGGCATCAGCGCTAACTGTTCCGGCAGTGTGCGGAGCGTTTTTCAACACGTTATCTTCCTTGTCAGCCGTTCCGTTTTCAATTTCTTTAATTTCGTTGTAAATGGCATCCAGGGCATCAATAAACCGGTCAATCTCTTCTTTCGATTCGCTCTCGGTTGGTTCAACCATAAGTGTTCCGTGAACCGGGAACGAAAGAGTGGGCGCATGAAAACCGAAATCCATCAGGCGTTTGGCAATGTCCTCTTCGGTAATTCCCGCACTGTTCTTGAAATGTCTGCACTCCAAAATAAGTTCGTGGGCTACACGGCCATTCTTGCCTTTGTATAACACGCCATAATTGTTTTCAAGCCTTTTGGCAATGTAATTGGCATTTAAAATAGCCAGTGCAGTTGCTTTTTTGAGCCCCTCAGCACCCATCATTTTTATGTACCCGTAAGTTATTGGCAACACCGATGCACTCCCCCAGGGTGCTCCGGCAACGGCATTAATTCCAATGTGCCCGTTGTTCATAATTGGATGTGAAGGTAAAAACTCTACAAGGTGTTCGGCCACGGCAATTGGGCCAACTCCAGGACCTCCGCCGCCATGCGGAATTGCAAAAGTTTTATGCAGGTTTAAATGACAAACATCGGCCCCGATTATGCCGGGTGTTGTCAAACCAACCTGGGCATTCATATTTGCTCCGTCAAGGTAAACTTGTCCGCCGTTTTCATGAATAATTCGGCACATCTCTTTTATTGACGACTCAAAAACCCCGTGTGTCGATGGGTAAGTAATCATTATTGCAGCCAGTGAATCTTTGTGTTCCGAGGCTTTGCTTTTTAGCTGTTCCAGATCAATATTCCCGTTTTCATCGCAGCCAACAACCACTACTTTCATGCCGGCCATTACCCCACTGGCGGGGTTGGTGCCGTGGGCAGAAGCCGGGATTAACACAACATTCCGCTGACCTTCTCCCCGGTTTTTATGGTATTCGCGGATAACCATCAGTCCGGTATATTCTCCGGCAGCTCCGGAGTTGGGCATCAGGCTCACATCGGCCATTCCGGTTATTTCGGCCAAATCGCGTCGCAACTCTTCCATCATTTCGTGATAACCGAGGGCCTGATTTTTGGGCACAAACGGGTGCAGCCCGTTAAATTCAATCCAGCTTAGCGGCAACATTTCGGTGGCAGCATTCAGTTTCATGGTACACGATCCCAACGAAATCATTGAATGCGTAAGCGAAATATCTTTGTGTTCGAGCCTTTTTATGTACCTCACCATTTCGGTTTCCGACCGGTATTTATTATACACTTCCTGTGTCATGAATTCCGATTTACGTGCAAATGTATTTTCAACTGTAAATCCTATTGGATATTCATGAACAGTAAGCCATTTTTTGTTGGCGGCCTTTGCAAAAACTTCCAGTATCCAGGTCATGTCCTGCCGATTGGTGGTTTCATCAATACTAATTCCCACTTCGCCGTTATCGAAATACCTGAAATTCATTTCCAGCTCAAGCGATAGCCACTCAATATCCTCGCGTTTCACATGTTTGGGCAGTTTAAACCTGATGGTATCGAAATAGTTTTTATTGAGTTGCTTGTAGCCAAGTTTTTCAATTTCGGTGGTCAGGAATGCCGCAATGTTATGAATGCGCTCTGCAATCATTTTTATGCCCTCGGGCCCGTGATAAACGCCAAAAAAGCCGGCCATGGTAGCCAAAAGTGCCTGCGCCGTGCAGATATTTGATGTTGCTTTTTCGCGTTTAATATGTTGCTCGCGGGTTTGCAGCGCCATGCGAAGGGCGCGGTTCCCGTGTTTGTCTTTGGTCACACCGATAATGCGGCCGGGCATGTGACGTTTGAAAGCTTCGCGTGCAGCAAAGAATGCGGCATGCGGGCCACCGTAGCCCATTGGAACACCAAAACGCTGACTGTTACCAAAAACAATGTCGGCGCCCCACTCGCCCGGAGGAGTCAGAAGAGCCAGCGAAAGCAAATCGGTTGCCACAGCCACTTTAATATCTTTTTGGTGGGCTTGTTCTGTTATGCTCGAATAATCCAGAATCTCCCCGTCAGCATTGGGATATTGAAGGATGACTCCAAAAACCTCATCGGTAAAGTCAAACGATTCTTTGGGCTGAATCCTGAGTTCGATGCCCAGCGGATTGGCCCTTGTTTGCAACACATCGAGGGTTTGAGGCCAGGTTTTTTCATCAACCATTAAGGTATTCACGCCGGCTTTTACCATTTTTCGCGAACGCTGGTTAAACATCATAATCATGGCCTCGGCAGCTGCAGTAGATTCATCGAGCAACGATGCATTGGCAATATCCATAGCAGTGAGTTCGCAAACCATTGTCTGGAAATTCAGCAATGCCTCCAGTCGTCCCTGCGAAATTTCAGCCTGATAGGGCGTGTACGATGTGTACCACACCGGATTTTCCAACACGTTACGCAATATTACAGCAGGAGTGATTGTATCGTAATACCCCATACCAATATAAGTGTTGAAGACTTTATTTTTTTCGCCCAGGCTTAAAATTCTTCTGAAATACCGCCGCTCGGTCAGTCCTTCCTGCAATTTCAGCGGTTCTTTTAACCTGATATCGGCCGGAATAGTTTCATCAATCAACTCATCGATTGACGAAACCCCAACCGTTTGGAGCATTTCTTTTATTTCGTTCTCGCGCGGGCCTATATGACGGTTAACAAATCGGTCGTGAAACATAATCCTTTATTGTTTTGGATGAATATTTTGCAATTATAAAATTTACCAGGAATGGAAAAAATGACTTTAAACCAGTTCCTTTATATTGAATGAATCATTTTTCAAACACACTGATTATTTTTAGTCTCAGGTTAGAAACGGATTAGACGATTTTTCAAAGCCGAGCGATGTTTCGGGCCCGTGCCCGCAATACACTTTGGTTTCGTCGGGCAGATTGAAAAGTTTGTTTTTGATTCCTGAAATCAATGTGTTGTAGTCGCCACCCGGAAGGTCGGTACGGCCAATGCTGCCATAAAAAAGCACATCACCTGCAATCAGTTCGCCGCTGGTTGCTGCATAAAAAACCACATGCCCCGGTGAGTGCCCCGGAACATGGATGATTTTAAATTCAGCACCTCCAAACTTCAGCGGTTTGTTATCAGCATAAAAGGAATCAATCGGATTGACTGGCTTCATTTCAAACCCGAACATTTCTGCCTGTTCGATGGATTTTTCAACCCAAAAAGCATCCTCTTCGTGGGCGTAGAAAGGAATTGAATACTCCTCTCTTAAAAATTCAACTCCCATTATATGATCGAAATGACAATGGGTGTTGGCAATCATGACCGGGGTTAACCGGTTTTCCGATATATAATTTTTAATTTCCTCTTTCTCCACATCAAAGTAGAAACCCGGATCTACAAAAATGCATTGCCCGGTTTCATCAGAAATTACATACGAATTCTCCTGCAACGGGTTTACAACAAACTTTTTAACTTTAATCATACACCATTAATTTACCGTTCCTTTTAACAACGGGACAAAAACAAATCCTCCGTGTTTTTCTGTTTTATATTCTTCTTCTGAAATTCGTTCTACTACCAACATTTCCTGATGATTTTCGCGCCCAACGGGAATGACCATTCGCCCGCCAATTTTGAGCTGTTCTTTCAGTTCCGGCGGAATTGACGAAGCCCCGGCAGTAACCAAAATTTTATCGAAAGGTGCAAAACCGGGGAGCCCTTTGTAACCGTCACCAAAAAAACAGGCAGGGTGGTAGCCAATTTCAGGCAAAAACGATTGCACTTTCAGAAAAAGTTCCTTTTGCCGCTCAATGGTAAAAACCTTCGCCCCCATTTCGAGCAATACCGCTGCCTGGTACCCAGATCCGGTTCCAACTTCCAGAACCTTATCATTCTTTTCAACCTCCAGCAGCTCGGTTTGAAACGCCACAGTGTAGGGTTGTGAAATGGTTTGGCCGGCTCCAATCGGGAATGCCTGATCTTTATAGGCAAAATGAATAAATGAACTTTCCATAAACAAATGGCGCGGAACTTTCCGGATGGCCTCCAGCACATCTGGGTTTCTGATTCCTTTCACTTTCAATCCGTCAGCCAGTTTTTTACGCATCCCTTTATGGCGCAAATCGTCCTTCTCTGTCATGTTCAACTAAATTATGCTGTAAAAATAAGGGTTTCAAACCGATTTAAACACCTACCCTCTTCTACAATATTAACATTTAAAGTTGATAAAATAATGGATATTTATTAAAAAGGAAAGCCCCTGAACTCTATATTTGTTAAATGCTGAAACTGGGTTTAATAGGAGACATCAAACAACTGGAGCCTTACGCGAAAAAACTGGAAAAACAGAAGGACATCCACATTGCCGGCAAATCGTCGGCAGGAACAAATACCGACACCGGAAATTTTCACTTTTCCATCCCGGAGTTTAACCGGATAGAATTAATCGAACGCACTGATGCCTTGCTAATCAACCGGTTTTCGTTGCTTCCGTTTGATTTACTAAGCACCATTGTAAAAAAAAGGAAACACATTTTTGCGACAGAGTACCCTGAGTTACCCGTTGAAAAATGCCGCCAAATTGCCAACCTGGCCACGGAAGCCCAAACAGTAATACAGGTTATTAACCCGTTTTATTACCTGCCAGCAGTACAATGGTTAAACCACAACCTAAAAAAACCTACTTTTATTGATATTTCCTATTTTAAAAACGAACCTGAAATTTCCCAACCGCTGCTCGCCCTTCTTTTAATGCTTAAAGACATTACAGGCACATTGCCAAAAAAAATCGGGGCTGTCTCTTTTCATTCAGCCGAAAATAAAACAGAATTCAAAAATGTACGGCTCGAATTTGGAGATGCATCTGCAGTGAACCTTAATTTTGGGAATGTAAATACTGCCAGTGAATTTAAACTTAAGGCATGGACTGCCGGACAGGTTGTCTCTTTTGATTTTGAAACCCGACATTACGCCTGTAATAATTCGAGCATTGACACAAACCCTTTTAAAAACATCAGCGAAACAGGAAGTTTTTCTCAGGGAATTAGCAACACAAACCGGAACCTGACTGGCATCGAAGACTATTTGTCAGTATTACAGGCTGTTGAAAAAATCAACCTGAAATTAGACCAGTTTTCAATTTCTCAAATCCGCTAAAAAGTTACTTTTGCCGCAATATTTTTCAGGCTGGGGCGTTAAATGTACGAAGTTGCAAATAGCAACGAATCCAGACTGAACTTAACCGGCTTGTAATGAACAGAAAGTGGCAGGTTGCCAAATACTTGATTTTTGATTTTTTTGCTGCAGCAATAAGTTGGACTGCCTTCTTTATTTACCGAAAAGCAGTTATAGAACCTCAACTTTTAGGTATCGAAGTTCCCATTGAATTTACCCACCGTTATTTCATGGGGCTGGCAGTAATTCCTGTTCTTTGGCTCCTGTTTTACTATATAACCGGGTTTTACGATAACATTTACAGGCGATCGCGGTTACTGGAACTCGGACAAACTTTTTTCACTTCATTAACCGGGGTAGTTGTCATCTTTTTTGCCCTTATACTTGACGACTTTATTGGTTCCTATAAGAATTATTACAACCTTTTTTTCACCCTTTTCGGACTTCATTTTTCCCTCACCTATTTTTTCAGGCTGATTTTAACAACCCAAACCATTCATCGGATTCATAAGCGAAAAATCGGATTCAATACCCTTTTGATTGGCAGCAACGAGAAAGCAGAAAAAGTGTACAAAGAGATGTCGAGCCAAAAACGTCCGGCCGGTAATCTTTTTACAGGTTTTGTGGGAGTTGAAAATAACGACGACAGGATACTCGGAAAATACCTGCCTCAACTGGGAAAAATTAATCAGCTAAATGAAATAATTGAAAGGCACAATATTGAGGAGGTAATTATTGCCACCGAAACACGTGAACACGAAAAACTAAACGGGATTTTAACGGTACTTGAAAACCGGCAGGTAACCATCTGGGGGATTCCCGATTTGTACGATTTCCTTTCAGGCACTGTAAAATCAAACGCAATTTATGGTAGTCCGCTCATAAAAATATCAAACGGGCTGATGCCTGCCTGGCAGGAAAAAACCAAACGTTTGCTGGATATTGTGCTGTCAATGATTGCAATCGTTGTTTTTTTGCCTGTCTTCCTGGTTCTTGCAACCATTATAAAAACGACTTCAAATGGGCCGGTAATTTACAAGCAGGAAAGAATCGGGAGGTTTGGCAAACCTTTTAAAATCCTCAAGCTTCGCAGTATGGTTCATGGAGCAGAAAACGGCAGGCCGGCACTTTCGAGCGACAACGACGAACGCATTACAAAAATAGGCCGGTTTTTGCGCAAAACACATCTCGATGAAATTCCACAATTTTTCAATGTAATAAAAGGCGACATGTCGCTGGTTGGGCCCCGGCCCGAAAGAAAGTTCTATATTGAACAAATTGTAAAACAGGCACCACATTACACGCACCTGCATAAACTCAGGCCGGGTATTACTTCGTGGGGCCAGGTAAAATACGGCTACGCTTCCAACGTGGAAGAAATGCTGGAACGACTGCCTTATGATATGGTGTATCTGAAAAACATTTCGCTTTACATCGACTTTAAAATACTCATTTACACACTTATGGTAGCTTTTAAAGCGAACGGGAAGTAAAGTGTTTCACGAATACGGAAATACATGAATCTCACAGTTTTTTGGGGTCGTTTATCCGGATACACTGCAATTAACGAAAATAAAAAAAGGAGAGCCGCCACAAGGAGGCAGGCACTCCCGAAAACGGGATTACGGGTTTCTGATGTTTTCCCAGCCTTGATGCCCCAGATTAACAGCCTCTATTCTGGTACTCAGGCCAGTGGTCGAACTCTCCGGTCAGTAAAGTTACAACATTAAAATGAATTTAATTCAATTTTTGCAATAGATTTGTATTCGGGTCCATGTGGTTTCAAAATGCTTCGGTAAAAAATGAGTTCATTAATGGTAACAGTATGCAAAAATGTTTCCCGGTATTTTTCCACCGCCTCGTAAAACGCTTTTTTGTTATTCAGGTATTTTATCCGGGCCAGCGTCAGGTGAGGTTTGAAAGGCCGTCTTTCAGCATAAAACCCAAGCTTTGCCAACCGGCTATCTATTTCAGCCGCCAGCTGTTGTACTATTTCCCCCTCTTTAACAGGGACA
>Ga0102926_1001353_pt1 | contig 14467 bp, 17 predicted proteins | sample SalPonR1_A_D2_MG_FD_78173 | JGI IMG/M metagenome (GOLD analysis project Ga0102926, IMG submission 78173) | Salt pond soil microbial communities from South San Francisco under conditions of wetland restoration - Salt Pond MetaG R1_A_D2_MG | ecosystem: Environmental > Aquatic > Marine > Intertidal...
CGGTCCAGCTGTCTTCGGGCGCGGATTTGGCGCGGGTGGCGATGATCTGTTCCAGCTCGTGCAGGGTCATGCGCCCAACCTTACGGCAATGCCATTGGCGGCCATGTGATCCTTGGCCTGTTGGATTGTGAATTCCCCGAAATGAAAGATCGAGGCGGCCAGCACGGCGGAGGCCCCGCCCTTGGTCACGCCATCGACGAGGTGATCGAGCGTGCCGACACCGCCCGAGGCGATGACGGGGATGCTGACCGCATCCGATATGGCACGGGTCAGCGGCAGGTTGAAGCCTGCACGCGTGCCGTCGCGGTCCATCGAGGTGAGCAGGATCTCCCCGGCGCCTTTGGCTTCGACCAGTTGGGCGAATTCTACGGCGTCGATGCCGGTGGGTTTCCGGCCCCCATGCGTGAAGATTTCCCATTTGCCGGGGCTGACGGTTTTGGCGTCGATGGCCACGACGATGCATTGGCTGCCGAATTGATCGGCAGCCTGACGCACAACAACGGTGTCGGCCACGGCAGCGGAGTTGAACGACACCTTGTCGGCCCCCGCCAGAAGCAGTTTGCGCACGTCCTCGGCGGTGCGCACGCCGCCCCCGACGGTGAGCGGGATATAGCATTGCTCGGCGGTGCGGGTGACGACATCCAGCATCACGCCACGGTTTTCATGGGTGGCGTGGATGTCGAGAAAACACAGCTCGTCGGCACCGGCGGCGTCATAGGCCTTGGCGGCATCGACGGGGTCGCCCGCGTCGCGCAGGTTGACGAAATTCACGCCTTTGACCACTCGGCCATCGGCCACGTCGAGGCAGGGGATGATGCGGGTCTTCAACATGAGGGTCAGGTAGCGTGTACGCGCACGGTTGTGAAGGACTTTTGCCATGGAAATCGTGTGGCTAACGATGGGCAAGACGCAAAGAGAGCAGGCCGGAGGTCAGTATGATGGCCAAACCGATGAGCGACAGGGGATCGGGCCAGTCGCCAAAGGCCACATATCCGAGGATCGTCGCGGCGATGAGTTGGGTATAAACCAGCGGGGCGATGACCGAGGCCGGGGCGGTACGATTGGCCATGGCGAGAAGGAAGTTCCCCATGGCCGATCCGGCGGCGCTGAGGGCCAGAAGCGTCCAGATCCAAGGGGTCATGGCGGGGACCCCCATGGCGAAGGCCAGCGAGGCCAGCAGCACGGACCCGACAAGCAGTTGGGAGATCAGCAAAAAGCGCGGGCGAAATCCTGCGGCAAGCCAGCGGGTGGCGGTCAGGAAACTGCCGTAGAAGACCCCGGCAAGCAAGGCAAACCCCATGCCCATGCCAGCGCCGAACCCCGGCTTCACGACCAGCAGAACACCGATAAAGCCAAGCGCCAAAAGCAGGCTACGCGCCGGCGTGACGCGCTCTTTCAGTAGCAGTGCGGCAAGCGTGTAGGAAATGATCGGCCCGATGAAAAAAGCCCCGAAGACATCGGCGATGGGTTCGCTGCTGAGTGCGGTGAGAATCGAGGCGATACCACCCACGACAAGCGCGCCGCGCAAAAGGATGCGCCAATCGGCGAGCTGGGGCAGTTCCGCACGGCTTAGCCCGCTCAGCGGTAACAGGACAATGGCGGCCATGGCGAACCGCGCCCAGGCCACAAAGAACGGATGCGCGCCCGCTTGGGTCAGGGCCTTGCCCGCCGTATCGCCTGCCACGATGCAGAACATCGCCGGAACGACCATGGCCAGAACGGCCCAAAATGACGGGGCGCTGACATCGGCGGTGGTGGTCTTGAACATGGGTCGGCGGACCTTTGCGGCTCACGGAGTTGTTTATGGCCAAAGCCTGCGGTGTGTCCGAGGATGACGCCATTGTTTTTTGACACAGAGGATCATCGATATGAAACAGCTAATGGCGGGATTGGTCTTGGGCGTGTTGGCGCAGGGCGTACAGGCCTCGGAAGATGATATCATGCGGGTCTCGTCCTCGGGTGATGTCACCACGACGATGGACGCGCTGCAAGTGGCGGTCGAAGGGGCCGGGGCCACGGTCTTTGCCCGGGTCGATCATGCGGGCGGGGCCAAGGCGGCGGGGATGGATTTGGCCCCGTCGCAGCTATTGATCTTTGGCAATCCCAAGCTGGGAACGCCTGCCATGCAGGATGACGCGCTCGCGGGGCTGTTTTTGCCGCTGAAAGTGCTGGTTTATGAAGGGGCCGATGGCCGGGTGTGGCTGGCCTATGAAGACCCCAAGGAAACACTGGATGACCTGCCCGGGATCAGCGACGACGCGGGCTATATCGCCAAGATGCGGATGGCCCTGAACAAGCTGACCGAAAAGGCGGCGGGAGGTTAGGCCCCGCCGCTCGGCACGCGTCGTCAGGCCTTCATCACGGCCAGCGCCTTTTTCAGGTCTATCGCCCCATCATAAAGCGCGCGACCCGAGATCGCGCCATTGAGAGGCGCGCCACATGCCTTCAGGGCCCTGAGATCGTCGATGGAACTGACCCCGCCCGAGGCAATGACCGGGATCGAGACCGCATTCGCAAGGGCAGCGGTTTCCTCGATATTCGGGCCTTGCATGGCGCCGTCGCGGTTGATGTCGGTGTAGATGATGGCGGCTACGCCCGCGTCCTCGAAGGAGCGGGCCAGATCGGTGGCCAGAACATCGGTTTCCTCGGCCCAGCCCTTTGTGGCGACGCGACCTTGACGGGCGTCGATTCCCACGGCGACCTGACCGGGGAAGGCGCGGGCGGCCTCGCGCACAAGGCCAGGGTTTTCCACCGCCACGGTGCCAAGGATCACCCGGGCCAACCCTTTGGAAAGCCAGCGTTCGATCGTGGCCATGTCGCGGATGCCGCCGCCCAGTTGCGCGGGGACTTTGGTGCGCTCAAGGATCGCCTCGACCGGCGCGGCATTGACAGGCTCACCGGCGAAGGCTCCGTTGAGATCGACAAGGTGTAACCATTCACAGCCCGCCTCGACGAACTCCATTGCCTGCGCGGCAGGGTCATCGTTGAACACTGTGGCTTTTTCCATTTCGCCTTTGAACAGGCGTACGGCCTGACCGTCTTTGAGGTCGATGGCGGGGTAGAGGATCATGGGTGGTTTCCTTGACTCGGCTGGCTGGATGCCCTTTGGCATGAGCGCCCGCCGAATGCAACGCGACCCGACGTTACACTTGATTTCGAGGGCTGGGACAGGGCAGCGTTCACGCAGGAACTCAAGGGAGGAGTTGAGATGAAACGCTTTGCTTTGACGGCTGTGGCCGTGGTGATGAGCGCCGGAATGGGATTGGCCGAACCCGCGCTCGGCACATGGAAAACGGAAGTGGACGACGGGGCCTATGCCCATGTGAACATGCAGAAATGCGGCAGCAATGTTTGCGGCACGATTGCGCGGACCTTCAAGAATGGTTCCGAATACCAATCCGAAAACATCGGCAAGATGCTGGTGCGGAACATGGAGCCGAAAGGCAATGGCCGCTACGAGGGGCGGGTTTGGCGCCCGTCGAACAACAAGATCTACATCGGCAAGATGGATGTGAATGGCCCTAGCCTGAAACTGCGTGGCTGCGTGGCCGGTGGGTTGATCTGCGCCAAGCAAACTTGGAGCCGTGTGCAGTAACACGAGGGGAAACTCGGGGGCCTTGCCCCCGCCGCCCTACGGGCGACTCCCCCAGGATATTTACGAACAGAAGAAGCGCAGTTTATCCCTTCTTCTGTTCCCAAGTATCCCCGCCGGAGGCATCCCGAGGGGATCGCCAAAGGCGAGACCCGAGATATAAAGCGCGCCGAAGGCGCACAATCGGGTCACGGTCTCCAGTTCAGGAAATTCGCGATCATCCGCAGGCCGGTGGATTGGCTTTTCTCCGGGTGGAACTGGGTGCCGACGATATTGTCGCGCCCGACCACGGCGGTGATCGGCCCGGCGTAATCGACATGGGTCAAAAGATGCGTCGGATCATCCACACTGAAGTGATAAGAATGCACGAAGTAGGCGTGATCGCCGGTTGAGATGCCGTCGAACACCGGGTGTACATGGTCGATCACCAGATCGTTCCAGCCCATGTGCGGCACCTTGAGGGTGTCATCTTTGGGAGTGATCCGCTCGACCGTGCCGCCGATCCAGTCAAAGCCCGGTGTCTCGGAATATTCCATCCCGCGCGTGGCCAGCATTTGCATGCCGATGCAGATGCCGAAGAAGGGTTGGCCCTGCGTGATGACCACGTCCTCGATCGCCTCGAAGAGGCCGCGGTGATCGTAAAGCTCTTTCTGGCAGGCGGGGAAGGCCCCATCGCCCGGCAGGACCACGCGAGAGGCGCGGCGCACCACATCAGGGTCCGAGGTGACGGTGACCGGGCCGGCGCCCACTTCGGCGGCCATGCGTTGAAAGGCCTTTTCCGCCGAATGCAGATTGCCGGATTCGTAGTCGACGATGACCGTGCTCATGTCGGTTTACAGCGCCCCCTTGGTCGACGGCACCGCATCGGATTTGCGCGGGTCGGTTTCCACTGCTTCGCGCAGGGCGCGGGCCACGGCTTTGAAACCGGCCTCGGCGATGTGGTGGCTGTTGAACCCGTGCAGGGCGTCGACGTGCAGGGTAATGCCGCCGTGGGTGGTCAGTGCCTGAAAGAACTCGCGTACCAATTCGGTGTCGAATGTACCGATCTTGGGGGTCGGAAGTTCCATGTTCCAGACAAGGAAGGGGCGACCGGACAGATCAAGCGCCGCACGCACAAGCGCATCGTCCATCGGCAGAAGGCAGGCCCCGTAGCGGCGGATGCCGGTCTTGTTGCCAAGGGCCTGCGTCAGGGCCTGACCCAGTGCAATTCCCACATCCTCGACTGTGTGGTGATCGTCGATGTGCAGATCGCCCTTGCAGCGCACTTTCATGTCGATCAGCGAATGCCGCGCCAGTTGATCCAGCATGTGATCGAAAAACCCGACGCCGGTTTCATTGTCATAGGTGCCGCTGCCATCGAGATTGATTTCGACGGTAATCTCGGTCTCGGCGGTTTTGCGGGTGATCGTGGCGTTGCGCATGGCGGACCCCTTCGGTGATTGCCGCGCCCTTATAGGCGCGCGGGCCGGGCAGGCCAAGGGGTTGGCGCAACAAGGGAATTGCCGCGTGCCAAAGGCGCATCACACCTGCATGGCCGACCATGTTTTTCAGATGGGGAAGAGAAATTGGAGCGGGTGATGAGATTCGAACTCACGACATTTACCTTGGCAAGGTAACGCTCTACCCCTGAGCTACACCCGCATCCTTGGGTAGGGCGGGATGTATAAATTCTGGCGCGACGCTGCAAGCCCAAAATTGCGCTTGGGACTAAAAAAGTTACAAACTGGCGAAGTTTGGCGTTTTCGTCTGTGTCGCGCCGTTTTGGTGGACTGACCATGGCGGCCTGCGGTATGACACGAAAAAAATCAGTGGGGTTAAGGCCGTTGAGCTTACGTTGTTTTTTGTCTGTGCCATTGGTCCTTGTCTTGGCCGGCTGCGGCGATCCGATGCAGGATGTGGCGCGGCTGGCCGATCAGGATGTGGCCGATGATGCGCCGACGCTGGATGCCGTTCCAGCCGTTGAGCCGCCTGAGAGCAAACGTGTCGGTCTGTTTGCCCGGCTTTTGGGGGGGCGTGATGGCGCGCCCTCGCAGGAAGGAGCGGCTGCCGGAGGCAAAGGTGGACCGCAGGCAGAAGTCTTGACGACCTTGGTTCCTGTAGAAGCGGAGAACGCTTCTGAGGCCAAGCGAGACGAGTCCAACGCGCTCTCCGAAACACCGCCGATCGAGACGGGCAAGAGAACAGGGTTCTTGGCCCGCCTGCTTGGTGGGTCCAACGCGGATGACGCACCCGAAGAACCGGGGGCGGTGAGCGAAGTCGCCTTTGGGGCGGTCCTGCCCTATGGCGAGGTGAAACGCATTTGCGGGGTTCGCAAAGGCCAAATGGGCAAGGTGGTGGCACAGTATCCGGAACGTCGCCCGATTCATAAAGTCTATGACAGTGATCCGGGCAACACAGGCCCGCATACCTTCTATGTGACGGGTTTCGATGATGGCTGTGCCCGGCAATTCACCGCGTCGCTGGCGATGTTCGGCTCGGTCGAGATGCATGAACGCCTGCGCTATGGCCTGCCTGCCAAGGTGCAACCCTACAGCGCCACGGATGATGCCTATGAAAGCATCAAGTCGCGGGTTTGCCGGGTGCCGCGCAAGACACCCTGTGGCGCACGTGTTGGCCGGCTTTCCGATGACACGGTGTTCCTGAGTATCTACGAGCGGTTCGGCGACAATTCCGAGTGGAAGAATTTGCTACTGCACGCGGGCGAAATGGTGGCAAAGGATAAAAAAGGCGGTTGAGACTTACCAGTGCGGCGGAGGGTCGTTGCCCATTAGTAACTGACCGCCCAAATCACTTTCGCGCTCGGCCTCGCGTTCCATCAGCAATTGCACCCGGCGGTTGAGCATGGCGATCTCGCCCTCTTGGCGGGCAATGATCTCGGACAGCTCGTCGACCGTGCGACTGAGGTGGGCAAGGGTTTCTTCCAGGGTGCGCATATTTCAAGCGATAAGAAGTTGGGCTGGCATGGTCAACGGACTTGCAAGGTGACGTGGGGATAATCGGCAAAGACATGCCATAGGTTGCCCCCGGTGATCCCATCCGCTAGACCCCGCGACGAACGCCAATGCACGGGAAAAGCAACATGGCCAAGCCCAAGAAACAGCCCCGCCCAAAGGCCGAAACGCCCAAGGGGTTCCGCGATTATTTCGGTGCCGAGGTGACCGAGCGCGCCGAGATGCTGCGCCGGATTGCCGAGGTTTATCATCGCTATGGCTTTGACGCTTTGGAAAGCAGCGCGGTCGAGACCGTCGAGGCGCTTGGAAAGTTCCTGCCCGATGTGGACCGGCCCAACGCGGGTGTCTTTGCATGGCAAGAGGATACCGAGGGCGACAAGCCGGGCGATTGGTTGGCGCTGCGTTATGATCTGACCGCGCCTTTGGCGCGGGTCTATGCCCAGCACCGCAACGATCTGCCCACACCCTACCGGCGCTATGCCATGGGGCCTGTGTGGCGCAATGAAAAGCCGGGACCGGGTCGCTATCGGCAGTTTTATCAATGCGATGCCGATACTGTGGGCGCGCCGTCTGTGGCCGCTGATGCCGAGATTTGCGCGATGCTGGCCGATACCTTGGAGGAGGTGGGCATCCCGCGCGGCGATTACATCGTGCGGGTGAATAACCGGAAGGTGTTGAACGGGGTTCTGGAGGTCATGGGCCTTGAGGAAGGCGAAGCACGCGATGCCGTGCTGCGCACCATCGACAAGTTCGACAAGGTGGGCGAAGAGGGTGTCCGGCAACTTCTGACCACTGGGCGCAAGGATGCCTCGGGGGCCTTTATCGACGGTGTGGGCCTGAGCGACGCGCAGGCCGGGCCGGTTCTTGCGTTCCTGACCTCGAAAAGCGAGGTGACGGCCGAGACATTGGCCAACCTGCGCGCGGCAGTCGGTGAATCGTCCACGGGTCAAGAGGGCGTGCAAGAGCTTGAAACTATTGCTGAATTGATGGCCGCCCAAGGCTATGAAGCTGACCGAGTGGTGATCGACCCCAGTGTCGTGCGCGGGCTTGGCTATTACACCGGGCCGGTCTTCGAGGCGGAGCTGACCTTCGAGATTTTCGACGAGAAGGGCCGCAAGCGGCAGTTCGGCAGCGTTGCGGGCGGCGGGCGCTATGATGACCTTGTGAAGCGGTTCACGGGGCAGGCGGTGCCCGCGACCGGCGTGTCGATTGGTGTGGATCGTCTGCTGGCGGCCTTGCGCGAGAAAGGCCGCATCGGTGGCGAGGCGCAGGGGCCTGTGGTGGTCACCGTGATGGATCGTGACCGCATGGCCGACTATCAGGACATGGTGGGCGAGTTGCGCCGCGCCGGGATCCGGGCCGAGGTTTACCTTGGCAATCCCAAGAACTTCGGCAACCAGATGAAATATGCCGACAAGCGCGGTAGCCCGGTGGCGGTGATCGCAGGCAGTGACGAGTTCGAGCGCGGCGTGGTGCAGATCAAGGACCTGATCCTTGGCGCGCAGATTGCCGAGAATGCCACGCTTGAGGAATGGAAAGAACGCTCGAACCAATTCGAGGTTGCGCGCTCTGACCTTGTGGCCAAGGTGCGTGAAATCATCGACGGGCAGGGGCAATGACAGATCGGGCCAAGGTTCGCGCCGAAGCCGCGCGCCTTCGGGCGGCGTTCGAGGCCGAGGGCGCGCAGCCCGTGGAAACCGGGATTTTGCAGCCTGCCGAAACGCTTCTGGACCTCTATGGCGAGGATATCCGCGCGCGGGCTTACGTCACCTCGGACGCGCTGCGCGGTGAACAGATGCTGCGCCCGGACTTCACCGTGCCGGTGGTGCAGATGCACATGGAGCATGGGGCCGAACCGGCCTGTTACACCTATTCCGGCGAAGTGTTTCGGCGGCAGGAGAATGACCCCGACCGCGCTAACGAATACATGCAGGTTGGCTTCGAGGTGTTCGAACGCAACGCGCCCGAGGCGGCGGATGCGCGGGTTTTCGGGTTGATGTTCAAGACCTTGGCCCCCTTGGGCCTGCGGGCTGCCACGGGAGACATCGGTATCCTTATGGCCGCCGTGGATGGATTGCAGACCACCGCGCGGCGCAAGGCCGCACTGCGGCGTCATATCTGGCGGCCGCGCCGGTTCCGCGCCCTGATCGACCGGTTTTCGGGTCGTGCGCCTGTGCCGGACAGCCGAAGCGCGCTCTTGGCCAGTGATGACCCGATGGCCGAGGCAGGCCCGCTGATCGGGCTGCGCAGCCGCGCCGAGGTCGCGACCCGTATCGCGGCCCTGCGCGAAGATGCCGAGGCCGCGCCGATTTCGGAAAACGAAGTGGCGCTGCTGGATGCGATCCTGTCAGTGCGCGAAACCTGCCCCAATGCGCTTGAGCATCTGCGCGACATCGCCGTGGACATGCCCGCCATCCGCGCGGCGGTCGAGCTGCTGGAACGTCGGCTGGAGGCCATGCAGGCCCATGGGATCAAGGTGGATGCGCTTGATTTCGAGGCCAGTTATGGCCGCACGCATATGGAATATTACGACGGGTTCGTCTTTGGATTCTACGCCGAGGCGCGGCCCGATTTGCCGCCCGTGGCGACCGGCGGGCGCTATGACGCGCTGACCCGGCAATTGGGGCAGGGGCGCGAAATTCCCGCCGTGGGCGGCGTGATCCGCCCCGGAATGGTGGTTGAATTGGGGGGGCTGACATGAGCCTCAAGCTGGGTGTGCCGTCCAAGGGGCGGCTGATGGAAAAGACGTTTGACTGGTTCGGCGCGCGGGGGGTGACCCTTGGGCGCGCCGGGTCAGACCGCGAGTATGCCGGTTTCGTTGAAGGTATTGATAACGTTGATCTTATTCTGTTGTCGGCGGGGGAAATTCCCCGTGAACTGGCTGCGGGGCGTATTCACCTTGGTGTGACGGGCACAGATCTTGTGCGGGAAAAGCTGGGCCAGTGGGACGGCCAAGTACGGGAACTGGCCGAGCTTGGGTTCGGTCATGCCGATCTGGTTCTGGCGGTGCCGGGGGCCTGGGTGGATGTGAATACACTGGATGATCTTGACGCCGCCGCCGCTGCGTTCCGGCAGGCGCATGGCTTCCGCCTGCGGGTGGCGACGAAGTATCACCGTTTGGTACGCGACTTCCTGCGCGAGAATGGCGTGGCTGATTACCAGTTGGTCGATAGCCAAGGGGCGACCGAGGGCACCGTCAAGAACGAAACCGCCGAGGCGATTGCCGATATCACCTCAACCGGGGATACCCTGCGGGCTAACCATTTGAAAATATTGGACGATGGCATGATTTTGCGCAGTCAGGCGACGCTTTTCAAATCACGCAAGGCACCGCTTTCGGATGCCGATCGGACCAATCTCAAGGCGCTCTTGAAAAGGCTGTCGGTCGATTAGGGCGGCCCCCGCGCCAAAGCGCGAGAGCCTGGAGGTTCAGTCTTAGAAGCGGAAGGTGCCGCGCAGTTGCACGGTGGTCGCCTCGACGTCTGTGGTGGTGGCCCCGAAGTTCTCGAACTCGTGGTAAAGAACTTCGCCGCCAAGGGTGAAATTCTCCATGATGGCGTATTCGTAGCCACCGCCGATGAAGTACCCATCTTCGCTGCCGAGGGTATCGGTATCGGCCTGCGCAAAGCCGCCCGTGGCATAAAGCAAGCCGTTGCCGATCTTGTAACCGCCCCGCAGCTTGGCACGCCAGACGCTTTCAAGGGTGTTGCCGCCACCAAGGCCGATGTCCGTCCAATCGTAATCAAGGCCGGCACCGATGACCCAATCGCCAAGATCATAATCGTAACCAGCAGTCAAACCACCGATGAAGCCGTCACCATCAAGGCCGGGAGCATTGGTGTCGACGTTGGCATAGCCGAGTTGCGCACCGCCGTAGAAGCCTGTCCAGTTCGGCGTGGCGGGGGCCACGGGTGCGGGCGCGGCGGGTTGAATGACCGGGTCGGCCGGGGCAGGGTCGGCGGACCCCGCGAGCGCGGGCGCTGCGGCAAGGCTAGCTGCGGCGAGAAGTGGAAGCGCAAAAAGTCGTTTCATTACCAGACTCCTATTCGTGTCCTGTCGTTCTGCGATTTTTGGCGGGGAGTATCGTCGCCAAAGGGTTAACCCCGTCTTGTCAGGGTGTGCGTATGAAGTGGGCGCGCGGGTCGCGCGCGGCAAGTCTGCGCAAGAATGACGGCGGCGTGCCGCCGGTTGTCCCACTTGCCGTAAGCCAGATATTGCCACGCACGAAAAAGTGAGTTCTGCATGGGGTGTGGCGCGCGAGAACGTGATCGCGCAAATGACCAGTATGATTGAGTTTTTAGCCGTCGGTGCTGTTACTGGCGCATGAGGTTCAGGGCCTCAAAAAACACCCCCCAAAGACCATGGTGGCATAGATGAACCCAAGCTCACCATGGACGTGGACGCCATCGGCCATGACGATGTTAACGACGCCCCAGGCGACCTCCAATAAGGTCAGTGTCAGGACCGAGGCCTCAACGGCGTGATCATTGAACAATCAAAGGATGGGTCCCCGTCAATCGTAGAGCGTTGAATCGAGGTCGGGGAGAGTGAAATCCTCGGTATGGATGACGATGCCGTCGTCGGTCAGCAGCACGATACCATAGGCGCCCGGTTCGGCCACGGAAAGGCGCGGGTCCTGATAGCCGAGGGCCATGGGCATCTGGTGGCAGGGGCTTTTGAATACCGCCGCAGGGATGCCGTTGATGGCGCCCTGAATGGTGCGGTGGATATGGCCAGAGACCACCTGCGCGACGTTCTGGTGGCGCGCCAAAAGGGCAGACAGTTCGGGGATGGATTTCAATCCGATCCAGTCCATGCCCTTGAAACCAGTGGCAAAAACAGGGTGGTGGGTGAACAGGACGCAGCGCTTGTCAGGGGCCTCGGTGAGACGCGCCTCAAGCCAATGAAGCCGGGCCTCGCAGAGCAGGCCCGAGTGGGTATCGGCTGCCGCTTCGTTCAAAGTGTCAAGCAGGATGAGGCGGTCACCGCCCAGGTCGATCACCTGTTGGACATGGCCTTGGGCGGTGGTGGGCGTCTGAGGAAATTCGGCCAGCATGGGGGCGCGCCGGTCATGGTTGCCGACCATGAGCGCGACGGGAATGGACTGGCTGTCCAATATCCGGCGCAGGTAGGCGTATTCTGGCGGATCGGCGTTATGGGTCAGGTCACCTGTGAGGATGATCCGGGCGGCATCGGGGTGGCGTTCGGTGGCATGGGCGAGGCCTTGGGCCAGCCGCGCGCCGGGATCGAGCCCGATCAGGGTGTCGCCCTTGGGCAAGAGGTGCAAATCGGTGAAGACGAGAAGTTTTTGCATCGGATTCGTCCATCTTTGGATGCTGGCAGGGTAGGCGATTTTGCGGGGTGTGGAAGGGGGCGGGGCGAATCAGCGTCAAGCCCTTGGTTAACAAGGAAAACCGTGAGCTGTAACATGTCGGTAAAACGTCGGTATCGCATCGGTATTCTTGACCAATACCCGGCGGGTTAACAGGGCGTGCGGTGTGAGGCGTACAAAACTTACGGGGGGTCCGTACGTTTTGGAGGATGACTGCTGTCAGCCGGGAGCGGACCAAAAACCCTCGGCTTGAATCTGCGATAGCAGACCTTCGCTGTTTGGACCGAGAACTGGTAGTATGCGGGACGGAGAGGACATTCGTTGCGAGTGCAGTGATGTCGGGTTCTCGCACCGTTTAACAACCAATCGTTTTGGGACCGCTTCCATAAAGGCCCATTTTTTTACAGCATGTCTGAGCTCAGTGGCTGCTGAGTGTGGAAATCTTATCTCGCTTTGTAGATTTCCAAAAAATGTGGTAACAATTCTTAATAAGGAACCGGCTCGGAGAAGTTGGTCCATGCTTTGAGGCAGAGAAATGAGCGATGAGATCACGCAAGATAAATTCTTGCGCGCTACCCTTCGGCACCTAAGCGCATTGCGAGATGCGCCAGTCGGTACGACTTCACCCTTTCCAGAGGGTTGGTTTGACTTGCCTGATCGTCAGTTGGCCGATCTGGGCGCAATGTTCTTTCTTATTTCGATGTCAAGCTATCACAACAAGAGGCCACTTGCGCAGGTGTTCTCAACGCTGGAGACCCCGCTGCGTCTGTCGCAGTATCGTATTTTTCGCACCGATGGCTTCCCCAGAGCCTTTTTTACCTGGGCCGGATTGGATCACGGAACCGAATGGCAGTTCGCCGTTGAACACACCCCCTTGAGACAAGATCAATGGAACAACGGGGCATCGCTTTGGGTTGTGGATTTGGCCGCGCCCTTTGGACATTTGGGGCAAGTCATCAAGATGATGGCCGCAAATCGCCAGACAAACAGGGTGCGCACGCTTTGGCATAACAAGGCAGGAACCCGTGCGCGTGTCATCGAGTGGAGCCGCCAAAATTTCAAAAGCGAAATTTCCGTAACGTCTTATGGGCAAAACCAGTTCGCACAACAATTAGAGCGTGAGGGTTGATTTATGGGAACTCCAACCATCGATGGCGACCTGACCGGCAGCATTGACGAAGGCGATATCAGTATCGGTGGGGACCTCGATGACATTGGTTTGGGAACCAGCAATTCAGATGATACATTCACGATAACCCTACAGGGAACCTACGGCACAGCCACGATCAATAGCACGACAGGCGACTGGACATACACCCTCGACAACAGCGATCCCGCCGTGATTGCTTTGGATCCGGGCGATACGCTGACTGACATTTTCACTGTCAACATGCTCGACAATGATGCGTTGGGGGACGGTCAATCTGATACGGCAGATGTCACGATTACGATCAATGGCATTGTCTGCTTTGCCAAAGGCACTCAAATCGAGACGCCGACCGGTCCGCAGTCTATCGAGAACCTGAATGCAGGCGATGCTTGTTTGACGGCATGCGGCAGGGCACGTCAAATTCGCTGGATAGGCCGTCATGAACTGACAGGGGAAGACGTGTTAAACGGTACAAAACTTCGCCCGGTCAGGATCACGAAGGGGGCCTTGGGGGACGGGCTGCCTTTGCGCGATTTGCTGGTTTCAAGACAGCACCGGATGCTTGTCCGTTCGCAAATTGCCAAGCGGCTATTTGGTGTGCATGAGGTTTTGATACCGGCCATAAAATTAACCAACATGCCAGGCATTTTCATAGACAATGAGGTCCGCGGCATCACGTATTTTCATATATTGTTGGACCAACACGAAGTCATTCTGGCCGAAGGCGCGCCATCGGAAAGTCTGTTCATTGGTCCGGAGGCGTTGAAGTCAATTGGGCCAGACGCGCAAGAAGAAATACGGACCTTGTTTCCGGAAATAGCCGATTTGGATTTTTACCCCAGGCCCGCGGCTCACATCCCACCCGGAAAGTGGCAAAAACAGTTCGTTGAGTGGCACCTGAAATGCAATAGGCCCCTGCTGTAGCGCCTCAACAAACCCTGCCTTTTGGAACAGCTGAGAATGGCACATTCTTGGCCTTCAACTGATAGCGGGCATTGGCTGATTTGCAGTGGCTTGGTGCAGCTTGACCCTATTCCCCCCTTGGATCGAGCAGTTTCGAGAAGATCCGGGCGCGGGTGATCTGGCCCAGAAGTTGGCCATTCTCGACCACGCCCACTGGGGCCTCGGTGCCTTGGGCGGCTTCCATGACGTCGCGTATCGTGGCCTCGGGGCCGACGCTGGCTTTCGTGGTGTCTTGCGCCGGTTCCATGACATCGCGGGCGCAGAGTACGCCCAGCGGGTTCATGTGGGCGACGAAATCGGCCACGTAGTCGGTGGCGGGGTTTGTGAAAATTTCTTGCGGGGTGCCGCATTGCACGATGCGACCGCCCTACATGATGGCGATGCGGTTGCCGATCTTGAAGGCTTCATCAAGGTCGTGACTGACGAAGATGATGGTGCGGTTGAGCTTGGATTGCAGCTCCAGCAGTTCATCCTGCAAA
>Ga0102926_1001354_pt1 | contig 14458 bp, 16 predicted proteins | sample SalPonR1_A_D2_MG_FD_78173 | JGI IMG/M metagenome (GOLD analysis project Ga0102926, IMG submission 78173) | Salt pond soil microbial communities from South San Francisco under conditions of wetland restoration - Salt Pond MetaG R1_A_D2_MG | ecosystem: Environmental > Aquatic > Marine > Intertidal...
AGCCCAACCCGACGCAGGCCACGCCGGTGCACAAGGTCATCACCGACAAGCCGATCGTCAAGGTGCCGGGCTGCCCGCCGATCGCCGAGGTGATGACCGGGGTAATCACCTACATGCTCACCTTCGACCGCCTGCCCGAGCTTGACCGGCAGGGGCGCCCGGCGATGTTCTACGGCCAGCGCATCCACGACAAGTGCTACCGCCGCCCGCATTTCGATGCCGGGCAGTTCGTCGAGCAATGGGACGACGAGAACGCGCGCAAGGGCTATTGCCTCTACAAGATGGGCTGCAAGGGGCCGACCACCTACAACGCCTGCTCCACCGTGCGCTGGAACGAGGGGGTGAGTTTTCCCATTCAGTCCGGTCACGGCTGCATCGGCTGTTCCGAGGACGGCTTCTGGGACCAGGGCACGTTCTACGACAGGGTGACCGACCTCACGCAATTCGGGGTCGAGGCCAATGCCGACAAGGTCGGCATGGCGGCGGCGGGCGTGGTGGGTGCCGGCGTGGCCGCCCATGCCGCCGTCTCGGCGCTCAAGGCCGCGCAGAAGAAAACCCAGACCCAGGCCAGCAAAGAGGAGGCTTGAAGCCCATGACAATGACGCCCAACGGCTTTGACCTCGACGACAGCGGCCGCCGCATCGTGGTGGACCCGGTAACCCGCATCGAGGGGCACATGCGCTGCGAAGTGAACGTGGACGACGACGGCGTGATCCGCAACGCGGTCTCGACCGGCACCATGTGGCGCGGGCTCGAAGTGATCCTCAAGGGTCGCGACCCGCGCGACGCCTGGGCCTTTACCGAGCGGATCTGCGGGGTGTGCACGGGCACGCATGCGCTCACCTCGGTGCGCGCGGTCGAGGATGCGCTGGGCATCACCATCCCGGACAATGCCAACTCGATCCGCAACATCATGCAGCTCAACCTGGAGATCCACGACCACATCGTGCATTTCTACCACCTGCACGCGCTCGACTGGGTCAACCCGATCAACGCGCTGCGCGCCGACCCGAGGGCGACAAGCGAGTTGCAGCAGGCGGTGAGCCCGTCGCATCCGTTGTCCAGCCCCGGCTATTTCCGCGACGTGCAGAACCGGCTCAAGCAGTTCGTCGACTCGGGGCAGCTTGGCCTGTTCAAGAACGGCTACTGGGACAACCCCGCCTATCTCCTGCCGCCCGAGGCGGACCTGATGGCGACCACCCACTACCTCGAGGCGCTCGACCTTCAGAAGGAGGTGGTCAAGGTCCACACCATTTTCGGCGGCAAGAACCCGCACCCCAACTGGCTGGTGGGCGGCGTGCCCTGTCCGATCAACATGCACTCCACCGGCGCGGTGGGGGCCATCAACATGGAGCGGCTGAACATGGTCAGCTCCATCATCGACAAGTGCATCGAGTTCAACAAGAACGTCTACCTTCCCGACGTCATCGCCATCGGCGGCTTCTACAGGAACTGGCTGCACGGCGGCGGGCTGTCGGGGCAGTCGGTTCTGGCCTATGGCGATTTCCCCGAGAACGCCAACGATTATTCGCCCGGAAACATGCACCTGCCGCGCGGCGCCATCATCGGCGGCAATCTCGACGAGATTCACGACGTCGACGTCCGCGACCCCGAGCAGATTCAGGAATTCGTCGATCATAGCTGGTATCGCTACGGCGAGCCGGGGCGCGGCCTGCATCCCTGGGACGGCGAGACCGAGGCCAATTACGAGCTTGGCCCCAATGCCAAGGGCACGCGCACCAATATCGAGCAGATCGACGAAGCGGCCAAGTACAGCTGGATCAAGGCGCCGCGCTGGCGCGGGCACGCGATGGAGGTGGGGCCGCTGGCGCGCTACGTCGTGGGCTATGCGCAGGGGCACGAGGATATCCGCAACCAGGTGGATGGCCTGTTGCGGGCGCTCGACGTGCCGTTCGACGCGATCTTCTCGACGCTGGGGCGCACCGCCGCGCGGGCGCTGGAGAGCGAGTATTGCGGCAGGCTGCAAAAGCATTTCTTCGACAAGCTGGTGCAGAACATCAGGAACGGTGACGAAAGCACCGCCAATATCGCGAAATGGGACCCGAGCACATGGCCCAGGGAGGCCAAGGGCGTGGGCATGACCGAGGCCCCGCGCGGCGCGCTGGGACACTGGATCCGGATCAAGGACGGACGCATCGAGAATTACCAGTGCGTGGTGCCGACGACATGGAACGGCAGCCCGCGCGACACGGCGGGCAATATCGGGGCGTTCGAGGCGTCGTTGATGAACACGCCGATGGAGCGGCCCGACGAGCCCGTCGAGATCCTGCGCACGCTGCACAGTTTCGACCCGTGCCTCGCCTGTTCGACCCACGTGATGTCGCCCGGGGGCGAGGAACTGACCAAAGTCAAGGTGCGCTGAGGAGGAGACAGCCATGAAAAGATTGACCATTCCGGCCCTCGCGGCCCTGATCGCCACCGCGTCGCCGGCGCTGGCCCATACCGGTCACGGCACGACATCGGGCCTGCTCGCGGGCCTCGCGCACCCCGTGTTCGGTCTCGACCACCTGCTGGCGATGCTGGCGGTGGGGCTCTGGTCGGGCTTCGTGCTGCCGCGGCGGTTCTGGATGGGCGCGGCGGTGTTCATGGCGGCGATGGCCGCGGGGGCGGGCCTCTCGTGGGCCGGCATCGCGCTGCCCCTCGTGGAGACCGGGATCGTCGCCTCGGTCGTGATCTTCGGCGCGCTGACGCTCGCGGCCCGGCGTGGTCAGGCGCGGCGAATCACCGCCGCGTCACTGGCGGCCATCGGCGGCTTCGCGATGTTCCACGGCCATGCCCACGCCACCGAGGCGGCGGGCGCCGTCCTGCCCTACCTCGCGGGCTTCCTGATCGCCACCGGCGCGTTGCACCTCGCCGGCATCACGATCGCCCGTGCGGTGGCCACGCAGCCCGTCGCGCAGCGGGTCATGGGCGGCGGCATCGCCGCCTCGGGCCTGTGGCTGGCCTTCGGCTGAGGAGGGCCACGCCATGACCAGCAAGGACAGCGGCCTGCACGACGCCGACGAGGGCGATCTTGCCACCGTGGCACGACAGACGAGCGTCTATGTCTACGAGGTGCCGGTGCGGCTCTGGCACTGGATCAACGCGGCGGCCATCTTCGTGCTGTGCGTGACGGGCTATTTCATCGGCGCGCCGCCGCCCTCGATGCAGATTGCCGAGGCGACGCACCAGTTCGTGTTCGGCTATATCCGGTTCGCGCATTTCGCGGCGGGCTGGATTCTCGCCATCGGGTTCCTGGGGCGCATCTACTGGGCGATCTTCGGCAATCACCACGCGCGGCAATTGTTCTTCGTCCCGCTGTGGCGCGGCGACTGGTGGCGCGAGGTGGTCTTCGAGCTGCGCTGGTACCTGTTCCTGGAACGCGAGCCCAAGAAATACGTGGGGCACAACCCTCTGGCGCAGCTGGCGATGTTCTGCTTCATCACGCTGGGCGTCAGCTTCATGATCGTCACCGGGCTTGCGCTCTATTCCGAGGGGCTGGGCAAGGACAGCCTGCTCTACGCGATGTTCGGCTGGGTGTTCACGCTGTTCGGCAACAACCCGCATTACGTGCACACCTACCATCACCTCGGCATGTGGTGGATCGTGATCTTCATGATCATCCATATCTACGTGGCCATCCGCGAGGACATCATGAGCCGGCAATCCATCGTCTCGACGATGATCTCGGGCACGCGCACCTTCAAGGATGACAAACCCGACTGACCACGACACATCCGGACCACGGCAGGAGCGGGCGCGGGGCGCCCGCTCCTTGCATCTGGACAGCATTCGTCCGGTTTCCGTCCAGTCTGGAAAATACCCATCCACCGCAGAGGCCATGCGAGCACAGCTTCCGGGAAAATCCGTAATATTGTCAGTTAGTTGAAGTATTTTCCCGCGATCCCGCATTTTTTCGTTGGGCCGCGCGGGTGGCAAGTTACCCTGACCCGAGGAGAGCGCAGGGACGGGGCTCCGCCATCCGCGCAAGGGAGGACGACATGACCGCGAACGTGCTTGTGATGGGCATCGGCAACGTGCTGTGGGCGGACGAGGGCTTCGGCGTGCGCTGCGTCGAGCATCTCGCGCGGAACTGGGCACTGCCCGACGGGGTCACGCTGCTCGACGGCGGCACGCAGGGTCTCTACCTGCTGCCCTTCCTCGAACAGGCGGACACGCTGATCGTGTTCGACGCGGTGGATTACGGTCTCGCGCCCGGCACGCTCGAGGTCGTGGAGGGCGACGCGGTGCCCCGCTTCATGGGCGCAAAGAAAATGTCGCTGCACCAGACCGGCTTTCAGGATGTGATCGCCACCGCGCAACTCATGGGCTACTGCCCCGGCAACCTGCTGCTGATCGGCTGTCAGCCCGAGGAGCTCGAGGATTACGGCGGCGGGCTGCGCGAGGTGGTGGCGGCACAGATCGCACCGGCGGTGGACGTGGCGCTGACCCGGCTGGCGCAGATCGGCCATGCCGCCCGCCCCGGCCGGACCCGCGACGACCTGCTCGGCGATCCCGCGATCATGCAGCACGCCTACGAGGCCGGCCGCCCCTCCGAGGACGAGGCCTGCCGCATCGGCGACGCCCGTTTCCTGCCGGGAGGCTGAGCCATGTGCGTGGGCCTGCCGCGACGCATCACCGCCATCGACGGGATTGCCGGCACCGCCGAGGGCGGCGACGCGCCCGAGCTGATCGACCTGTCGCTCACCCCCGACGCCCGCGTCGGCGACTGGGTGCTGACCTTTCTCGGCGCGGCACGCGAGGTGATCGCGGCGGACGAGGCCGCCCGGATCGCCGCCGCGCTCGACGCCCTGCGCGCCGTCATGCAGGGTCGCCCCCAAGGCGACGCCTTCGCCGATCTCGACACCGCCGGGCCGCGCCTGCCCGCGCATCTTCAGGCCGCGCGCGATGCCGGCCGCACCACCGGTTGAGGAGCCGCCATGACCCATCCGCTTGTATCCCGCCTGACTGACGAGCTCGGCTATCCCGCGCTGGCGACGATGGCCGATGTCACGGCCTTCAGCGCCGCACCGGGCGACCATGCCATCTTCGTGCCCGGCGACGCGCGGCGCAACCTCGAGACGCCGGACGTGGCCATCATCCTTCCGGAGTTGCGGCGCGCCTTCGGCAACCGCTTCGACTGCGCCGTCGCGACGGACGCGGTCGAGGCGGCGCTGCGCGACGCCACCGGCATCCACAAGACCCCGAGCCTGATCTTCTTTCGCGACGGCGCGCGGCTTGGCGGCATCCCGCGGGTGCGCGACTGGTCCGATTATGTCGCCCGGATAACGCAACTGCTGGGCCTTGTCCCGGCAACCCAGGACGGAGACACCCCATGACCACGCCTTTCGTGATGCCACCCACCGGCTTCGGGCCGGGCTCGCAGCCGCTCGACCACGAGGACGAGGCGCTGGACTACATGCCGCTGCCACAGGACATGCGCACCTATTCGCCCCGCATCCCCGAGATCGAAGCCCTCGGAACCGACGATCCCGGCCCGGCGCTCGCGCTGCTGACCGGGGTGGCCGAGGCCGCCGCGCGCGTCGCGGCAACGGGCGGCGCGCAGGGCTTCGACCTGTCCGCGCTCGACGCGGCCAACCGCGCCCTCGTCGCCGAGACGATGGGCAGCGGCGAGGTCTCGGCACGGGTGCGCGGCAGGCCCGCGGTGGCCGTGCAGGAAAGCGTGTTTGCCGGCATCTGGCTGCTGCGCAGCGCCGGCACCGACCTCATCGAGGTGGCCGGGATTCCCCGCGCCGTCACCGCCGATCCGTTCCACCCGCACCGCCCCGCCGCCGGCGAGGCGGCGCCGCAGGCCCCCGGCGTGGTCAATGCGCCGCCCCTGCTGGCGGAACTGGCCGACAAGTCCGCCGCGTTCGACCCGGCGGACCCGCTTCATGTCATCAACCTGTCGCTTCTGCCGCATACCGAGCAGGACCTGGCCTGGCTGGACGCGGCGCTCGGCGAGGGGGCCGTGACCCTGCTGTCGCGCGGCTATGGCAACTGCCGCATCACCGCGACCGCGCTGCCCCATGTCTGGCGCGTGCAGTTCTTCAACTCTCAGGATATCCTGATCCTCGATACGTTCGAGGTCACCACCGTCCCCGAGGTCGCCCGCGCCGCGCCCGAGGATCTCGCGGACAGTGCCGACCGTCTGCTCAAGGTTCTGGAGGCGATCCGATGACCGCACGCTTCGAAGGCAGCTTTCTCGGCGCGACCGACAAGATCACCGGCGCCGCGGTGATGGAGTGCAAGATATGCTGGAGCGCCTATGACCCGGCAGAGGGGGACGATTTCCGGCAGATCGCACCCGGCACCGCCTTTCGCGACCTGCCGCAGGACTGGTCCTGCCCCGAATGCGGCGCCCCGAAGGAACAGTTCATGGTGCTCGAGGACCCCGGCACCGTCCCGGCCGAAGAGACCCCGCAGCTTGGCGAAGTGACCGCGCGGCTCGAGGCCGAGTTCCGCGAGATATGGCACGCCAAGATGCGCGACCTGCCGATGGTCAACAAGCTGCTGAGCGTCGAGGCGGCGGGATTCTGCATGTCGCAGGGCCGGCCGCTCGGGGTGCTGATCTCGCCGTGGTTCATGAACCTCTTGCAGCTTCCCGCCCCCGGAGAGGACTGGTCGGCGCTGATCCCCGGCACGAAGGAGGTGATTTCCTTTCCCTCCGGCGCGTATGAATTCATTCACAACACCCGCGACATGATCGGCGGGTACAAGGCATGCGCATTGTTTTCGCCGATGGGCGATTTCAATTCACAGGCCCAGGCGAGGGACGTGGCGCAGGCCGTCATGGTCGCGCTGTTCGACGATGCCAACCGCGCCGACACCGACCGCGCGGCCGATATCCGCGCCGCGCGCGAGGCCGAACTCGCCGCGCCGCCGCGGGACGCCGAGCCCGCGGAGACAGCGGCCGAAGAGCCCGGCCCGCCCTCGCGCCGCGCGGTCATCACCGGCGGCATGTCCGGCCCTGCCTGAGCGATGGGTGCCGCTGCCCCATACCCCGCGCTGCGCCCCGAGGCCGCGCCCGCCCTGCCGGTTTCCGAAATGATCCTCGGCACCCCCGCGACCGAGGCGGCGGCCCTTTTGCCGCGCCTGTTCGGCCTGTGCCGCGCGGCGCAGGGCGTGGCGGCGCGCGCGGCGTTCGGTCTCGCCCCCGAGCCCGGCTGGCGCGCCGGGCTGCGCCACGAGATCATGCGCGAACACGTCGCCAAGTTGTGCCTGAAATGGCCCGCGCTGCTGTCGCGCCCCGCGGTCCGCTTGCCGCGCGACTGGGCCGCGGACGGTGCCGGGATGCGCGCCGCGCTGTTCGGCCCGGCGGGCCGGCTGCCCGACACGCGGGACGGGTTCCGGGCCTTCCTGCGCGCCGGAAACGGCATCGCGCCCGTCCTTTGCGCCATCGACGGGCTCTTTGCGGATGGCGAGGCGTGCCGCACGGGCCTGCCCGTCACCACGCCCGACCGCGTCTTTGACGCCGGTCCGCAGGAAAATTCCGTCGCCGCGCGCCACGCCGCACACCCGGTCATGCGCGGGATCGCGGCCACGCGGGGGCGCGGGCCGCTTTGGTCTGCAGCCGCCGTGGCGCTCGACCTGCAAGCCGCCCTCGACGACCGGCTGCCCGCGCCGCGGCGCGCGCCCGGCCGCGCCGTCGTCCCGGCGGCGCGGGGCCTCTACGGCGTGACCGCCCGGGTCGGGCACGGGCGCGTCACGGCATTTTCGCGCGTCACCCCCACCGATCACCTGGTGGCCCCGGGCGGCGCGCTCGCGCAATCGCTCGCGACCCTGCCCGCTCACCGCGCCGGGGCGATGGCACCGCTGCTGCTGGCGATCCTCGATCCCTGCCAGCCGGTCACGCTGCACCCTGTTCCGCAGGAGGCCCGCGCCCATGCATGAAATGTCGCTCTGCGAGGGTATCCGCCGCGTGATCGAGGATCAGGCCCGCGCCCACGACCTGCGCCGGATAACCCGCGTGCGCGTCGAGATCGGCCGCTTCGCGGGGGTCGAGACCGGGGCGCTGCACTTCGCCTTCGACGTGGTGATGCGCGGCTCTGTCGCCGACGGGGCACACCTGGTCACGCTCGATCTGCCGGGCCGGGCACTGTGTTATGACTGCATGAAAGAGGTGGAGATCGACCACCGCCTCGACCCCTGCCCCGATTGCGGCGGCGGCAAGCTGATGCCGCAGGGCGGCGACGAAATGAGAGTCAAGGATTTGGAAGGAGCCTGAGATGTGCACGGTTTGCGGATGCGGCGACGGGGAAACGGTGGTGCATGGCGAGGGGCATTCGCATGCGCATGGCGACCATTCCCACCCCCACAATCATCACCATCATCACCATCATCACCACGATCAAGACCATCACCACTACGGCCACGGCGGCGCCGGCACCGATGTGCCCGGCATGTCGCAGGAGCGGCTGATCGAGATCGAGACCGGCATCCTCGCCAAGAATGACGCCTTCGCCGCCGCCAACCGCGCGCGCCTCGCGGCGCTGGGTATCCTCGCCGTCAACCTCGTCTCCTCGCCCGGCTCGGGCAAGACCACGCTCTTGTGCCGCACCATCGAGGCGCTGGACGGCCGCCCGCTCGGCGTGATCGAGGGCGACCAGCAGACACAGAACGACGCCGACCGCATCCGCGCCACGGGCGCGCGCGCGGTCCAGGTCAATACCGGCAAGGGCTGTCACCTCGACGGGCACATGGTGGGCCACGCGATGGACCACCTCGACCTGGCGCCCGGGTCGCTGCTGTTCATCGAGAACGTGGGCAACCTCGTGTGCCCCGCCGCCTTCGATCTCGGCGAGGACGCCAAGGTGGCGATCCTGTCGGTGACCGAGGGCGAGGACAAGCCGCTCAAGTATCCCGACATGTTCACCGCCGCGCGGCTCGCCATCCTCAACAAGACCGACCTCGCGCCGCATTGCGACATCGATCTCGACCTCTGCGAGGCCAACCTGCGCCGCGTGAATCCGGACATCGGAATCCTGCGCGTCTCGGCGCGCAGCGGCGAGGGGATGCAGGGCTGGATCGACTGGCTTCTGCGCCACGGCGCCGACAAGGCGGTGCCGGGGACCGCGGCGCAATGACCACCCGGCCCACCCTGCTGCTGGTCGATGACGAGGCGCATTCGCTGGCCGCGATGCGCATGGCTCTCGAGGACGATTTCGAGTGCCTGACCGCGCCCGACGCCGATGAGGCGATGCGGCTGATGGACCACAATTTCGTGCAGGCGATCTTCTGCGACCAGCGGATGCCGGGCAGGACCGGCGTCGAATTCCTCGCCGAGGTGCGCGATCGCTGGCCCGACACCGTGCGCATCATCATCACCGGATACACCGAGACGAACGACATGATCGCCGCCATCAACGAGGCCGGCATCTACCAGTTCCTGACCAAGCCCTGGCACCCCGACCAGCTCGTGATGGCCGCCAAGAACGCGGCGCAACTGTTCCAGCTCAGCCGCGAGCACGACCGCCTGTCGCTCGAGATGCGGGTTCTGGGCAAGACCGCGGACTCGCGCGTCGAGGCCCGCCGCCGCGCCCTGCGCGAGGGGTTCGGCTTCGAGCGCATCCTGCGCACGCCCAACTCGCCCATGAACGCCACGGTCGATCTCGCCCGACAGGTGGCGAGCTTCGACGTGCCGGTCCTCGTCTCCGGCGAGCCCGGCACCGGCAAGGACACGATGGCGCGCGCCATGCACTACGCGTCCTTGCGATCGGACCAGGCGTTTCACGAGATCAACTGCGCCGGGCTTCCCGACGACGTGCTGCGGCTCGAGCTTCTGGGCGCGCGCAAGGGCGCGGTGCCCGGCGTGCCGGGCACCCGCATCGGCCTGCTGCAAAAGGCCACGCGCGGCACGCTCTTTCTCAACGGGGTCGATACGCTCAGCCCCGGGATGCAGCTCGTTCTGCTGCGCGTGGCCACCGAGGGCCGGTTCGAGCCGCTCGGCACCACCGAGACCGTCGTGACCAACGCCCGCCTCATGGCCGGCAGCCACAGCGACCTCGCCGCGGCGGTGGCCGCCGGGCGCGTCCGGCAAGACCTCTACTATGCCCTCGCCGCGACCGAATTGTCGCTGCCGCCTCTGCGCGCCCGGCTCGAGGACCTCGAGATCCTCACCCGTCACATCCTCGAGGACCTGGCGTGCGAACACCGCAAGCCGGTCAAGGGGCTGACCGGCCTGGCGCTGGAATTTCTCGCCAATCACGACTGGCCCGGCAACCTGCCCGAGCTGACCAACGAGCTCACGCGCATGCTGATCCTGAGCCAGGAAACACGCCTCGGGCCGGAGCTGATCTCGCGCCACATCCTGCAGGCCGACCCGATGGTCACGGGCCGCCCCGGCTCGCGCGAGACCGAGGGCCTCGTCGCGGGGGGCACCCTGCGCGAGCGCATCGAGACGATCGAGGCGCGCATCCTGCGCGAGACGCTCACCCGCCTGAAATGGAACAAGAGCCGCGCCGCCGAAGAGCTGGGCCTGAGCCGCGTCGGCCTGCGCTCCAAGCTCGAACGCTATGGCGTGCAACAGCCCGGCAGCACCAACCCCGCCGAGCAGGAAGAGGACTGACCCATGTGCCTTGGCATCCCCGGACAGATCACCGAAATCACCGACCCCGACCGCCTCATGGCGCTTGCCGACATCTCCGGCGTGCGCCGCGAGGTCTCGGTGGCCTGCATCGCCACGCCCGACCTCGCCGAGCTCGTGGGCGAATGGGCGCTCATCCATGTGGGCTTCGCCATGAGCGTGATCGACGCCGACGAGGCGGAAAAGACACTGATCGCGCTGCGCGGCCTCGGCGAGGCACAGGAAACGCTCGAGGCGATGGCAGAGGGGCGCAGCGCATTGGAGGGCACGCAATGAGATATGTCGAGGAATTCCGCGATCCGGTCGCCGCCCGCGGCGTGCTCGCCGCCATCGAGCGGACGGCGGACCGGATCGGCGCAAGCCCCGAGGCCCCCCTGCGCATCATGGAAATCTGCGGCGGGCACACCCATGCGATCTTCCGCTACGGCCTCGACCGGCTCACGCCCGGCGGCATCGAGTTCATCCACGGCCCCGGCTGCCCGGTCTGCGTGCTGCCGATGAGCCGGATCGACGAATGCATCGGCATCGCCGAGCGTCCCGAGGTCGTTTTCTGCACCTTCGGCGACGCCATGCGCGTGCCCGGCACATCCGGGTCGCTGCTGCAGGCCAAGGCCGACGGTGCCGATATCCGCATGGTCTACTCGCCGCTCGATGCGCTGGAAATCGCGCGCCGCAACCCGGAACGAGAGGTGGTGTTCTTCGGTCTCGGCTTCGAGACGACGACGCCCTCGACGGCCCTCTCGATCCAGCAGGCCGCGCGCGAGGGGCTGGCGAATTTCAGCGTGTTCTGCAACCACATCACCGTGCCGCCACCGGTCCGGGCGCTGCTTGACGACCCGCACATGATGCTCGACGGGTTTGTCGGGCCCGGCCATGTCTCGATGGTGATCGGCACGCACCCCTACGATTTCATCGCGCGCGACTACGGCAAGCCGATCGTCGTCGCCGGGTTCGAACCGCTGGACCTGTTGCAATCGGTGCTGATGGTCCTGCGCCAGATCGCCGACGACCGCGCCGAGGTGGAAAACCAGTACGCCCGCGTCGTGCCCGAACACGGCAACCCGGTCAGCCTTGCCGCCATCGCGGATGTCTACGCGCCGCGCCCCAGCTTCGAATGGCGCGGACTGGGCGAGATCGACGCCAGCGGCCTGCGCATCCGTCCGGCCTATGCCGCCTTCGACGCCGAGGCGAAATTCGGCGTGGGCTACGGGGCCGGGCCGCGCACCGTCGCCGAGCCCGAGGGCTGCGCCTGCGGGCAGGTGATGACCGGCCGCATCAAGCCGACGCAATGCCCGCAATACGGCACCGGATGCACCCCCGAGATGCCGCTCGGCGCGCTCATGGTCAGCTCCGAGGGGGCCTGCGCCGCCTACTACCAGTACGGCGCCACCGACACGCGGCCGGAGGCCACGGAATGACCGGCGCGGCCCCCGCGCGCTCCTCCCGCCTGCGCGGCTCGCGCGTGACGATGGCCCATGGCGGCGGCGGCAAGGCCATGCGCGACCTGATCGAAGAGGTCTTTACCGACGTGTTCCGTCCGCCCGGCGACGAGGATCAGGCCCGCCTCACCAGCGCCGCCCTGGCCGAGCCCGGCGCGCGGCTCGCCTTCACGACCGACAGTTTCGTGGTCTCGCCACCGGTCTTTCCCGGCGGCGATATCGGCAGGATCGCGGTCTGCGGCACGGTCAACGACCTGGCCGTGGGCGGCGCGCGGCCGCTGTGGCTCTCGGCGGCCTTCATCATCGAGGAGGGCTGCGAATTCGACCTGCTGCGCCGGATCGTGGCCTCGATGCAGGACGAGGCCGGCAAGGCGGGCCTGCGCATCGTCACCGGCGACACCAAGGTGGTCGAGCGCGGCGCGGCCGACAAGGTCTTTGTCACCACATCCGGCATCGGCGTCATCCCGCCGCGACGCGACCTGCAGGCGGGCAATATCCGCCCCGGCGACGTGGCGCTGGTCAACGGCGTGCTGGGCGATCACGGGGCCACCATCCTCGCCGCCCGCGGCGACATGGCGCTCGGCACCGATATCCGGTCGGACTGCCAGAGCCTCGACACGCTGATCGAGGCCGTCCTCGCCGCCGCACCCGACACCCGCGCCGCCCGCGACGCCACCCGCGGCGGGCTCGCCTCGGCACTGAACGAGATGGCCGCCGCCGCCGGTGTGGGCGTGGAAATCGCCGAGGACACGCTGCCGTTGCGCCCCGAGGTCCGGGGGGTCTGCGAGGTTCTCGGGCTCGACCCGCTCTACCTTGCCAACGAGGGCACGCTTGTGCTCTTCGTGCCCGAGGCACAGGCGGATGCGGCGCTCGCGGCCATGCGGGCCACCCCTGCCGGGCGGCATGCCGCGCGGATCGGACAGGCGCAGGCCGGCCCGCCGGGCCGTGTCACCATGACCACGCTGTTCGGCGGCACGCGCCTTGTCGATACGCTGGTGGGCGAGCAACTGCCGCGCATCTGCTGAAGACCCGCCTCAGCCGTCGAGATGGAGATGAACCCGCCGGTTCCGGCGGCCCTTCTTCTCGATCTTGCCCATCCGCAGCGCCCCGATCTCGCCGGTGCGCGCCACATGGGTGCCGCCGCAGGGCTGCAGGTCCACCCGGTCCTCGCCCGCGCCGATCCCGATCAGGCGCACCCGCCCCGCCCCGCGCGGCGGCGACACCGACATGGTCTTGACCAGACCGGGATTGGCGTCGAGTTCGGCATCGGTGATCCAGTCCTCGGTCACGGCCAGGTCGCGGTCCACCAGCATCGCCAGCTGCGACTCCAGCGTCTCGCGGTCGGCTGGCGCCTCGGGCATGTCGAAATCGAGCCGCGAGCGCGCCTCGCCCACCTGCCCGCCAGTGACCGGCAACGGGATCACCACCGACAAAAGGTGCAGCGCGGTGTGCATCCGCATGAAGCGGTGCCGCCGTTCCCAGTCGAGCACCTGCACCACCTCCGCGCCCGCCGGCGGCAGCGCCTGCGGCGCGCCGGGCACCAGCGCGATCGCATCGCCCTCGCCCTTCACGGTGGTGGCCACCGGAAGGTGGCCGCCCTGCCAGTCGAGCCGCCCGCTGTCGCCGGGCTGCCCGCCGCCCGACGGGTAGAACACCGTCCGGTCGAGCACCACGCCGCCCTCTTGCGTGTGCGCCACCACCCGCGCGGGTGCCTCGGCGAGGTAGGCGTCCTCGCGAAACAGCATCTCAGTCATCGTCCGCCTCCGTCGCCATCGCTCTCGCCGCCCTCGAAATCGGCCTCGGACAACTGGACCGGCGCGCCTGATGCGGCCTGCGGGGCGGCCGCCCCGGCCGCAGGCACCCCGCCCGCGCCGCGCGCCGGCATGGCGTTGCGAAACCACACGTCCTGCTGCGGAAAGGGAACCTCGATCCCCTCCTCGGCAAAGCGCCGTGCGATCTCGTGGTTCATGTCGGAATGCACGCTCATCACCCAGTTCACGTCGCGCAGGATCGCGCGGATCTCGAAATCTAGCGAGCTTGCGCCGAAGCCGCGGAACACGATGTTGGGTGCCGGGTTCATCAGCACCATCGGGTGCTCTTCGGCCACCTCGCGCAGGATCGTCTCGACCTTGCGGGTATCGGTGCCATAGGCCACGCCCACCGGCACGATCACCCGGCCCACGGTGTTGCCGCGGGTATAGTTGGTCACCGTGCCGCTGACGAAATCGGCATTGGGCACGATCACGTCGGTGCGGTCGAAGGTCTCGATCCGGGTGGAGCGCACGGAGATGGATTTGACATAGCCGTGCTGCCCGCCCACCTCGATCCAGTCGCCTTCGGAAATCGGCCGCTCGATCAGCAGGATGATGCCCGAGACAAAGTTCGACACGATGTTCTGCAGGCCGAAACCTATGCCGACTGAAAGCGCACCGGC
>Ga0102926_1001356_pt1 | contig 14441 bp, 14 predicted proteins | sample SalPonR1_A_D2_MG_FD_78173 | JGI IMG/M metagenome (GOLD analysis project Ga0102926, IMG submission 78173) | Salt pond soil microbial communities from South San Francisco under conditions of wetland restoration - Salt Pond MetaG R1_A_D2_MG | ecosystem: Environmental > Aquatic > Marine > Intertidal...
TAATCAAGCACTTTCAACATTTCCTCTTTTTCTTCACCAACACTTAATCCCCCCAGGGCATAACCCGGAAAACCAATTTCAAGCATTTCTTTTACACTCTTTTCCCTCAAATCACGAAACAAGCCACCCTGAATTATTCCAAACAAAGCCTGACCATCATTATTCATAGCATCTTTACTTCTTTGAGCCCAGTGCACAGTCCTCTCCAGTGATTTTTTTACATAATCATAATCACTGTCTGCAGCCGGGCATTCATCAAAGGCCATTACAATATCTGAGCCCAGATAATTTTGTATCTCAATTGATTTTTCAGGTGAAATAAAATGTCTGGATCCATCTAAATGAGATTGAAAATAAACACCTTCTTCCTTAATTTCTCTTAAATCAGAAAGACTAAAAACCTGAAAACCCCCACTATCTGTTAATATATTCAAATCCCAGTTCATAAATTCATGTAATCCACCAGCTTTTGCAATTAATTTTTCGCCTGGCCTAAGATAAAGATGATAGGTATTTCCAAGTATTATCTGGGCATCTATTTCTTTTAATTCATCAGGGGTCATGCTCTTAACTGTTGCCTGTGTCCCTACTGGCATAAAAACAGGTGTATCAATTACACCATGCCCTGTTTTTATTTTTCCTGTCCTTGCAGCTGTATCACTCTCTTCATGTATTAAAGAAAAATCAAAACTCATACTTGACCCCTTCCTAATTCAACTTGGCTACCCTGACTTTTTCAATAACCCCATCCTTCATTTCCAGTATTTCACATTCTATACTTTTATGTCTTAATAAACATCCTGGTTTTAATGTCTTATTTCTTTCCTTAGCCATAAGAGCAACAAAACCTCCCAGGGTCTCTGCATCTTCCTGGGGTATTTTAATATGCATTAATCTATTCACATTCTCTAAATCTGCAGCTGCCCCTAATATATAGCCATAATACTCATCACCCAGTGTATCAATCAATAAATATTTTCTTATTGCCAGGACTCCGGCCAGAGCCACTATTCCCAGTGATATCTCCCACATAGAATTTACCCTGATTAAAATCTCCCTGGCTATAGCAAAAATCAGAACTTCAACAACACTGCTATCATTATGCCTGACAAGCATAATGATTAATTCAAGTCCAATAATTAAAATTAATAGTCTGTCCAAAAAATTGTAAAAAGTAGTAGACATTTCTGTTGGACCAGCAATATATAAATAATAAAGATAAGTCGCAAGATGAAAAACCCCAACAACTACAGCAGCAATTAAAAAAAGCGATAATATGGCTTCAAACAATATAATACTTTTTGCCAGCTTATCACGAAAATTGTGTACGCTTTTATATTGTTTACCTATATATAACTTTATTCCATATCTAATTCTTCTACAAAAAGTTCTGAAAATATACCACCTCCACTAATTCAATTATTTTATCAACATTGCATCACCTAAACTATAAAATCGATATTTTTCTTTTATAGCTTTTTTATAAGCATTCATAACATCTTCTTTTCCAGCAAATGCACTTACCAGCATTAATAAAGTAGATTTGGGTAAATGAAAATTGGTAATAAGACCATCAATTATTTTGAATTTATAACCAGGATAAATAAATATATTAGTCCAGTCATTTTTCCCCTTTTCATTGAATATATTGTTTGCGGCAGATTCGAGTGTGCGTGTTGTTGTTGTACCAACTGCTATGATTTTTCCACCCTTTTCTTTTGTTTTTAAAATACTTGTAGCAACATTATCTGTAATCTCATAGTATTCTTCATGCATCCTGTGTTCTTCTATTTTCTCAGTTTTAACAGGTCTAAATGTACCCAATCCCACATGTAAGGTAATATATTTTATTTGAACACCTTTTTGCCTTATTTTATTAAGTAAATCCGGTGTAAAATGCAAACCAGCAGTTGGTGCTGCAGCTGAGCCTTTTTCCCGGGCATAAACAGTCTGATATCTCTGAGGATCTTTTAATTTTCTTTTAATATAGGGAGGGAGTGGCATATTCCCGATTTCGTTAATAATTTCATAAAAATCACCTTTATAAGAGAATTCCATTATTCTCCCACCAAATTCTGTATAATCAACTGCCCTGGCTATTAATTTTCCATCAGAAAAATTTATCTCTGTTCCTTTTTTGACCCTTCTACCGGGTCTCACCAGGACTTCCCACTTATCATCCTCAATCTCAGTGAGAAGTAAAACCTCTATTTTAACCTTACCATTAATCTTTTCACCATATAAGCGAGCAGGTATTACCTTACTGTTATTGAGTATTAATAAATCATCAGGGTTCAAATAATTAATAATATCTTTAAAAATTAGCTCCTCAATTTGACCCGTATCTTTATGTAAAAACATCAATCTGGATTCATCACGATTTTTTACTGGTTTTTGAGCTATTAAACTTTCAGGCAAGTCATAATCAAATTCATCAACTTTCATCTTTAAGCCTCCAGTAGATATTATAACTTTAATCCATTATTAATTCAAGATATTAATTAAATAAAGAATCCTTTTTATCCGGGTATTTTAATTGGAGGTGTCTATATGCCTCGCGTGTAACCACCCTGCCCCTGGGTGTCCTTTCAATAAAACCATTTTGCAATAAAAAAGGTTCATATACCTCTTCAATGGTTTCAGTCTCTTCACTTATTGCCGCTGCTATTGTTTTCAAACCTACAGGTCCACCAGCAAATTTATGAATCATTGTTTCTAAAAATTTATGATCTATATTATCTAAACCAATCTTATCAATTTCCAGAAGTTCAAGTGCATCATCAACTATATTTGAAGATATAATCCCATTACCTTTCACCTGCGCAAAATCCCTTACCCGTTTTAACAATCTATTACCGATTCGGGGAGTACCCCTTGAGCGCATGGCAATCTCTAAAGCCTCATCCTCTTCAATTTTTATATCAAGAATCCTGGCCGACCTTTTTATAATTTCTGATAATTCCTCATCTGTATAATATGTAAGACGATTAATCACTCCAAAGCGATCCCGCAAGGGAGAGCCCAATAAACCTGCCCTGGTTGTTGCACCAACAAGGGTAAAACTTGCTAAATCAAGTCTTACAGACCTGGCACTGGGTCCTTTTCCAATTATAATATCCAGGCTATAATCCTCCATAGCAGGGTATAATATTTCTTCTACCATTTTATTAAGACGATGTATCTCATCTATAAACAAAACATCATGCTCCTGAATGTTAGTTAATATTGATGCCAGGTCACCAGGTCTCTCAATAGCAGGACCCGAGGTCCTGTGAATATTTACATTTAATTCATTGGCAATAATATTGGCCAGTGTTGTTTTACCCAGACCAGGAGGGCCATATAAAAGCACATGGTCCAGAGCCTCATCTCTTTTTTTGGCAGCTTCTATAAATATCTTCATTTTTTCTTTAACTTTTCTCTGACCAATATAATATTTTAATCTGGATGGTCTTAAGCTATATTCCAGATTATGATCATCCTCTTTTTTTTGAGGCGAAATAATTCGATTATCTTCTCTCATTTAATCTTTTTCCCTCCCCAGATAATTTAGAACAAGCCTGATTTTTTCTTCCAGGGAAACTGTTTCGGCAAAATCCAGATTAACAACAGCGTTATCTATTTCTTTTCTTCTATAACCCAGTCCAATTAAAGCCTCAAATAAATCTTCATCTCTGTTTGTAGAAACTGTTTCCAGTTCAAGTCTATCCGCAAGTTTATTTATCTTGCTTTGTAATTCAAGTATTAATCTTCTGGCTGTCTTCGGTCCAATACCAGAAATCTGAGTAAGAGTGTCTATATTTTCAGTCAAAATTGCATTAATAAAACTATTGATATCAAGCATAGAAATAATATTCATACCAACACTGGGGCCTATCCCGGATACAGACAATAATAATTTAAACAATTCACGCTCATTCATGCTTTTAAAACCAAATAACTTTATTGCATCTTCCCTTACATATGTATATATATATATTTCAATATTTTTTCCCGGGCTAGTCTTTTTAAAATCTTCACTTATCTCAACAAGATAAGCTATATTATTAACCTCAACTGCCAGTTCATTCTCTGCATACCATAAAATCTCACCATTCAAATATGCTATCAAATACTATTCCTCCATTTCTGCCCTGAATAATAACTATGACCATGACAGACAGAAACTGCCAGAGCATCAGCTGCATCATCTGGTCTGGGTATTTTTCTTAAATTCAGTAAAGATTTAACCATTTCTTGAACCTGACTTTTATTAGCCCTACCATACCCAGTAACTGCTTGCTTAACCTGAAGAGGTGTATATTCAAATACCTCTAAATTAGACTTGCAACCGGCAAGGATAATAACCCCTCTAGCCTGTCCAACCTTTATGGCCGTTTTCATGTTTTTATTAATGAATAACTCTTCAACTGCCATATGATCAGGTTGATATTCTTCTATTAATTCAATAATATCATTATATATTATTTTTAATCTTTCAATATCATCCAGTTCAGCAGAAGTTCTTATAACACCATAATTAAGAACTTTAAATTCATTCCCACTGTTACTCACCAGTGAATAACCGACAATAGCCAGTCCAGGGTCAATACCAAGGATTAACATGGGTTCCTCCTTTAATCTTGATTAATACTTAAGAGACTTTCCAGAACAGTTAATAACTCTTCATTATTATTTACAATAATCCCGTTTTCCAGAGCTTCTCTTTCCTTTAAAGGTAGATTATAGACCTCAATCTCTGTTTGTTGTTTTAATAATCTATCTTTATTATCGCTGGAAATATAAAAAATTGCAACCTTACCATCTTTAATACCAACTAAAAATTTATCATTATCTCTTTTTTTCTCCTGTAAAATCAAGACATTTCCAGGTTCATATTCTTTTACTACCCAGCTTTTTAATACAGAATTCAATTCTTTTAAAGAAAGCCCAACAAAAGAATCGGGCATAATAGTTAAGTTCTCTGTCACACTACTATTATTATCATATCTCTGTAAAATTAATGGCAGTTCATCTCCTATTGTTTTTTTACTGAGCATTTCTAATAGATTATAATTATTCTTTTGACTTTTAATTACCCGGGCAGCATCAACAGCATCTTTTAAATCATCTGGAATTGTCGATAGTTTAATTTCTGGATACTTATCCAATTTATTTTCTGGTAAATTTACAATATTAATAATAAGTAATGAAACCCCAAAGAAGACTATTAACAATATATATAAATATTTTCTTTTCACTTAACCCACTCCTGTATACTTTTTGCTTATTATGTGTAGAAAGCAAAAAAATATACAAAAGACACTAAAAAACAGTGCCCTATTAGTCTTCGTCAACTAATGTATCCATAATTTCATCATTAATATCAAAATTAGCATAGACCTCCTGAACATCTTCATGATCTTCAAGGTCATCCATTAAATTCAAGATCTTTTTAGCTGTGCCCTTATCATCTATATTAACCTCATTATCAGGTATCATTGCTATATCTGCTGCATTAAATTCAAGACCTTCTACTTCCAAATTATTGCGAACAACTTCAAATTGATCTGGACTGGTATAAATAGTATAAATATTATCTTCTGAAACAAGGTCTTCAGCCCCAGCTTCTAAAACCATCATCATAATTTCATCCTCATCAAGTTCTTTTCCATCAATATTTATAATTAATTGTCCTTTTCTTTCAAACATCCAGGATACACAACCAGCTTCACCTAGATTGCCTCCATGTGAAGAAAGAATATGTCTAATTTCTGAAGCAGTTCGATTTCTATTATCACTCATAATATGTAAATAAAGAGCAACACCTGCAGGTCCATAACCCTCATAAACAAATTTCTCATAATGTACACCTTCCAGATCACCTGTACCACGCTTTATTGCTCTATCAATATTATCATTAGGCATATTATTATCTTTTGCCTTTTGAATTGCCATTCTAAGATCCGCATTCATCTCGGGATCTCCTCCGCCTTCTTTTGCAGCTACAGAAATTTTTTTACTTAATTTGGAGAATAATTTTCCCCTTCTTTTATCTTCTTTTGACTTTTTATGTTTTATATTAGCCCATTTCGAATGTCCAGCCATATTTTTAACCCCCTTTACCATAACTTTTCTCAAAATAATTTTAACACATTTTAAAGAGCATTTCAATCATATGTATCCATAGAAAAAGCCATGGTACTAACCATGGCAAAGAATCTACTGCACCTTTCTTAATCTTGAAATTAATTTCTTTAAATCTAACTTCCCTTCTAAATGCCAGTGTTGTAAAAATTCCTTTATCTCAATTTTTTCATCTTCTGTTAATTTTTCTACATTATCTTCTAACTCAATTTTTTTTATTTCATTAATAGCTTTCTTCAGGGGATATTGCACCTGATAATATATTTGGTCTGTCATCATTTATCACCTTCTATTGCAGTATCTACTATTGATTCCATTTTAGGTATGCCTTCTATCTCAAGAAAACGAAGATATCCCTCAAGTGTTATAATCCTATTGTCAAGTACCCTTTCACTGAGATCAACATTTTCAAAATCAAAGTTTTTGGCCTTATTTAAGGCAGAATCCAGATTATTTATTGCCTCAAGGATATTTGCTTTTTCCATTTTAACACCTCATTTTTTATATTATTTATATTATATTTAATTTTACGGAAAATAATACAATATTTTGTATTTATGATCATAGTAAATATTATAAGGTAATCAAAAATATCTAGTTATAAGTTAACCTATAAGCCGAGTTCTGTTTTAGATGGTCATCTATCTAAGATATCAGTTACCTGATATCTTTAGCGTCATTACCCGGAGAATGAGCGGACAACTCTATATCTCCCTATTCAGACTTGCTCCGGATGGGGTTTGCCTAGCTATTCAATCACTTGAATACTGGTGAGCTTTTACCTCACCGTTTCACCCTTGCCCTGAGGCGGTTTATTTCTGTGGCACTTTCCTGGGAGTCACCTCCACTGGGTGTTACCCAGCATCCTGCCCTATGGAGCTCGGACTTTCCTCAGCCTAAAAGCTGCAACCATCCGGTTAACTTATAACATTTTTATTTCATAAGCTAGTATAACATCAGACCCTTTTCATGTCAACCCTCAGTCCAGTTATAGATAATTCCAGGGGTTTGTATTTATAGTCGATTTATATAAATTGATATCAAATTTTTTCTTCTCTGCTTTTTCCTTTAAATATGAGTAAATCAAATCTCTAAAAATAATTTCTGTTTCATAATGCCCTGCATCTACTAAGGCTAAATTAAACTCTTCTGCTAATTGAGCCTCATGATATTTAACATCACTCGTAATATAAAGGTCAGCACCAGAATAATGGGCATTTTTAATAAAATCTGCACCTGAGCCGTTACAAACAGCAATTTTTTTGATTATTTTATTCTTATCACCATGATATTTTAAATGTTTTATATTTAATTTTTTCTTTATTAACTCAAGATATTCTTTTAAAATAATCTTTTTATCCAAATTACCAATTCTTCCCACCCCAATAACTTTCTCTTTTTTGGAGATTTGATTGCCTTTTATTTCATCATTTGCTTCAAGTACATTTAAAACTTCAATATTCAATAATTTAGCAAGATAATCATTCAATCCCCCAGGGGCTACATCCATATTAGTATGAGCAGAAAAAATACTAATATTATTTTTTGCTGCCTTTAATAATATCCTGCCAGTTTCAGTCTGGTCATGTATAGAATTAATCCCCTTAAAAATAAGAGGATGATGAGAAATAATCAATTCACAATTTTTTTCCAATGCCTCTGCAAGAACTTTTCCATTTATATCTAAAGTTAATAAAACTCGTTTAACCTTCTGATTAAATTTCCCCATTTGAAGTCCAACATTATCCCAATCATAGGCATATTTTTGGGGAGCAAGCTCAGTTACTAATGAAATTATATTCTGAATAGTAGTCATACTTTTCCCTCCATTTAAATTAAAAAACCTTGCTCATTTATTAGAACAAGGTAAAGTTCATAATGGTGGGCCCACTAGGATTCGAACCTAGGACCAATCGGTTATGAGCCGATTGCTCTGACCAACTGAGCTATGGGCCCTATGAAAAGATTTCGTAACGCAAGATTTATTATATGATAATAACCCTCACAGGTCAATTCCATTCAATAAGCTTTAAACAGATATATTTATGATTATTGCATATTAACTCTTTTATAGAGTACTATACTCTAAATTACAACTAATCAAGATAATCTTTTAATTTTTTACTTCTACTGGGATGGCGCAGTTTTCTCAAAGCTTTGGCCTCAATCTGTCTGATCCTTTCCCTTGTTACTCCAAATTCTTTCCCTACTTCTTCCAGGGTGCGCGGTCTACCATCTTCAATACCAAAACGTAGTTCAAGAACTCTTTTTTCTCTATCAGTTAATGTATCAAGCACATCATCAAGTTGTTCTTTTAAAAGCATATAAGAAGCAGCAGAAGCCGGGGCAGGAGCGTCTTCATCTTCAATAAAATCTCCTAAATGACTATCTTCCTCTTCTCCAATAGGCGTTTCCAGAGAAACTGGCTCCTGAGCAATTTTCATTATTTCTCTTACCTTATCAGCAGTCAAGTCCATTTCTTCACCAATTTCTTCAGGAGTAGGCTCTCTACCCTTTTCCTGTAAAAGTTGTCTGGAAACCCTGATTAATTTATTAATTGTTTCCACCATATGCACGGGTATTCTTATCGTACGAGCTTGATCAGCAATTGACCTGGTAATTGCCTGTCTAATCCACCATGTGGCATATGTGCTAAATTTATAACCTTTAGTATAATCAAATTTTTCCACTGCCTTCATAAGGCCCATATTCCCTTCCTGAATAAGATCAAGAAAAAGCATACCTCTGCCAACATATTTTTTAGCTATACTGACAACAAGCCTGAGATTAGCCTCAACCAACTGTCTTTTTGCCCTTGCTTCTCCTCGCTCCATTCCTTTAGCAAGCTTAACTTCTTCCTCAGCAGTTAGCAAATCAACCTTACCGATCTCCTTAAGATACATCCTTACAGGATCATCAATACCGACCCCCTGTGGTATGCTAAGATCAAGAGAATCACCATCTCCATCTTCTGAATCTTCTTCTTCATCTACAATATCTATATCCATATCATGAAAGATATCATATATTTTTTCAATTTCATCAGAATTCAATTGAACCTCTTCTAAAGCATTCATTATTTCTTCATATGTTAATCTACCATCTTTTTTACCTTTATCAACAAGTTTTTTAACTTCATCTATTTTTTCAGGGTTAGTATCTTTATTAGCCATTTACATTCCCTCCTCTCCCTTGTTTTCAGTTAAGTTCCTGAAAACTTTCCAATAATCTATTTAACTCATTCAAATCAATTGCACTATTCAATTGCCTGTATATCTTTATTTTTTCTCTGTACTTATATTCATCTGTGAATTTTTCAATAATATTATCAAGCCTGCTACTACTAATCTCACTCTCTGCTTTTACCATCAGGCCTGTAATCTTTTCTTTTATATTATTATCTTCAAGCTCATCAAGAATAATATCAATATTTAGTTTGGAATTCCTCCATAAATAATCAGCTAATTTTCTATTATTTGCACTGAAATAATTTGTATTAATCATATCTTTTATATAATTCCTAAAATGAAAATGAGTAATAAATATCTGTAAAATAATCTCCTCTAATTCAATTATACTACTGGAACTATTTGTCTTATTATTACTTTTAGTATATCTATTAATATTATTTTTATCCTTTTTTCCCTCAGCCTTTTTGACCTCTCTATATAAAATTTCCTGGTCAATCTGCAAAAATTTCGCCATCTTTTTAAGATGAACTTCTCTCTTTAAACTATCTTTTATTTTTGACAGAATAATAGCTATTTCTCTAACAATTTCAACCTTATCATCAGTATCATCTAAATTTTTACCCTCTAATATTTTATCAACCTTAAAATCAAATAACTTTACTGCTGATTTTTTAAAATCCAGAAAACTCTCGGATCCTTCCTTCCTGATTAATTCATCCGGGTCTAAATCCTCAGGTAATTTTATGACATTCACATTTAAACCAGCCTCCTGTAAGATGTCAAGCCCCCTTACAGTTGCCCTGGCACCAGCAGTATCTGCATCATATGCTATATATACATTTGAAACATATCTTTTCAAAAGTCTGGCTTGATCCGGTGTGAGAGCAGTACCCAGTGAAGCAAGCGAAATATTTATTCCTGCTTTATGTGCGGTTAAAACATCTGTATAGCCCTCCATTATTATTGCTTCATCTTTTTCCTGGATATATTTTTTTGCCCAATTAAGGCCATAAATTATTTTGCCTTTAGTATAAATTATAGTTTCTGGTGAATTTAAGTACTTTGGTGATGAATAATCTTTATCTGAAATGATCCTACCACCAAAAGCTAGCACTTCACCCTGACTATTCATTATTGGGAAAATCAATCTTCCTCTAAAACGGTCATAATATCTACCGTTTTTTGCCTTAAGAGCCAAACCAGCCTGCAAAATTTTTTCACTACTATATTTTCTCTTCTTAAAAAATGTAATTATAGCATCCCAGTTATCAGGTGCATAACCAAGAAAAAATTTTTTAATATCTTCCTCATTAAAAGCTCTTTTATTTAGATATTCTCTTGCCTCTGCTGCACTTTCATTATTCTGTAAAATATAATTATAAAATTTAGCGGCAAGATTATTAATCTTAAATAAATTTTCCCTTTCTTTCATTCTCTTTTTCTCATAAGCTGTACGGGCCGGAATTTCAACACCAGCCCTTTCAGCCAGGATTTTCAATGCTTCTTTAAAGGTTAAACTTTCAATATCCATCAGAAAAGTAAATACATCTCCACCAGCACCACAACCGAAACAGTGAAAATACTGGTTTTCCGGATTCACTGTAAATGACGGAGTTTTTTCTTGATGGAATGGACAGAGCCCTTTATAATTTCTTCCTGATTTTTTTAATTGCACATAATCAGAAATAAGCTCAACTATATTAATATTATTTTTTATTTTTTCTACAATATCATTAGAATTATCATTCATAATTATCTGTCCAATACTATAATTCGTGATAAAAATTTAAAATCCTGCATAGATACTTTTTACATTTGTTCACTTAACATTTATTCACTAATAATCTCAAAAATCCTGCAAAAAAATCAATTTTCTGTCGCATACCATGGTGAAGGAATATATAATTCCCTGCCTTTATTGATAGCAAATCTATCTGACATACCTGCAATATAGTCAATTACAATCTGTTCAGATGCAGTGTCTTCTTCAATATTACGAAATTTATCCGGGATTTCATTAATATTTTTAAGATAATAATAAAATAAATTTTCTAATAATCTCTGGGCCTTATCTTCTTCAGTCTTAGCTCTGGAACCAATATATACATTATCAAATAAAAATCTTCTAAGAGTAGAGCTAGCCTCCTTAACATCCTTTGACCTTTTTATATCATTCTTTTTATAACTGGATACAATAATATCTCTAACCATTGTATCAATCCTTTTAGAATGTGTATAACCAAGGATATTCAGGGCTTCTTTTGGTAATTCATCTATATCTAATATTCCTGCCCTTATAGAATCATCAATATCATGATTTATATAGGCTATTCTATCAGCTATTCTCACTATCTTCCCTTCTAAAGTAGAAGGCTTACCATCACCAGTATGATGTAATATTCCATCTCTAACCTCATAACTAAGATTTAGACCCTTTTTACCACCACTCCTGATTTCAAGTTTATCAACAACCCTCAAACTATGTACATTATGACTAAATTTATTATTACTGACCTTTTTAAAAACTTCTTCACCTGCATGACCAAAAGGTGTGTGACCAAGGTCATGCCCCAATGCTATTGCCTCAGTTAAATCTTCATTTAATATCAATCCTCTTGCTATTGTTCTTGCAATTTGAGAAACTTCAAGTGTATGGGTCAATCTGGTACGATAGTGATCTCCCTCAGGAGCAATAAAAACCTGTGTCTTATGTTTCAGGCGTCTAAAAGCCTTGGAATGTAAAATTCGGTCTCTGTCATGCTGAAAAACACTTCGCAGATCACATTCTAGCTCTTCATTAAGGCGACCTTTACTATCTTTACTCAAACAGGCATAAGGGGAAAGTATATTCTCCTCCCTTTTTTCCATATCGACCCTGCTAAACATTTTAATACACCTCCAGTAATTATAAATAAATCATAACTTCATTGGCAGACTCCTCAATAGATTTATTAGTAACATCAATTACCGGACAACCGATATCATGCATCACCTTATCTGCATATTCTAATTCCTCATTAATCCTTTTTATAGATGCATATTGTGAGTCCGGGCTTAAACCAAGAGATTTTAACCTTTCCTGTCTTATTTCATTCAATAATAAAGGATCTATTGTCAAACCTATGACTTTACTATCTGGATTTTCATATAAAAGAGGTGCTATTTCAACCTCTGGTACAAGCGGTACATTTGCTGCCTTATAACCACGATAAGAAAGATAAATACACATTGGTGTTTTAGATGTCCGGGAAACCCCGACCAGAACAACATCAGCAAGCTCTATTCCCTTTTTATCATTCCTATCATCATACTTTACCGTAAATTCCATGGCGTCAACCCTTTTAAAATAATCCTGGTCAAGCCTGTGAACAAGGCCCGGTTGAAGTCTTGGTTTGCTATCAAGTATTTTTGCAAAACTATTCATAACAGGACCCATTATATCAACTACTGGAATATCCTTATTTTTAGCAAGCTCTGCAAATTCAAGTCTTAATTGAGGATTTATTAACGTATAGGCAATCATAGCATTATTTTTTTCTGCCTTATTAATAATATTTTTAAGTCCGCGAATTGTCTTTACATAAGAATATCTTTCAATACTTATATTACCTGCATCAAATTGACTGGCAGCTGCATCAACGACATTTTGCGCAGTATTACCAATAGAATCAGAAACCACATAAACCTTTGCTTTTATTGGAACCATTTTTTCACCTCAATTTTAATCAAGAGCAATCTCATTAGTATTTAATGCATTTTCCAGCAAACTGCTAATTTGGCGCAATAATGATAAACGATTATTTCTAATTTCTTCATCATCAACCATAACAATAACATTGTCAAGAAAATTGTCGATTGGCTCCTTGAAATTAGCGAATATTTTAAGCCCCTGTATATATTCTTTATTAGCAAAACATTCTCGAATTTCTTTTTGATATTCTAAATAATATCCATATAAATCAGATTCATAATCAGTTTCAAATTTATCTGAATCAATTACTGTATTTCCCTTTAGTTTACTGCCAAGATTTTTTGCCCGCACAAGTCCCCTGAATAAATTAATAAATAGTTCAGTGTTTTCTTTTCTAAGCTCCATAATAGCTTTTGACCTGAGATAAATATCAAATAAATCGTCATTATCAAGAGTAATAACAGAATTTATAACATCATATCTAATTCCTCTCTCTTCAAGAAAATTGTGCATCCTTTGCAAAATAAAACTTTTTATTTCATCCTCTAGTTTTGCATCTCTTATATCCAGACTTTCCAGACTTTTAGATATTAAACTGGATAAATTAATTTTTATATCTTTTTCAACAAGAATTGATACAATACCTGAAGCCTGTCTTCTTAAGGCAAAAGGGTCTGTTGAGCCTGAAGGTATGAGACCCAGACTAAAATGCCCAGCTATATTATCAATTTTATCAACAATACTTAGTATTTGTCCCTCTTTACTTTCAGGGAGCTTATCACCTGAATAACGCGGCAGATAATGTTCGGCAATAGCTGAAGCAACCTGCGTATTTTCATTCTCTAAAAGTACATATTCTCTTCCCATAATACCCTGTAATTTTGGAAATTCATTTACCATCTCAGTAATCAAATCATTTTTACAAAAGGATACAGCCCTTTTAAGATTGGATAATTTTTCATCAGATAATTCTGCTTCTTTAGAAATTTTATTAATTATCTCTTTCATGCGCTCAACCTTATCATACATGCTTCCAAGTTCTTCCTGAAAAACTACATTTTTTAATTTTTCATTTCTAACTGAAAATTTAATTTTTCTATCTTCTGTAAAAAAGAAACGGGCATCTTCCAGTCTGGCCCTGATAACCAGTTCATTCCCATGCCTAACTTCTTCAATATTTTCTTCACTTCCATCTCTAACCCCGATAAAGAAGGGAAGCAGCCCACCCTTACTATCAGTAACCGGAAAATATTTTTGATGCTCTACCATTGATGTAATTAATACCTCATCAGGCAAGTCAAGGTAGTCTGCATCAAATCTTCCATAAAAAGCTGTGGGATATTCTAAAATATTAAGTACTTCATCCAAGAGTTCATCATCCAAAATTACATTCCCCAGGTCACCTTCCATGGCTTTTATCTGTTTAACAATAA
>Ga0102926_1001357_pt1 | contig 14430 bp, 16 predicted proteins | sample SalPonR1_A_D2_MG_FD_78173 | JGI IMG/M metagenome (GOLD analysis project Ga0102926, IMG submission 78173) | Salt pond soil microbial communities from South San Francisco under conditions of wetland restoration - Salt Pond MetaG R1_A_D2_MG | ecosystem: Environmental > Aquatic > Marine > Intertidal...
GGATGCCTCATCTCTTACGTCCAAAACCACCACTTCTTCAAGCCTGTCCTTCAGTATTCTGGGATTGATTGTTCTAAGCTTGCCCTTGTAGACATTCCTTAAAACATTGGCCGATACGATTGTGGAAGCCATTGCGCTCGAGAAGGGCGGTGCATATGCCAGGTCCAGCTTTTCAAGGTCGCCGACTTTTGCTCCAAAGGTGATTGCTGTAGCCATTATGTCTATTGGCTTGTCTACAACTCCCTCTCCTACTATCTGTGCCCCCAGAAGCCTTCCAGTTTCCTTTTCGGCTATAAGTTTGGTCACTATGGACCTGTAGCCTGGAAAATAGTGTGCCCTGTCATTTGCGGGAACGATTACGCTTTCGACTTCATATCCCAGCTTGACCGCATCCCTCTCGGAAAGCCCTGTTTTGGCTGCGTTTACACCAAAAAGCTTTACCACTGTTGTTCCAAGAACACCGACCAGGTCGTCCTTCTCCTTCTCTTTACCTATGTTTATTCCGGCTATTCTACCCATTTTGTTGGCCGTAGAACCCATAGGATACCAAGCCGTCTTTCCTGTAATGAGGTTTGTGGTTTCTGCGCAGTCACCGACAGCATAAACGTCCTTTAGATTGGTCTCCATTCTGTCGTTTATTTTTATGGCTCCGGTTTCGCCGATTTCTACTCCTATGCTTTTAGCCAATGAGACGCTTGGCCTTACTCCTACGGAGACTATTACCAGATCGGCTTTCAAGGTTCTCCTGTCTGTCTTTACACCGGTGACCTTGCTTTCCCCTTCGATTGCCTGGGCTCTTTCAGCCCCGAATATGTCCACACCCTTTTCAACCATGTGCCTTTGCGCCAAGAGGGCCATTTCTTCGTCAAAAGGAGGAAGAATATGAGGTATCAGCTCTATTATGCTGACATTTATTCCTCTTTCCTTTAGATTTTCAGCAACTTCAAGGCCTATAAAGCCTCCACCAATTACAACAGCGTCATTAATTTGGCCATCATCCACAAGTTTCCTTATGTTCAATGCATCGGTCACTCTTCTGAGGGAATATACGTTTTCAAGATCAGCGCCCTTTATTGGCGGAACAAAAGGTGCAGCTCCTGTTGCAAAAACAAGCTTGTCAAAAGGAAACACCTTTTCCTCTCCTGTTTCATTGTCAACAACCACTGCTTGCTTCTTTTCCATATCCACAGTTTTCGCTTCATGTTTGACAAAAACATCAACCCCTGTTGCCAGAGTAAATTCCTCAGGGGTCTTTACCACCAATTCTCTTTCCTCTTCGATGACTCCACCTATATAATAGGGAAGTCCGCAACCTGCGTATGAAATGTGCTGGTCCTTTGTGACTATTACCGCTTCCGCTTCAGGATTCTCCCTCATTATTTTGGCCGCTGTCTTTGTCCCCGCTGCAACCCCGCCTATTACAAGAATTCTTTCCTTTTTCATATAGCACCTCTCCCATTGAGTTCTTTTATAAGACTTTCCTCGTCAATATTGTATCTGCTGCAAGCATCGCCGATGCTCTTGAAAAGAGCCCCTCCTCAGCCATAGCACCTGATGCCGTGTTTCCTGAAAACCTTGTCCAAAGCCTTGTCTCTCTTCAAAACATCATAAATTCTATCTTTGGCAGAAATCATTTCTCCCTCCATACCTATACCCCCATGGGGTGTTTGTTAATATAATAACACCTATTGCCCTATGTGTCAATTTTTATTTACCCTTAATTTCCACAAGTAAAACAAGGCATAAAAAAAGGACCCCCTGGTATTTCTTCCATAGGATCCTTCCTTTTTTTTCAATTGTTCACCGGTTGTTCATCAAGAATGAAAGCGTGTACAGACTTTCTATCAAATGCACATTCTCTACAATAACGTCTTCCGGAACTTGTATGTCGGTGTTTGTGAAATTCCAAATTGTCTTGACCCCGCATCCCGTGGCATTTCGCGTCACTTCTTGCGCCGCATCGGCATTTGTGGCTATTATAGCTATATCTACATGGTTTTCCCTGAGAAAAGAACACAGCTTGTCTGAATCTATGACTTCCGCTTCTCTTATTTTCAAACCAATCATTTTAGGATTTTTATCAAACATTGCAATACATTTAAATCCGGCTTTTCCAAAGTTGTTGTAGTTTGCCAAAGCCTGCCCCAAATTTCCGGCACCGATTATTATTACCTTGTAATCTTTGTCGAGTCCCAGTATTTTACCTATTGCATCGTGAAGTTCTTTAACATGGTAGCCGTAGCCCTGCTGTCCAAAACCCCCGAAGTTGTTAAGGTCCTGCCTTATCTGCGATGCTGTAAAACCCATTATGGAGCCAAGTTCCTTTGATGATATTTTTCCTACATCCCTGTCCATAAGCTCCTCAAGGTATCTATAGTACTTTGGCAGCCTTCTAATCGACACCATAGATATATTATTAACTTTTTCCATTTTTACCCTCCTCCCATAATAGTATTTTACTACTCTTTAAATCCATGTCAATGTTAAATAAAAGCAGGCCTTTCGGCCTGCTCATTAATTTATTCGCCACAATGATTGTTTTTTATCAATTCCAAAACTTTCTCATGAGTAATATTGGTGGCATCGATAAGGAGCATTCCCGTATCTCCGGAAGAATTAATCATGCATTGTGTGTTTTCGATTCCCTCGTAAGCCGAATCGATACCCGATACAATTACCACATCAGGTTCCACCCCACACTCTCCTTCATAACAAACTTCATATCCTTCGTTCACCAACGATTCCTTCAATTGATTCAGTCCCTTTTGCAAAGATACTCTGAATTTGTTCATGAAACAATCCTCCTTTTGGTATGGTTCTGTCCGATTGCCATAATTCGATTTTCTTTTGTCAAAAGCTTTCTTTTAACATAACCTTTATGTGTCGAATTTTGATAATTGATTTTTCAATGCAGGTCCATCTTTTCCTATGCCAATTCTCTGGAAGATGCTTTTATGAGTCATATTCTTTGTCTTCTATATTTCAATGTCCTCATTCAAATGCGCGCATTTCTTTGAGCACATGTCCATTGCCGCGGCATTTATTGGATATGCCACAGGAGATGCAGTCAATAGTGGATGGGTGGCAACCTGGAACGCATTGAGCTCGGTTGATGTTGTAGCCTTTTGTATTGCCAGCGACAATACATTAACCATCTCGCCCACGCTGTCTCCTCCAGATATTTGTCCGCCCATTATTACTCCCGAGCATTTTGAGAATACAAGCTTTATATTTATTTTCTGACTTCCCGGCAAAGACCCGGGATGCTTGTCCATAGTAGAAAACTCGCCTGTCATTATCTCAAAGCCTTCCGCCTTGGCTTGCCTCTCAGTAAGCCCGGCCGCTCCGAAGGACCTTCCCTTAATCTTGGTTGCAAAAGCGCTTATTGTTCCCTTGTTTGATTTTATAAGTCTCAGGTGGAAGGCGTTGCTTCCGGCAATCTTGGCTTCAGCCGCTGCTGTCGACGCCAAAAGAATTGGAACGGAATTTCTTGTAAAGAAACATTTCTTCTCGGCACAGTCACCAACAGCAAAAGTATTTTTGTCAGATGTTCTCATGTACTCGTCAACAACAATCGCCTTTCTCTTGTTGAGCTCTATGCCCATGCTCTCTGCCAGGTCAGTGTTTGGTCTTGCTCCCATTCCAAGAATGACCAGATCAGCAGAGATTTTTTCTCCATTGTCCAAAAGCAAAGACTCTACTTTTCCCTCGCCTAAGAATTCCATGACTTTTCTTCCTGTTTTGAGCTCTATGCCCATGTCGGTCATTATATCCTCAACCTCTGAGGAAAATTCTTCATCAAAAGCTGTCCAAAGACACTTTTCCGCCACTTCAACCAAAACAACTTCCTTGCCGCTTAACTTTATCTGCTCAGCAATTTCGACGCCTATGAATCCTCCGCCTACAACCGCTATCTTTTCTGCCTTTTCAACTTTTTCATGCAAGGATGTCAAATATTCCTGATTCTTTTGTATGGGAAATATATTTTCCATTTCATAACCTTTTATGAAAGTCGGAACAACTGGTTTTGAACCCGTACTTAAAACAAGCTTTTTGTATTCTATTACTTCTCCCCTTGCCAATGTCGCCTTTTGGGTTTCATTATCAACACTCAAAACTTCATCTATTATTAATTTGATGCCTTTTCCAGTAAGCATTGCATCCGGAATTACATTCTTGTTTGTATCAAAAAGCGTTCCGAATATGTATGGTATTCCACAAGGAACCATCACCTTTTCAGTCTTTCTTACAACTGTGATATCGATATCACCATATGCGCTTCTAGCTGCAAGGGCAGTCAACAAGCCGCCTGCACTTCCCCCTATTACAAGTAAATCAGTCTTCTTCATAATTTATGTTCCTCCTTGTTTTGTATCCCGTTTGGGCTACCCCCTCGGGTGGGGGGTGTTATTGATATGATAATATCATGACAATAAACAAGTGTCAAGAGTAAAGTACAGTGAAAATAAGTGGGCAGGAAGTGCAGTAGAAAGTGGAAAGTGGAAAGTAGTAAGTGGAAAGTAGTAAGTAGAAAGAAAGAGCAAAGATAATGATAAAAACATAAGCAAAGATAAAAATCAAAAACTTAAAAGCAAAGACAAAAGGCCACTTGCTTGCAGCTTTGAATTGTACGGCATCTCCCGATGCGTTGTTTTTCACCGTTTGGGATAAGGCTAAACCGTTATAAATTCGCTTGTTTGAGCGAAGCAAGTTTGCGGATTTTAGGTTTTGCCGAAAGACGAAACGGATTGAATAACCGCAAGAAGGGTGCGGTAAGTACAGTAGTAAGTGGAAAGTGGAAAGTAGAAAGGAAAAGCGTAAAGTACAGTAGTAAGTGGAGAGTAGTAAGTAGAAAGGAAGAGCAAAGATAATGATAAAAACATAAGCAAAGATTAAAGGCAAAGAGTAAAAGAAGGTTGGAAAGTTGGTCGGTTGGAAAGGAATAAAAACAGTAGAAAGTGGAAAGTGGAAAGTAGAAAGGAAAAGCGTAAAGTACAGTAGTAAGTGGAGAGTAGTAAGTAGAAAGTAGTAAGTGGAAAGTAGTAAGTAGAAAGAAAGAGCAAAGATAAAGATAAAAACATAAGCAAAGATAAAAATCAAAAACTTAAAAGCAAAGACAGCGGGCAGCTGCGAGCTGCACACTGCCTACTGCTCGCTAGTCTTTTGCTTTAATTGATCAGTTTATATATTTCGTTCGATAGTGTCGCAAACTCTTCTATTGAAAGGGTTTCTCCCCGCCTTTTGGGCTCTATTGCCGAGCTTTTCAGAGCTTGTAAAATCGTATCCTGTCCGTATGGGAGATTTTTTCGCAGAGAGTTGTAAAGGGTCTTGCGCCTCATAGCGAAGGAGGCCTTTACTGTTTGAAAAAAAAGCTTCTTGTCTAAAAGTTTTACCGGGGGCTCTTGCCTAACTTTAAGCCTTATTATTATAGAGTCCACTTTTGGAGATGGCATAAAAACGTGTTTTGGAACTATGCCCATTATTTGAGGCTCTGCATAATACTGCACGGCAACCGAAAGCGCACCGTAGCTTTTGCTTCCCGGCAGCGCCTCAATTCTTTCGGCGACCTCCTTCTGGATCATGACCAGTATATCTGTTACAGGCAAGTCCTCTTCCAGAAATCTCATGGTTATGGGTGTAGTGATATAGTAGGGCAAGTTTGCGACCAGCTTGAACGAGCCGGTCCCAAAATATTCGCTTGTTATAGCCCTGATGTCCTCTTTAAGAATGTCGCCGTGGAGGACTGTAAGATTTTCACAATCCTTGAGGGTGTCGTTTTTCAGTATCGGTATAAGAGCCCTGTCCTTCTCTATTGCCACCACTTTTCCGGCTTCTTGGCAAAGCATCTGTGTGAGGGTGCCAATACCCGGCCCGACCTCAAGCACATTGTCGCCTGGCCCTATTCCTCCCGAGCGTATTATTTTGTCTATGGTGTTTCCATCGACTAGAAAATTCTGCCCCAGGCTCTTTGAAAATCTGAACTTGTATTTTTCTATTATTTCCTTTGTTCTTCCTATGGATGAAATTCTCTGCATAGCTTTCCCCTTCATTTTTCTATCCGCGAGAGCGCATCAACAAACTCTTGTCTTGTTATTTCGTAGTGGTTTAGCCTGGACAGGAGTCTTTTGGCGTTTCCGTATCCTATTCCCAGTTCCTTGCCCATTTTACTTCGCCTTTTTGCAGAATCGGTTTCTCCTACCAGGCCTCCTATGGCCAAATCGTCCATGGAAAAAAGTTCCCTGGGCTCGGGCCTCTTGGTCCTTACTTTTGAAAGCGCCCTAAGTATGCTCTCCGGGTCAGCGTTCTCGATCCCTATGTTGTCTCCCCTCATGGCATCTTCCAGGGGAAGGTATGCGTGGGCGCAGCCGGGGACTGTTTTTTCTATTTTTCTCCGTATGTTTTCACCCGCCCTGTCGGGGTCTGTGAATATTATCACCCCGGTCCTTTCTTTTGCGGTCCTGATTCTCTGAAATGTGGCCCCGCTCAGTCCGAATCCGTGTGTTTCTATTATCTCGGCGTCCACAGCCCTTGCAAGGGCGCTCCTGTCGTCCTTGCCCTCTACTACTATGGCTTCTTTTATCATAGGCTTTCTGTTACTCAATTATATACACCCTTACCTTCCTCTTTCCATAGGCGGCAACATCGGACTCGCTCTCCATGAAGAGGTCGACTATTTTTCCCTTCACCGCGCTTCCCGTATCCTCGGCCACTGCGAATCCATAGTCGGCGCTTCCGTCCAGGCTCTCTATGTAAAGCCTCGTTCCAAGGGGTATGACCTTGGGATCAACCGCCACGGTCCCCCTTTTTGCCCTTGTTCCGCTGTATGTTATTCCGTATTCCGGATGATCGGGGGTTTTTCCGCAGCTCTCCACACTCAGGTCGTAAGCTGTGGAAGTCATTATCATGGATTCCTTGTATCTTAAGTCGCCCCTTGAAGCAACTACAAGGCTTCCGTCGCCCTTTTCAATTATTTCATCCACCGGGTCGGACACTATTATTTCCGCAAGCTTTTCCTCTTCCACTTTTATTCCATTTTCATATGTGACCATATATGTGGCAAGCTTTTCCCCACAGGCTCCCTCCTGAAGGATCAGCGACTCGTCCTTGCCGAAATTCGGATTTCTCCTTATTTCGGTGGTGTGATCAATGGGTTCGCTCCTTTGGACTGTTTCTTCTCTTACTCGCGTTATACATATTCCATCGCCCCTGGCAACCATTGTCTGAAGCCCGGGTTCTATTCTGTCCTTTTGACTAAGACATATGCCTTCATTTTCCAATACATCTCCGACCCTGGGCCCCAGGGTATTTATTATGTCCATTCGGCCTCCGTCAATAAGCACAATCGGGAAAGCCCTTTTTATTTCTATGGTCATTCCGTTTTTCAGTTTTTCGTCCTTTTTTGGCCATGTCTCATCAGATGGCTTGAGTTGGTATCCCGCTTCTTGCAATGCCGCTTCAACCGTTTTTGCCCTTACGGATACTTCCCTCGCGCTTTCACCGTCGTAAACTGTTGCTGTCTTGCTTAAAAGCGGCAAAAAAAACAGTGCGGCCGCCATCGTCAAGACAAGCGCCAAAAGCATGATGTTCATTCTTCTCATGGATTGCGCCTCCTCCTTGACATGGAAATCCCCACTCCATATGTCAGAAAGATTATACAACGGAGTGGGGAATGTGTCAATTAAATGCCGAAAAAGGCCTTGGCATTGCTGCTTGTCGATGCTGCAAGATCTTCAAAAACTATTTCCTTTATAAGCGATATCCTTTGGGCCACAAAACGCACAAATGCGGGCTCGTTTCGTTTTCCCCTGTTGGGTACTGGTGAAAGGAAGGGGGAATCGGTCTCTATGAGAAGCCTTTCCATGGGAACTGTTTTAACCACTTCAATCAATTTCCTGGCGTTTTTAAAGGTCACAGGTCCGGCTATGGATATGCTGGCTCCAAGCCTCACGTATTGCCTTGCCATTTCCGCGCTGGCAGAATAGCAATGGAGCAGGACACCTGTTTGGAAGGCCTTTTCTTCCTTAAGAATTCTCATTACATCGTCATTGGCCTCCCTGTCGTGTATTATAACAGGCATATCCAGACGCTTGGCCATCCGCAAGTGCTCTATAAAACATTTTTTCTGCTCGTTTCTGGGGGAGTAGTCGTAGTGGTAGTCCAATCCTATTTCCCCTATGGCCTGTATCTTGTCTTTTCTCGCCAGACCCTCTAAGAGGGACATGGTCATCTCGTCCATTGTGTCGGCGCTGTGGGGGTGTATTCCCACAGCTCCATAAAGGCCTTCATATTCCTTGACCAGCCCCACCACCTTTGATGAGCTTTCCAAGTCGACCGACGGATTCATCACAAGGCTGACGCCGGCCTCTTTGGCCCTTTTTACTGTTTGGGCCCTGTCATCGTCAAAAGAAGACGAATCCAAATGGGCATGGGAATCAAAGAGCATCTATCTCACCAGGCTTCCATCAGCGACATCAACCGTTACCAGACCCATTTTATCCTTGTCGTCGGCTGCCAAAAGCATTCCGTTCGATTCAACACCCCTAAGCTTTATCGGCTTGAGATTGGCGATTATTACGATTTTCCTTCCCACAAGGTCCTCGCACTTGAAGTCTTTTGCTATTCCTGAAACTATCTGTCTTTTTTCCGTGCCGAGTTTCAATTGGAGTACAATAAGCTTGTCAGCCTTTGGATGTTTTTCAGCCTTTACTATCTCCGCCACCCTGAGGTCCAATTTTTCAAAATCGTCCAATTCTATTTCAGGCTTGTAAGGCTCTACCGGGGAGACTTCCGCCTCTTGTGCAACTTCAGCCGAAAGGGCTTCAAGCTCTTTTGAAACATCTATTCTGGGGAAGAGCGGAGCTGCTTTTTTAACTTTTGTGCCTTCTTCTATTATTCCGAATGTGTCAGCGCTTTCCCAACTTGTAGCCTGTCCCTCAACTATTCCCAGCTGGTCCCAAATTTTGGCGGCAGTATGGGGCATGAAAGGCTTTATCATTACGGATATTATTCGTATTGATTCGGCAAGATTGTAGAGCACCGAATTCAGTTTGTCCTTTTCTTCTTCATCCTTTGCAAGTATCCAAGGCATGGTTTCATCTATATACTTGTTTGTTCTCCTGACAACCTTCCAAATGGCCTCGAGTGCATTTGAAAAGTCCAAAACGTCCATTTTCTCTTCGACTGCATCTCCTGCCGACACGGCCAATTCTTTTAGGGACTCGTCGAATTCCGTTTTGACCTTTGGAAGCTCCAATACTCCTCCATTGTACTTGAGCACCATGGCTATTGTCCTGCTTACCAAATTGCCCAAGTCGTTAGCCAGGTCTGAATTCAGCCTGTTGAGCAGCACTTCATTATTGAAATTGCCATCATGGCCGAAGCTGTATTCCCTGAGAAGGAAATACTTGAGAGCATCCACTCCGTATCTGTCTATGAGTTTCACCGGGTCGACAACGTTGCCTTTTGACTTTGACATCTTGCCGCCGTCAAAGAGCAGCCATCCGTGACCGAAGACCATCTTTGGCAAAGGCTGATCCAGCGACATAAGCATGGCCGGCCAGATTATTGTGTGGAAGCGAACTATTTCCTTGCCTACCAGGTGGACATCGGCGGGCCAGAATTTTTGGTATTTCTCCGGCGAATCGGGATAGCCCAGGGCTGTTATATAGTTGCTTAGGGCGTCAAGCCATACGTATATTATGTGCTTGTCGTCAAAGGGGGTTTTTATTCCCCAGTCGAAGCTTGTGCGGGTTATGCAAAGATCGTCAAGGCCGGGATCTATGAAGTTGCTTATCATTTCCTTGGCTCTCGATTCGGGAAGAAGGAATTCCCCGTTCGACAAAAGGTCGCGCAGCCTGTCCTGGTATTTGGAAAGCTTGAAGAAATAAGCCTCCTCCTGTGTTTTTTCTACAGGCCTTCCGCAATCGGGGCAGCATCCGTCCGAAAGCTGGGCCTCGGTCCAAAACGATTCGCATGGTGTGCAGTACCATCCTTCGTAATGGCCTTTGTATATGTCTCCCTTGTCATACATCTTCTGGGCTATTGCCTGTACCCTTTTTTCATGGTCCTCGTCTGTGGTTCTAATAAATTTATCGTATGATATCTCCATGGTTCCCCAAAGCTTTTTGATATCCTCTATCATTCCGTCCAGGTATTCCTTAGGCTCAAGCCCCTTTTCCCGGGCTACTTTTTCAATCTTCTGGCCATGCTCGTCGGTCCCCGTCAAAAACATGACGTCATACCCAGACGCGCGCTTGAATCTGGCCAATGCGTCGGCCGCTACAGTTGTATAAGTGTGGCCGATATGGAGTTTGTCGCTGGGATAGTAAATCGGGGTCGTCAAATAATATTTTCCTCTGCTCATTGGTATTCCTCCTCATTTTTTACAAAAATAAAACACCCGTCTCCAAGAGACGAGCGTTTGCTCGCGTTACCACTCTAATTCATTCTCCGATTGCCCGGAGAGCCTTTGCGGGTGACAAAAATCACCTTGCGGACTTAACGGGCGCAAAACCGTCCGGACCTACTCGCCTTCAGTCCGAAAGCTCCGGGGCCATCTTCAACATTTCATCCTTTGCCGGCTCTCACCTGTCCCGGCTCTCTTTTAAAAGACTCGACGCCTACTCTTCCCTTCATAGCTTTTGCTTTTTTATGGGACTTACTATATAGAAAAATCACATCTTTGTCAAGACATGCAAACTTAATGCCATACTCTTGCAGGATTCTGCTTGATTTAATAGAAGTATTAGGGTATAAGTATTAAAAGAGAAATGGAGGTGGCTCATGCCATGGAAATAATGATAAGTCTAAAAGACTTGGGTATGGTCGTTTTATGGGTAGGCCTTGCGGCAATGCTTTTTTTTCTGGCTCTTCTTTTTAAGAGGCTCAATGACACCGTTAAAAGAATCAACAAAATGATTGATGAAAACGGAAATAATATTGGCCGGACAATGAAGGAAGTCCCGGAAATAACCAAGAACATAAACAATATCACAAACGAAGCCAACAACGGCGTTAATGCGGTCAAGGGAATTGTTAAAAATGTCGCAGTACTTAATAAGATTGCCAGACCTGCTGCCAAAGTCGTAAAAAAGAAAAAGAATCCTTCCGAAAAAGCAAAAAATGATTGATGCAAAAAAAGGGCTCCCGCTTTAAAGCGGGAGTTTCTTCTTTGCACTAAAGACGGTCTTTCAATTCTTCAAGACACTTGGGGCAAATGTTCCTGCCTTTGAAATTTTCAACGTCCTTCGCTTGTCCACAAAAAATACATGCGGGCTCATACTTCTTCAGTATGATGTGCGATCCCTCTACAAAAATCTCAAGCGCATCTCTTTCGGCTATGTCCATAGTTCGTCTAAGTTCAATCGGAATTACCACTCTTCCAAGCTCGTCAACTTTTCTTACAATACCTGTAGATTTCATTTGTATCCCTCCTTATGTCGCAATGCGACAATTTTCGACAATCTTAACACTTTAAATGCTACCAACGTTTCCATAATAAGTCAACCTTTTTTTTAAAAATACTCACCCTTTTATATTGATGCTCAAACTATATACCCTGTTCTTGGATATTCCTGTTTCATCCACTACGGATTTGACAGCTTCCTTTTTCCTCATCCCCCGCTGAATGCAGCCTTTCAAAAGGCTCTTTACCATGTCGTCGGTGTATTCTTTTTTCTCTTCTCTTCCGCCTTCTATGACAAGTACATATTCCCCTCTGGGTTTGAGACTTTGGTAATGGCCTATGAGATATGAAACATTCCCGCGCAAGTGTTCTTCGTAGCGCTTGGTCAATTCCCGACATAAAACACACTTTCTTTCTCCCAGTATTTCTTGTAGCTCAAGCAGGGTTTTTTTGAGCCTGTGCGGGGCTTCATAAATTATTGTCGTGCGTGTTTCCTTTTCTATGCGCTTTAGCGCAGCCTTCTTCTCTTTTTTGTTTCTTTGCAAAAAGCCCTCGAATACAAAGCTTCTTGATGAAAGGCCGGAAGCAACCAATGCATTTACGAATGCGCTTGGGCCAGGAAGAACTTCAAATGGCAAATTCTCTTCTATGCACAATTCAACCAGTTTCTCGCCCGGGTCTGAAATCCCCGGCATTCCGGCATCCGTTACCAGCGCCACCTTTTGCCCTTCTCTTATCTTTTGTGCTATTACATGTTTTTTTCGGTCTTTATTGTGCTCATGATAGCTTGTCAGCTTATTTTTGATTTCAAAATGATTGAGCAATTTCAAAGTATGCCGCGTATCTTCGCAAGCGATTAGGTCTGATTCCCCAAGCACTCTCAAGACCCTCATGCTTATGTCTTCCAGATTGCCTATGGGTGTAGGACAAAGGTAAAGTTTTCCTCTATTATCAATCATTGACTGGTCTCCTTGCAAAGTAGTTTTCGTAGTCATAGGATGGGCTCGATGGATTCCTGTTGGTAGTAGTCACGCAACTTGGATGTAAAGCTTCCATCTTCCCTGTATACTGCCATGGGAACATCGAATACGAGTTCGGGTTTCCCGTCCCTTACACTCTTAATGAGCATGAGGTTGGGTTTTTTGTCCTTATAAGGCTGTATAAACAATATCCTTTTGGGTTCGAGTCTTTTTTCTCTGAGAGCGCAAAGTACATCAACAAGCCTGTGGGGTCTGTGGACCATGTAGAAACGTCCGCCGGGCCTGAGCAGCTTGGCGGCGGTTCCCACCACGTGGTCTATTGTGCATTTGATTTCATGCCTTGAAACGGCTTTTGCCTTGTTGCCGTTTTGGATGCCTCTTCCGGCAGCCATATAGGGCGGATTGGCGGTTACAACATCAGCTGAGCTCAGAGCAATGTAATTCCTTGCATTTTTTATGTCTCCGCTTATTATCTCCACCCTGTCCTGAAGGCGGTTCATCAACACGCTCCTCTTAGCCATGTCCGCCACCTGGTCCTGTATTTCTATTCCTGTTATTTTTTCCGCCCGGCTCTTTCCCGCTATAAGAATTGGGATTATCCCACTTCCTGTGCACAAATCCACAACCCTTTCGCCTTTTTTGACTTCACAGAAATTGCTGAGCAAAACAGCATCTATGCCAAAACAAAATCCGTTTGGGTTCTGAATGATTTTAAGACCTTTCATTTGAAGGTCATCCACTCTTTCATATTCCTTGGTCCATTTTTCTGTCATATCCATATGTTCCCGTATCCCTTTCAGTATTGCCTGGTCTTCTCTATTTCTTCCAGTAAAACATCTTCACCGAAAATTCCATAATACATGTTCCTGATTATCCCGTTTTCATCTATAAAAAAGGTTGCCGGGGTAAATTTGAAATTGTATTGGTCTGTTACTGTTCCGTCCCTGTCAAGAAGCACGGGATAATTCAATTCCAAATCTTCAATGAGCTCTAATGTTTTGTTAAGCTTGTCGTAAAAGGCCATGTTTATGGACAAAAAAGCGGTATCTTCTTTATCTATTTCTCCGTAAGCCTTACGGAGCAATGGAAGCTCGTCCCTACAGGAGGGTCAGGTTGAGTACCAGAAATTAATTACAAGCACCTTGCCTCTGTAGTCGGAAAGCTTATGCGTTTGACCTTGGTATGTGTCCAGGCTGAAATCATATGCCTCTATTCCATTGTAGGGACTGATGTCTTGTGCCGAGTTTTCCTCAGGCGCTTTTTCGGTGCATGCGGCCGCCAACAGAACCAGACAAACTGCGGCGGTCAATAAAAGACCGAATATTTTTATTTTCATTTTAACAGCTCCTCTTGAATATCAGTATAGTATGCTAAGTTTGTCTGCATATAGCAATATACCCAAGATAATCAAAAGTATGCCACTTATTACCTTTATCTTTTCAAGATATTTGTCCAAGTGCGGTATTTTGCTCATAAGATACTGGTAAAAAAGCGCAAGCAAAAGGAACGGCACCGAAAAACCCAGCGAATATACCGAAAGGAGGGAAATTCCCTCAAGCATATTTCCGGTGCTTCCAGCCATAAGCAGTACTGACCCGAGTATAGGCCCTATGCATGGAGTCCAGCCGAAGCTGAAAGCCATTCCTATTGCCACAGATTTAAAAAAACCCGGTACCGCATCCGTCTTTATCTTCATTCTCTTTTCTTTCTCCAGCTTGGGGATTCTAAGTACTCCCGCATGGTGGAGGCCAAAAATGATTATTACAGCTCCGCTTATTTTTTCTATTGTTTGAGCATTACTAACAAGCAAGCTGCCCAAAATAGTGGAGGCAGCACCCAATGCTCCAAAAACGACAAATAGCCCCAGGATGAATCCCAGAGTATTGACGATTACTTTTCTTCTCATAAAACCTGTTTCAATTTCATCATCTATTGTGCTTCCCACAAGGTAACTCAAATAAACAGGCATTAGAGGCAAAATGCATGGGGAAAGAAAGGAAGCTATCCCTTCTGCAAAAACAATAAATACGGAAATATCATTCATTA
>Ga0102926_1001363_pt1 | contig 14398 bp, 13 predicted proteins | sample SalPonR1_A_D2_MG_FD_78173 | JGI IMG/M metagenome (GOLD analysis project Ga0102926, IMG submission 78173) | Salt pond soil microbial communities from South San Francisco under conditions of wetland restoration - Salt Pond MetaG R1_A_D2_MG | ecosystem: Environmental > Aquatic > Marine > Intertidal...
CTTCAAGTTCTTCGTATAATTCTTCATCAATTTTTAAATGCCTTGAAAATAAATCATCAATTTTACCTGCAAAGCTGTTTCTTGTTTTTTTTAATCCATCTTTAAATTTTGAAATTAAACTACTCATTAACATACTCCTTTTCTATTAATTCTGATAAATTCATAGATACAATTTTTGTTACACCTTCTTCCTCCATAGTTGTCCCATATATTGTATCAACAAACTCCATTGTGCCCTTTCTATGAGTGATAATTAAAAATTGGGTTCTCTCAGAAAATTTTCTAAGATAATTAGCAAATCTATAAACATTAGAATCGTCAAGAGCTGCTTCTATTTCATCAAGTATACAAAAAGGTGTTGGTTTTACTTTTAATATTGAAAAAAGAAGAGAGATAGCAGTCAATGCTTTTTCTCCACCAGAAAGCAAAGATATCTTGTTTAGATTTTTCCCTGGTGGTTGAGCATAAATTTCTATATCACAATCCAATGGATTTTCTCTGTCTGAAAGAATAATCTCAGCATCCCCTCCACTAAATAAATCTATAAAAACTTCTTTAAATGCTTCATTTATTTTTTCGTACTCAATTAAAAAAATATCATGCATTTTATTTGTTAACTCAATAATTATCTTATTTAATTTTTCTTTTGCTTCTATTAGATCTTCTCTCTGACTATTTAAAAAATCATATCGCTTTATATTCTCATCATATTCTTCTATTGCTCCTATATTAATATCGCCTAGCTTTTTAATTAAATTTTTTAATTCCTTAGTTCTTTTATTTAAAGCATTTATACTTAGTTCTTCATTTATATAGTTTTTAGCAATAGCAAAATTCATTTCATAATCATTCCATAGTTTTTCTTTAGAATTTATTATTTTGTTTTCGTATCTCTCTATTTTTATTTCAATACTGTTAATATCTTTTTGAATATTGTTAATTTCTTTATTTGTCGTATTTACTAAAGACTGATTTTCATAAATAGCTTTTTGTAAATTTTTTCTTTCTTCTTTTAAATTTCTGTATACAGAATTTCTTTCATTGATTTTAACTGTTTCATCTTTAATAGCTTTTTTATATTCAATTATCTTGTTTTCAGATGACTTTATATTATTTTTATTTTCTTCTTTTTCGTTTTGTAGTTTGATAATTTGACTGTTGATTTCTTCAATATTTTCCATTATTTCATTCAATCGAGTTTTTAATATTGATTGTTCATTTACTTTTTTTGATAGATTTACCTTTGTTTCATTTATAATATTAGTTATTTTAATTTCTTCTTTTTTTTCTTCTTCAAAACTATCATCACTATTTTTTATATCGCTTTCATAGTTTTCGATGGTTTGATTGATTTTTTCATACTTATCTCTTTTTTCATTTAATACTTTTTTGTTTTCTTCGATTTTTTGTATTGTTTTTTGTTTTTTTTGATTTAAACTTTTATATTCTATTTCTTTATCTTTTAATTCTTTTGAAATATTTTCTAATTTAAAATCTAATTTTTCTCTATTATTAGTTTTTTCCTTTAAATTATTTATTTTATTCTCTAAATTTTTTTCAATTTTTTTTATGTTTTCTAATAATACGCCTCTTCTATCTTTAATTAAATCTATTTGGTTAATGGTAGATTTTTTCTTGATTATTAATTTTTCTATCTCTTCAGCTCTGCCTAATAGATTATTATTTCTTTTCTTACTTCCTCCCGTAATTGCTCCTCCAGCATATATTATATCACCATCTAAAGTTACAATATTTGTAGAATAATTAATTCGTTTTGCTATGTTAGTTCCCGACTTAATATTCTTACATACTATTGTTTTTCCAAGTATATTACTTATAATATCACTATACTTATCTTCGCATTTTACTAAATTATCTGCCGTATCTATATATCCCTCAATTTCTTGGGCCTTTTTTTGATTATAATTTAAAGTTCTGCTTTTTATAGTATTCATTGGTAAAAAAGTCATTCTACCTATTCTATTATTTTTTAAGAATCTGATTATTTCTTGAGCATTCTTTTCTTCTTTTATAATAATATTTTGAGCAGATGATCCTAGTGCAGTATCTACTGCTTCTCTATATTCTTTTTTTACTTTTATAAGCTCAACCAGTACTCCTTCTATTTCATCTCTAAATTTGCCTTTATTTACAAACTTCATAAACTCTTGAATGCTTCTATAAAAGCCTTCGTAAGAATCTTTTATTTTACTTTTGATTTTTATTAAATTTTCATATCTATTAAGGTTTTCTTTAATCCCTGTAAGTTCCTCGTCTACTTTTAATAATTCGTTTTTTTCATTAGAATAATCATTTTTAATTTCTTTTATATCATTTTTAATATTATTTTCTTCACTCTTTAACTTTTTAATATTCTTATGTAGATTACTATTTTCATCTTTTAAATTGTCTGTATTTAACTTTAATTCTTTTATTTGGTCTTCAATTTCTTGTTTTTTTTGTTCTTCATATTCTATATGATTTTTAATTTGATTTACGTTATTTTTTTGTTCGGATAACTCTTGATACAGTCTAAATATTTCGCCTTTACTGTTTTTAATGTAGCTATCTTTATTAGTCAGCTTAAGTTTCAAATCATCTATTTTTTCTTTAAAATTATTCAGTTGGTTTCTTAAAGCTATTATTTCATTTTTGTTTTCCTCTATTTTTTCACTAGTTTCTATTTTTTGATTGTTTAATTTTAAAAGTTTTTCGTCTTTATTTTTTAGTTCTTCAGATATTGATGTAAGTTTTTCTTCATATATGTTTAGTTTTTCTTTTTCTATTTTTATATCATTTCTTCTATCATTTAAATTTTTCTCAATATTATTAAGTTCTTTTTCTTCTACAATAATTTTTTCATCAATTTTATTTACTTCTTCAATATCTTTCTCAAGTTTATTTTCGAAATGATTTCGTTTAGTTTCTAAATCTACATATTCTTGATCCGACTTGTTTTTTTCATTCATTATTTGAGTTTTATATTCTTGATATTTTTTATACTCTTGAGCAAGCAAATTAACTTCATTACTTTTCAATTCTTCTTTTAATTCTAAATATTTTTCTGCATCTTGTTTTTGTTTCTTTAATGGGTCAATTCGTTTTTTTATTTCAGATACTATGTCATTTATACGTTCTAAATTATCCTCAGTTTTTTCAAGTTTCTTTTCTGTTTCTTCCTTTCTTGCTTTAAATTTAACTATTCCAGCTGCTTCTTCCAAAACCTTTCTTTTTGTTTCTGTGTTTTTAGATATAATTTCATCAATTCTACCTTGGCTTATAACAGAATATCCATCAATACCTATTCCAGTATCCATAAATAATTCTTTAATTTTTTTTAACTGAGTTTTTTCTCTGTTTATTAAATATTCACTTTCCCCAGATCTGTACAGTTTTCTAGTTATAGATACTTCGTTGTAATCTAAAGGAAGTAAATTATCACTGTTATCAAAGATTAAATCTACTTGAGCTATTCCTTGAGGATTTTTGTTTTGAGTTCCTGCAAATATTACATCCGACATTGTATTTCCTCTTAAAGTTTTAGCACTCTGCTCTCCAAGAACCCATTTGAAGGCATCAGAAATGTTGCTTTTCCCACTGCCATTTGGTCCAACTACAGCTGTAAGCTTTGAGTTTATATCTAATTTGATTTTATTTGCAAAGGATTTAAATCCATTTATATATATAGATTTTAAATACAATATTTACCCACCTCTAACTTAATCATTTATTTATATTAGAAACTCTTTTTAAAGCTTCTTTTGCTGCTTTTTGCTCTGCATTTTTTTTGCTTTTACCAATTCCAGTTCCTGCTTCTTTACCTGATATTAAAACCTTAACATAGAAAGTTTTATTATGATCTGGTCCACTTTCTTTTGTTACTAAATATGAAATTCTGTTGGTATTATTTATTCCTTGGACAACTTCTTGTAGTTTGGTTTTAAAATCATAATTTAACTTTCCTTCTTCAGCTTTTTTAATATAATCATCAAACAATTTTAATACTAACTTCTCTGCTGTATCATAGTTGCTATCTAAATAGATTGCTGCTATTAAAGCCTCTACTGCATCTGCTAAAATAGACTTTCTTTCTCTACCTCCAGTCGCTTCTTCTCCCTTACCTAGATAGAGAAATTCTCCGATATTATATTTAACAGCAATATCATACAGTGCTTCTTCACAAACAATTTTTGATCTTAGTCTAGTTAGTTTGCCTTCAGGATAATTAGAAAACTTATTAAATAAATAAGTACTGATAATTAATTCAACTACAGCATCACCTAAAAATTCAAGTCTTTCATTGCAGTTAACACTTTCTTGAAATTCGTTTGAATATGAGCTATGAGTTACAGCTTCATGTAGTAGACTTATATTATCAAATTCATAATTTAACTCTTTCTGAAGTTTTTTAAACCTTTTTATCATTTTGCCTCCTCATAATTAAAGACAACTAACTAACTGTAAAGTTAATCACTCGTCAATAATCATTAAATAATTTAATTAAAAGTCCTGATATCAGGACTTTATTCAATACTTTCTAAATAATCCAATGCATCTTTCACGGTTTTAATTTTTTCAGCATCCTCATCTTCTATTTCTATACCATATTCATCTTCAAGACCCATTATAAGTTCTACTAAAGAAATAGAATCTGCATCTAAATCATCCACAAATGATGTTTCTAAAGTAATTTCAGTATCATCATCCAGATTTAATTTTTCTATAATTATTTTTCTTATTTCATTTAGCTCCATTTTACTCCTCCTCTGATATTTTTTCTTCTATATATTTTATAGAATTACTATTATAAAATATTTTACCTTGATTTATAGCATTTTTAAAGGCTTTTCTTTTTGAACTACCATGAGCTTTTATAACAGGAGCTTTTAATCCTAGTAATGGAGCTCCACCATACTCATTATAATCAAACTTACTTTTTAATCCCTTCATTGAATCTTTCATTAAAAGTCCTGCTATATTTCCTTTAATACTGCTCTTTAGCTGCTCCTTTATTTGGCTCATTAGTTCGGATGTTACACCTTCTATTAATTTCAACACAATTTTGCCCACAAAACCATCACAAACTAAAACATCTGCCTTTCCTTTTAATAGCTCTCTTGCTTCAATATTTCCTACAAAATTTAATTTCGAATCTTCTAGTATTTTATATGTATCAATGTATAATTTACTACCTTTAGTTTTTTCTGTTCCTATGTTAATAAGGCCTACTTTTGGATTCTCTTTATTAAGAACTTTTTCAGTATAAATACTACCCATAAGTGCAAATTGATGTAAGAATTCAGGTTTACAGTCAGCATTTGCACCAACATCCAGAAGTAAGTTATTGTCAATTATATTCGGTACAATTGGAGCTAATGAAGGTCTTTCAATTCCTTTTATTCGTCCAATGATAAACAAACCTCCACTCAATAATGCGCCTGTATTCCCAGCTGATATAAAAAGGTCTCCCTCTTTATTCTTTACTAAATTCATACCAACTACCATTGATGAATTTTTTTTTCTTCTTATAGCTTTAACCGGTTTATCATCATTTTCTATTATTTCATCAGCATTTACAATATCTATTTTACTTAAAGTATTTTGACTTGAACTTTCAAGATATTTTTTTATTAATAATTCTTTTCCTACTAAAATAACATTCACATTGTACTCTTCGATTCCAAGTAAGGTTCCTTTTATTATTTCTTCAGGAGCATTATCTCCTCCCATGGCATCAATAACTATTTTCAATGGATTCACCTCGTTATAAGTATTCAAAAATAAGTATACATTAGAAGATATTAAATTGCAATAAAAAAGACAGCTTTAAAAGCTATCTTCTTTATTCAGTATCTAATACATTCTTTCCATCATAGTATCCGCATTCATTACATACTCTATGCGGTAACTTCATTTCATGACATTGAGGACATTCTGTATATTGTTTAATAGATATTCTTTCTTTTGCTGTTCTTCTTTTATCTCTTCTTGCTTTTGACGTTTTACGCTTTGGTACTGCCATGTCTACACCTCCTCGTCCAGTAACTCTTTTAACTGTTCCATTCTTGGGTCTATTTCATCTGTATCACAGTTGCATTTTTCATCGTTTAAATTTGTTCCGCATTCAGGACAAAGACCTTCGCAATTTTCATCACATAAAGGCTTTAATGGCCTATTTATATTAAATATTTCTTCAACTACATCATCTATTTCAATTTGGTCATTTTCTAGTTGAATATAAAATATATCTGAGTCTTTATCTTCTGGTGCTATTTTTTCAGAACTTATAAACAAATCTTCTTCTTTTTCAATAGTCTTTTTATATTTTTTTAGACATCTTGAACATTCTTCAGTATATTCATATTTAACTCTTATACTTCCTGAAAGGTCATCGCCTACTTTATACAACTGTAATGAAACTGAAATTGGAGTTACAAAATCAATATCATTAATATTGTAATCTTTATCCAAATTTTCTTTAATCTCTATTTTTTTATCTTTTCCTTTTATAAATTCTAATAGAGAGATTTTCATATTATCACCTCTAGTGCAAGGAAAATTATAAATAAATTAATAAGAATTGTCAAGTTTTATTTGTTTTCTAGTATTTCAACAGCTTCGCGAGCTATCATTAATTCTTCATTTGTAGGAATTACATATACTTTTACTTTCTTATTATCTTTTGATATTAATTGTTCTTTTCCTCTTACATTATTTCTTTCATCGTCTATTTCTATTCCTAAAAATTCAAGGTCTTCACATATTTCTTTTCTTGCGACAATTGAATTTTCTCCTAAACCTGCTGTGAAAACCAATACATCTATTCCACCCATAGCTGCCGCATACTTTCCGATATATTTTCTAACAATATAATAAAACTTATCTAAAGCTAATTTAGCTCTTTCATTTCCTTGATTTGCAGCTTCCTCTATGTCTCTAAAGTCATTACTTACTCCTGAAATACCTAGAACTCCAGATTTTTTGTTTAGTAGTTCGTCAACTTCTTGAATAGTCATATTTTTCTTGTTCATTAAAAAGGTTATTATAGCAGGGTCTATACTTCCACTTCTTGTTCCCATTGCTAATCCTTCTAATGGTGTTAGTCCCATACTTGTATCCACAGATTTTCCATTTCTTATTGCAGTTGCTGAAGCACCATTACCTAAATGACAAGTAATAATTTTTAAATCTTCTATATCTTCTCCTATAAGTTCAGCTACTCTATGTGCTACATATTTATGAGATGTTCCATGAAATCCATATTTTCTAACCCCTAGTTCTTCATATAATTCATATGGTAACGGATATATATATGCCTTTTTAGACATTGTTTGATGAAAAGCAGTATCAAATACACCTGTCATCTTAACATTCGGCATTAGTTCCTGACATGCTTTTATACCTGTTATGTTTGGTGGGTTATGTAAAGGTGCTAAATCAACACATTCTTCCATGGCTTCTATTACTTCATCATTTATAATTACTGATCCTGCAAATTTTTCTCCACCATGAACAACTCTATGTCCTACCACATCAATTTCTTCTAAAGAATCAATTGCTCCCACTTTTTCATCAACAAGTAGATTTAAAACTACCTTTATTGCATCTTTGTGGTCATTTAGTTTTTCATCACGTTTTACTTCTTCTTTTCCTACTGCTTCGTGTTTTACGACACCATCAAGTCCTATTCTTTCAGCTAAACCTTTCGCTAATACATTTTCGTTTTCCATGTTAATAAGCTGGTATTTCAAAGATGAACTACCACAATTAATAACTAATACATTCATAATATACCTCCATTTTATAATAACTGACTTATATATTAATATATATTATAAAAAAAATCAACTTTTATAATTGTTTCTAATCAAACAATAGGATATACTATTAATTGGAGGTGCTTATGAAAGTAGTAGGAGTAATTGTTGAGTTTAATCCATTTCATAATGGACATAAATATTTTATAGATCAAATAAAAAAAGAACTAAATCCAGATGTTGTAATAGCAATCATGAGTGGTAATTTTGTTCAGAGAGGTGAACCAGCCTTAATTGATAAATGGACTAGGAGTAAAGTTGCAGTAAAAAATGGAGTTAATATAGTTCTCGAGTTACCTGTTCTTTATTCTACTCAAAATGCAGATGTTTTTTCAAAAGGGTCTGTAGGAATATTAGATAAAATTGGAATTGATTACTTGTGTTTTGGAACAGAAGTTGAAGATATCACAATTCTTAATGAAATTAGCAGTCATGTTTTAACTGATGATTTTAAAATTAGATTATCTGATTATTTAAATAGTGGGTTCTCCTACCCTAAATCATTTAACTTAGCTCTTGGAGAAAAGTTCAATACTAAAGATATTTTTAAGTCTAACAATATTCTGGCATTAGAATATCTCAAAAAAATTAAAGAGCTTAAGAGTGAAATAATACCTTATAATATAAAAAGAATAGGCCCAGATTACAAATCTCAAAAAATTGCAGAAAATTATTCGAGTGCAACTGCAATTAGAAAATCTATTTTAAATGGAGATTTAATTAAAACTAAAGACTCACTTCCATTTAATTCATACAATGAAATACTCTCCTTTAAAAAAAGTTATACTAAATTTAATAGATTAAATTTATATTTTGAAATTATTAAGCATTCGGTTCTAATTAAAAGACCAGAGATATTAAAAGATATATACGATGTAAGTGAAGGTCTTCATAATAGAATTTACAACATGATTGATAAATCAGAGGATATTAATTCTTTAATAGAGCTTATTTCCAGCAAAAGATATACCCATGCTAAAATTTCTCGTGCTTTAACTAATATCCTTTTAAATTTAGAAAAAAAATATTATAATAATTTAAAAGTTTCTGAATTAACCTACCTAAATGTATTAGCTGCAGATGACAATGGTTTTAATTTTATAAAAAACAATAGTTCTTTTAATTACATTACTAAATATTCTGATTTTAAAAGATTTAATCATACTATCACTGATAATCTAATTTTCAATAAAACCTGTATAAGTAGCGATATATATTATAGTAAAATTTTAAATGAAAATTTTATGAATTTAGAGTATACAAAAACTCCATATATAAAAATATAAGAGATTAAATCTCTTATATTTTTTTTACTTCTTCACGATTTTTAACTACAACTTCAAGCATTTCTTCAAGACTATCTTGAGTCTTTCCAAGTAGTTTATCACAATAATTATATGTTCCACTTTTAATTTCTTGAGCTTTTTTTCTTGCTCTTTCTTCTATTTCTATAGCCTGCTGTTCTGCTTTTTTTGTTAACTCATGATCATCAATCAGATAGCTTTGTCTGTCTTGAGCATCATTTAATATTTTATTAGCTTCAGATTGTGTTTCTTCTAAAATTCTCTGTCTTTCTTTCTTTATCCATGCAGCCTGTTTTATTTCATCAGGTAGATTCAATCTAATTTCAGTTATTATTTCTAAAACTTCTTCTTTATTAATAACTGCTTTATTAGACATAGGGACTTTTGAGGCTTCTTCAATAGTATCTTCTAATTGTTCTAATAGGTTTATTATTTCCAAAATTAATCCTCCTTATATCTTTTAATTAAAGCTTTTTCTACAGTCTCTGGAACTAATCCATTAAAATCTCCTCCAAGTTTAGCAATTTCTTTTACTACACTTGAACTTATAAATGAATACTCCGGTGATGCTAACATAAATAAAGTCTCTAGTCCTTCATTTAAAAATTTATTCATTGATGCTATTTTTAACTCATATTCATAATCAGATACAGCTCTTAGCCCTCTAATTACTACTTTAATATCATTTTTTTTGGCATAATCTACCAGCATACCTTTTGCAATATCCACTTCAACATTTTGAATATTTTTTGTCGCATCTTTAATAAAATCATACCTATCTTGTACAGAAAATGAATGTCTCTTAGAATAATTGTCAAAAATGACAACTTTTACTTTTTCAAATTTTAATGCTACTCTTTTTATTATATCTAAGTGTCCACAGGTAATAGGATCGAAGCTTCCAGAATACATTACTTTCATATATTTACCTCTTTTTTAAAAATTTTACGTGAATATTTCCATATTTACGCTCATCTACAATTTTAAAGTTTTCATTTTTAATATTTGAGTTTATATCGTCTTCGTAAATTAATAAGGTATTATTATTTATTATATTACTATTTAATATATTTTTCAAAATAATATTTATATCTATTTCTCTATAAGGTGGATCTACATATATATAATCAATTTCTGTATTTTTAAACTTCATATCTTCTAGAAACTTTTCATAACTTTTATGTACAACTTCTGATTGTTCTTCAAAATTACATTTCTCTATATTTGATTCTAGCAGATTAATGCTCCCAGGAGATTTATCAACGAAATAAACTTTATTTGATCCTCTGCTGATAAATTCTAATCCAATATTTCCTGTGCCTGCAAATAGATCTATTATTGTAGAATTTTCCTTAATAGGTGATATTATATTAAAAATAGATTCTTTAATTCTGTCTAAGGTTGGTCTAATATTATTTTCTTTTGGGACATTTAGTTTTAGTCCTCTTTTTTTCCCTGTGATTATTCTCAAAAATTATCCTCCTTAATTCAAAGTTACTTTCTTTTTGTATACTTGATTAACTTCATTCATTATTTTATCATAGTTATAAGTATTTTCATCAATTTTTTTTATTATAATTTCTTTTATTTCTTTAGATACCTTTATATTTTTTATATCAAAATTTATTAAATTATCTAAATTTCCACTTTGTTTAGTTCCAAGAAATTCACCCGGTCCTCTTATTTGTAAATCTTCTTTTGAAATTTCAAACCCGTTATTAGTTTTTTCTAGTATTTTTAATCTATTTATAGATTTTTCTGATTTAGATTCAGTTAACAAAAAACAATAAGACTGTCTACTTCCTCTTCCTACTCTACCCCTTAGTTGATGTAATTGTGCTAATCCAAATCTCTCTGCATTTACTATAATCATTATAGTTGCATTTTTTATATCTATCCCTACTTCAATAACAGTAGTTGATACAAGTATTTTACAAATACCTTTTTTAAATCTATTAATTACTTTTTCTGCTTCTTCACTTTTTAATTTCCCATGTATTAAACATACCTCTGACTCGGTAAAATTTGATTTTAAAAATTTCCGGAAAATTTCTTCAGCTGATTTAATATTTTCAATTTTTTCTGATTCTTCAATTAATGGACTGACTATATAGGCTTGCTCTCCTTTATTTATCTTCTTTTTTAAAAATTTATATAATTTTCCTTTTCCATTTTTACTAATAATATGAGTTTTTATTTCTTTTCTTCCTGGTGGATTTTTATTAATAGTTGAAATATTCAAGTCGTTGTAAATTATTAATGCTAAGGTTCTGGGTATAGGTGTAGCACTCATAACTAAAACATGGGGATTCTTGCCCTTGTTTATTAACTTACCTCTCTGTTCAACTCCGAATCTATGCTGTTCATCAGTTACTATGTATCCTAATTGTTTAAAATTCACACTATTTTGTATTAAAGAATGTGTACCTATTACTATAGATGTCTTACCTTCTTTTATGTTATTAATAATTTCATCTTTGTCCTTTTTATTTAGACTACTATATAAAACGTCTATCTTAATTTTAAAATCACCAAATAATTTGATAAAAGTTTCATAGTGTTGTTTTGCTAAAACCTCTGTCGGAACCATTAATGCTCCTTGATAACCTTCTAAGACTGCATTTATCAAAGTTAAAAAAGCAACTATTGTTTTACCTGAGCCTACATCTCCCTGCAGTAATCTATTCATAGAATTTTCTTTTTGTAGATCTTTTAAAATTTCAGCTAAAACTCTTCTCTGACACTCTGTTAATTTGAATGGTAATGATTTTATAAATAAATCTAGTTTTTTATTCCTATCAATTATGTTGCTATTTTTTTTAGAAAGTATTTTTTTTCTTTTTTCAAAAGCAATTTGCATTAAAACTAACTTTTCTATTTCTATGTATTCAATGCTTTTCCTCAAAGTTTTATAATCTTGTGGAAAGTGTGCATTGTATAAAGCTTTTCTTCTTTTTTCTATGTTGTACTTATTATAAATATCGTCATTAAATATATTTTTTAAATCATTTAAATATTTATTAAAAGCTTCTTTTAAAATTTTTATCATAAAATTATTAGTTAATCCCTTTGTTAGAGAATATTTTGGCACAATTGAACCGAATTTTTCATTTAAATTAAGACTAATTTCAGGGTTCAGTAAAATTATTTTGTGATTCTCTTTTTTTACTGTACCGTACATATAATAATTTTTATTAACTAGTATTTTATTTTTAATATAAGGTTGATTAAACCATTTTATTTCTACTTCTCCTGTTTCATCCCCAGCTTTACTTGTTAATATTGTCAATTTTTTTCTAGTTGTGATTAGTTTAGGTTCTCTATCTATAGATACATGTATTAAAAATTTATTACCATCTACAAGTTCACTTACTTTTACAGGAAATCTTCTATCTTCATAATCGTAGGGCAAATAATAAAATAGGTCTCTAATAGTATAAATACCTACTTTATTAAGATATTTTTTGTATTTAGGACCTATTCCTTTAATATTATCTATATTATAATCTAAAATATCTTCCAAGTTATCACCGCTTTACTCAACTGAAATTATGTAATAATACAGTGGCTGTCCTCCATTAATCATTTCTACATCACAGTCTGAAGCTTTTTCTTCAATCTTTTTCTTAATTTCTTCAGCTTCATCTTTGTTAACATCTTCTCCATAATATAAAGTAACTAAATAGCTATCTTCATCTATCATTTTTTCAGTTAATTCAAAAATAACTTTTTTCATTTCTTCACCATGTGAAACAATATTTCCGTCAAAAATTCCAATAATGTCATCCTTCTTTATATCTTTAGTATCTACAGCAGTGTCTCTTACTGCATAAGTTATTTGTCCTGTTTTAATTTCCTTAATGCTGTCAATCATATTTTCTTTATTAATTTCAGGTGATTCTTCCTCATCAAATGCAAGCATTGCAGAAACTCCTTGAGGAATAGTTTTAGTTGGGATAACAATTATATTTCTATCGGATAATTCAGCTGCTTGATTTGCAGCTAGAATAATATTACTGTTGTTTGGTAGAATAAAAACATTTTCTCCAGATACATTGTTTATTGACTTTAAAATATCTTCAGTACTTGGATTCATAGTCTGTCCACCGGAAATAAATTCATCCACCATAAGGTCCTTAAATAAATTCTTGATTCCCTCTCCCATACCAATAGAAACAAAACTGTATTTTTTATACTCATTTTTTTTACTTTTGTTGAGTTCTCTAAATTGCTCTTTCATATTTTCTATTTTTATATTAGATAATTCTCCATGTCTTCCAGCTATTTCAAGTATATTTCCAGGATTATTTGTATGTATGTGGACTTTTAAGATTTCATCATTTTTAATACAAACTATAGAATCCCCTTTTTCTTTTATTTGTTTAAGGAACTCCTGTCTGGTTACTTCTGTATTTTGTACCATAAATTCAGTACAATATGCAAATTTAATGTCATCGACATTACTAATTTTATTCAATTCTTCTTCCGTATCCTTTATTTCAATTTCTGCTGGTGTTTCAGAAACAAGTTTTTCTCCTTTTAAGGTTAGCAGAACTCCTTCTATAAGTAAAAGATAACCTTTCCCTCCAGCATCTACAACACCGGATTTTTTTAATACTTCAAGCATCTCTGGTGTTCTTTCCAAAGTATCTTTAGCCTGTTCTACAACTATATCTAAAAATTCAATAATATCTTCAGTATTTTTAGATACAACTACAGCTTTTTCTGCTGACTCTCTCGCTACAGTCAGTATAGTACCTTCAATTGGTTTCATAACAGCTTTGTAAGCCGTCTTAGATGCCTTATCCATAGCATTAGCTATAGTCTTAGTAGTAACCTCTTCTTCTCCTTTAAAACCTTCTGCAAAGCCTCTTAGAAGTTGAGATAATATTACACCTGAATTTCCTCTTGCACCCATAAGAGCTCCATTAGCAGCTGATTTAAAAATGCTGTACAAGTCTAAAGAGTCACATGCTAATAATTCTTTTAATGCAGACTGCATTGTTAGATTCATATTTGTACCTGTATCTCCATCAGGTACTGGAAATACATTTAATGAATCTACTATATGTTTATTGTTTTCTAAATTTGTTGCTAAATTTTTATATATATTTTTAATTTCACTAATATCTATTTGCTTCATTTTGCTGCCTCCTTTATTGAACTCTTACTCCCTGCACATTTATATTAACACTATCCACTTCTAGTTCTGAATATTTTTCAATACTATATTTAACTTTAGAAATTATATTTTCAGCTACTGCTGATATTTTAACA
>Ga0102926_1001364_pt1 | contig 14397 bp, 15 predicted proteins | sample SalPonR1_A_D2_MG_FD_78173 | JGI IMG/M metagenome (GOLD analysis project Ga0102926, IMG submission 78173) | Salt pond soil microbial communities from South San Francisco under conditions of wetland restoration - Salt Pond MetaG R1_A_D2_MG | ecosystem: Environmental > Aquatic > Marine > Intertidal...
ACACGCCCTCGGACATCCTCTTGCCCGCCGACCGGGTGATCTTCGGCGACCACGTGGCCGACCGCACGCCGCGCGAGATCGCCCGCGCGATGCTGCCTTATATCGAGCGCCAGCTGGGGCAGGGGCACCGGCTTCACGCCATCACCCGGCACATGCTCGGGCTCTTCGCGGGGCGTCCCGGCGCGCGGGCGTGGCGGCGGCACCTCTCCGAACATGCGACGCGCGACGGCGCCGGCCCCGAGGTCGTGGAAGCCGCGCTCGTCCGGGTGCCCGAGACGCCGGGCCGGGTGAGTGCCTGACCGGCCGCGATTGTCTGAGGCCGGCTGGACGATGTGTCCCGCGGACGACCGCAGCCGCGCCTGGGCGACGCACGCGATCAGGGCTGCGTGCGCGGCGGTCTCGGCGCCGGAGAACGCGCACTGGCTCCGTTGCGGGGGGACGTGGTTCGCGGGCGTGAACATCCTGCCGAACGACGCAGAGGGCCGCATCGGGGACGGTCCGCCGCTCGACGGACCGGCGATGGACCTCCTGCGCGCGATGGGTCTGGCCGATGTGCCGCTCGATCGCGCGCAGGTCTCCGTCGTCCATCCGGGCTATCCGCGCCCGCGCGCGGGCGAGAGCGACGCCGCCTTCCGCTACCGGCGCGACCGCGATGCGGCCCATGTCGACGGACTGCTCGCGATCGGCGCGGCGCGGCGGCGGATGGCGAAAGAGACGCATGCGTGGATCCTTGGCCTGCCGCTCACCGCGACCGATCCCGGCGCGAGCCCCCTCGTGGTGTGGGAGGGCAGCCAGCGGATGATGGCCGAGGCGTTCCGCGACGCGCTGGCGCCGTATCCTACCGAGGACTGGCCGGACGTAGACCTGACGGAGACGTACCACGCCGCGCGCCGCCGAGTCTTCGAAACCTGCCGCCGGATACCCGTGCATGCGCGTCCGGGCGAAGCCTACCTCCTGCACCCGTTGGCGCTTCACGGAGTGGCGCCCTGGGAGGACGGGGCGCAGGCACCTCCGGAGGGGAGAATCGTCGCCTACTTCAGGCCGGATGCGGGGCCTGCGGGGCTGTCCGCGGCCTTGCGGATGTAGCCCTGGCGGCGGCCCTCCGCGGGCCGTCCGGTTGCCGCCTCCGCCCGAGGTGGTGATCGTTTCAGGTCTGCCGCGCGCGGCCCGATCGTCCTCCGCGCCGCGCCTTCAGCCGCGATGCGCGCTCGGGCAGCTCCTCGATGACCCGCCGCCTGTCTTCCGGCGACATGCGGCCCCAGCCGCCGATCTCGTCGATCGTGCGGAAACAGCCCGCACAGATCCTCGCCTCCGGGTGGATCACGCAGAGCTTGATGCAGGGAGATTCGATCTCGTCCCGCTTCCAGACCTCGTCACTCATGCCCGAGCCTCACGTTCCGCAGCCGATCTAGCGCGCCCTGCAGGATGACGCCCGCCGCGACGTGGTCGATCACCTGTCCGCGGCGCTTTCGCGACGCATCCGCCTCCAGCAGCGCCCGCTCGGCCGCGACCGTCGACAGCCGTTCGTCCCAGAAGACGACGGGCAGGGGCGTCAGTCGCTCGAGATTGCGGGCGAAGGCCCGCGTCGACTGGCAGCGCGGGCCCTCGCTGCCGTCCATGTTGAGCGGCAGGCCGATCACGAACCCGCCGATCTCCCGCGCCGCCGCGATCTCCAGCAGCCGCGCGGCGTCGGCGGAGAACCGGGTGCGCCGGATCGTCTCCAGCGGTGTCCCCACGGACCGCATCCGATCCGACACGGCGACGCCGATCGTCTTTTCGCCGTAGTCAAGCCCGGCGAGCGCGCTCACCGGGGGCAGCGCCTCCGCGAATGCCTCGATCGTCGGGCAGATCAATTGACTCCCGCCCGCATCCGCGCCTCCGCGATCATCGAGAGCGCGGTGTCGTTGTCGACGAAGACTTGCTCGGCCTCGTCGGCGATGGCGCGGGCCTGATCGGTTTCGCCCAGCACGCCCAGCGCCCCGATCAGTCGCGCCCAGTCCTCGGGCGGGCCGCCGTCGTTCGCCAGCCGGTCGGCGAGGCCATCGACCATGCCGCGGATCATCTGCGTGCGCTCCTCCGCCGACATCTCGGAGGCGGCCTCCATCTGCTCGGCGCTGGGTCCGCGCCCTGTCTCGGTCGGAGCGGCGCCCACAGGCGGCAATTCGAAATCTCTCTCGCCCACGATCCGGGCCAGTTCCCCGATCTGGGCTTGGATCGGCCCCACCCACGGGTCGGAGAACCGGCTCTGCTCCAGAAGCGCGCGCCAGAGGCGGAAGCCGAGATCGGGCCGTCCGGTCTGGACCATCAAGAGCCCCGAATAATACCGCGCCGCGCCATTCGACGGGTCGCGTTCAAGCGCCCGCGTCAGCGCCGCCTCGGCCGCGGGAGACACGTAGCCGCCCGCCGACAGCACCAGAAGGTCGACGTGATCGGCGTAATCCTGCGCCGTCGCGTCGTCTCCGAGCAGCGCGATCACGTTCGCCTGCGCCCTCTGCGCGGCCGCGAAGTTCCCCAGCGCCGCCTCGTTCCGGGCAAGCAGCCTCTGACCGGCAAGGTCATCGGGGCGCTCCGCCACCGCGGCGCGGAGCTTGTCCATCAACTCGAGATACTCGTCGCTCGCCTGGGCGGGAAGCCGGGGCATGCTCTGCGCCTCGGCCTCCGCTTCGGCCTGGCTCGGACGGTTCAGCCGGGCATCCTCCGCCGCCGCGATCCGGCTCGCGAGCGGCAGGTCCGGGTAGCCGGGCGCGCCGAGCGCGCTGTAGAGCCCGAATGCGCCTCCGACGACGAAAACGCCCATGGCCACCCCGACCGCTGTCGTGGCCGCCTTCGGGGCGGACCCCTCCGCAGTGCCTGCCCGCGCGTTCCGGTCCGCCTCGAGCAGCCGGCGCGACACCTCGACCCGAACGGAGGCGGCCTCCGCCTCGGAGATCGTGCCGCGCGCGAGGTCGCGCTCGACTTCGGTCAGCTGATCCTTGTACACCCGAACGTCGGCCTCCGCGGCGCGCTGTTCCTCTCCGCCGCGCCACAGCGCGAGCAGAACGAGCGCCGCCACCGTCGCCGTCATCAGGAATGCCACGATCCAGAACATCATACCTGCGATCCTCCGAAACCTGATCTATAACCCGGGCGCAGCGGACGAAACCCCCTGCGGCACCGGGGCGCGGACACGATGTCGTATTTTGCTGCATCCTGCCGCACCCGTCTTGGCGCGGGGCCGGGGAGCCGTCAGAAACGGGGGGCCGGGCGGATGGTCCGGGCAGGGGATTCGTGCGCCTATGAAACGCTATTCCGTCTTCGCCGTGGCCCGAGAGGCGCTCCGCAACCACCGCGGGTGGGAGCGCGCCTGGGCGTCGCCGGACCCCAGGAAGAGATACGACGCCGTGATCGTGGGCGCGGGTGGGCACGGGCTCGCCACGGCGTATTATCTCGGCAAGAATCACGGGCTGAGGAACGTGGCGGTCCTCGAGAAGGGCTGGCTCGGCGGCGGAAACACCGGCCGCAACACGACGATCATCCGGTCGAACTACCTTCAGGATCCCTCGGCGGCGATCTACGAGAAGAGCCGCGCGCTCTACGAGACGCTGAGTCAGGACGTCAACTACAACATCATGTTCAGCCCGCGCGGCGTGATGATGCTCGCCCAGACCGAGCACGAGGTCCGCGGCTACCTGCGCACCGCCCACGCCAACGCGCTCCAGGGTGTCAAGACCGAGTACGTCGGCCCCGAGCGCGTCAAGGAACTCTGCCCGATCATCGAGACGCGCGGGCCGCGCTACCCGGTGCTCGGCGCGCTCTGGCAGCCGCGCGCCGGCACCGCGCGTCACGACGCCGTGGCCTGGGGCTATGCGCGCGCCTGCTCGGACATGGGCATGGACATCATCCAGCAGTGCGAGGTCACCGGCGTCCGGTCCGAGGCCGGCCGTGTCACCGGCGTCTCCACCACGAAGGGCGACATCGAAACGGGCAAGCTCGGCATCGTCGTCGCGGGGCATTCCGGGGTGCTGGCGGAGATGGCGGGCTTCCGGCTGCCCATCGAATCCGTGGCGCTGCAGGCGCTGGTCTCCGAGCCGATCAAACCCTGCATGGACGTGGTCGTGATGGCCAACACCGTGCACGGCTACATGAGCCAGTCCGACAAGGGCGAGATGGTGATCGGCGGCGGCGCGGACGGCTACAACAACTACACCCAGCGCGGCAGCTTCCATCACATCGAGGAGACGGTGCGGGCGCTGGTGGAAACCTTTCCGATCATCTCGCGGCTCAAGATGCTGCGCCAGTGGGGCGGGATCGTCGACATGACCGGCGACCGCTCGCCGATCATCTCCAAGACACCGCTCGACGGCTGCTTCATCAACTGCGGCTGGGGCACCGGCGGCTTCAAGGCGATCCCGGGCTCGGGCTGGGCTATGGCCGAACTGATGGCCCGCGGCGAAAGCCCCCTCGCCGCCGCCTTCGGGCTCGAACGCTTCCGCGAGGGCCGCTTCGTGGACGAAAGCGTCGCCGCGGGGGTGGCGCATTGATGGCCGGGATTGGCGGGACACCCTCGAAGGAATTCTGCCAAGAGTTTTCGGAGACTCTCGGCCTCCGGGCCGGGCATGCGCGCCGGAACAACCGCCGCCACGGCCGCGTTGGCTCCCCGACGACGCAACTCGGAGCGACACAATGGCATGGAAGCGCGGCAGCTGGCGCGACGGCATCCTCGGCGGCTTCCTCATCTTCGTCCTGCCCGTTCTCATCGTCATCGTCGCGGCGATTTACTGGTGGGGCTATCTCGGCACCGACGACGCCATCGAGATGGAGCCGGTCCCGCTGGAGCAGGAGCCGCTCTCCGACCCCGCGCTCGTCGAGGAGTGATCCCAAAGCCGTTCTCCCGGCCGCCGCGTCCATCTTGACCTCGCCCGCCGGTCGGATATCTCTGACCGGGCAGGACAGGGGAACGACATCATGCGCGCCATCCTCCAGCGGCTTCCGACCGCGGACGACCTTCACCGACACCGCGCCAAGATCGCGGGCTTCGTGTTTGGGCTGCTGGCGCCGGTCATGCTCGCGGCGCTCTTCGTGGTCACGTACACCGGGCATGGCATCCTCGTCACACCGGCCTCTCCGCCGCCCGTCTATCCGAACTTCTGACGGCGTCGCCCCGGCGGCCACATCTCCGATCCGCCTCGGGGCGCGGTCCGTACGCTATCCATTCGTTTTCCATGTGAGTCTTCAGGGGGCCGCGCCGTGCTGATCCTGACCTGTCCCTATTGCGGCATCGCCGCCGACGAAACCGAACTCGCCCCGGGTGGCGAAGCGCATGTCAGGCGCCACGGTCCCGGCTCGTCCGACGAGGAGTTCGAGGAGTATCAGTTCGTCAGGGAGAACCCCAAGGGCGTCCATTTCGAGCGCTGGCGCCATTCGCACGGTTGCGGCAAGTGGTTCCACGCCGCGCGCCACACCGTGACGCTGGAAGTCTATGGCACCTATCCGGCGCAGACGATCGAACCGCCTGAAGCCATTCGTAAGGCCATCTCCGACAAGCATCCCGGCTGGTCCTGGAGGGAATTCTCATGAGCACGCGCCTGCCCACCGGCGGCCGCCTGATCGATCGCACGCAGCCGTTGGAATTCTCGTTCAACGGCAAAAGGCTGGAAGGGTTTTCCGGCGACACGCTCGCCTCCGGACTCCTCGGCGCGGGGCAGGTGCTCGTCGGCCGGTCGTTCAAGTACCACCGCCCCCGCGGCGTCGTGGCCAGCGGCGCGGAGGAGCCGAACGCTCTCGTCAATCTAGGCGAGGGGGCGCGGCTCGAACCGAACCAGCGGGCCACGACGACCGAGCTTTTCGAAGGGCTGGGCGCCCGGTCCCAGAACCACTGGCCGAGCCTGGAGTTCGACGTTGGGGCGGTGAACGGCTTCCTCACCCGGTTCCTTCCGGCGGGCTTCTACTACAAGATGTTCATGTATCCGCGCAGCTTCTGGAAGCACGTCTACGAACCCTTCATCCGCCAGTCGGCGGGCCTTGGAAAGGCGCCCAGGGCGCGGGATGCCGACACCTATGAGCACTTTCACGCTCACGTGGATGTGCTTGTCATCGGGGGCGGAATCGCGGGCCTGCAGGCGGCCCGAACGGCGGCCGAAAGCGGCAAGCGGGTTCTGCTGATCGAACAGACCGCGCATTGGGGCGGCCGCGCGCCGGTCGACGCGCCGGTGATCGACGGGCAGGACGCCGAAAGCTGGGTCGAGGATCAGGTCGAGGCGCTGCTCGGCATGGACAACGTCCGTCTCCGCACCCGGACGATGGGCGCGGGCATCTACGACCACGGCTACGTGCTCGCCTACGAACGGCTCCATGACCAGGACCCGGAGGCGCCCGGGCCGCGACACCGTCTGTGGAAGATCCGGGCAGGTCAGGTCATCACCGCGACCGGCTCCATCGAACGTCCGCTCGGCTTCGCCGGCAACGATCTGCCGGGCGTGATGCTCGCCTCAGCGGTGCGCGACTACCTCGTGAACTACGGCGTGAGCCCCGGTGACCGGACTGTCGTCGTCACGAACAACGACGATGCCTACCGCACCGCGATCGCGCTCGTCCAAGCGGGGCTGCGCGTGCCGGCGATCCTCGATGCGAGGATGAGCGGCGGCGGAAAACTCTCTGGAAAGGCAAAAGAACTCGGAATTCGTGTCGAGGTTGGAGCCGGCGTCGCCAAGGTCAAGGGCACCACCCGGGTCGAAGGAGTGACGATCTGCGCGCAACTCGGCGAAGGTGCGGGCCTCGAGGACATCCCGTGTGATGCCGTGGCCATGTCGGGCGGCTGGTCGCCGGTCGTCCACCTCTGGTCGCATTGCGGTGGCAAGCTGATATGGCACGAAGCGCAGGCGCACTTCCGGCCGGATCCCGAGCGCCCGCCGACCGGCGCCGACGGCAGGCCCTTCGTGGCGACGGCCGGAGCCGCGTCGGGCGCGGTGAGCACGGCGGAGGCGCTGGCCGATGCGCTGGAGGTCGGGGCCAAGGTCGCCGGTGCGACGGCGGCGGCTGCCGTTCCGGAGGTGGAGGAGCCTTCGGAGGCGGCCATGGAGCCCGTCTGGGTCATGCCGCGCGGGGCGGGGGACGGACTCAAGATGAAGATGTGGCTCGACTTCCAGAACGACGTGAAGGTGTCGGACGTCGAACTGGCCGCGCGCGAGGGCTTCGAGAGCGTCGAGCACGCCAAGCGCTACACCACCCTCGGCATGGCGACGGATCAGGGGAAGCTGAGCAACATCAATGGACTCGCCGTTCTTTCTCAATCTCTCGGAGCGAACATCCCGCAGGTCGGCACCACCACCTTCCGTCCGCCCTACACGCCGATCTCGATGGGCGCGATCGCGGGAGAGGCGCGGGGCAGGCTGTTCCAGCCGATCCGCCGGACGCCGCTCTACGACTGGCATCTGGAAAACGGCGCGCATTGGGAGCCCGTCGGCCACTGGCGCCGTCCCTACTGCTACATTCGCGCGGGCGAAAGCATCGAGCAGGCGGTCCATCGCGAGGTGAAGAATGCCCGGGAAGACGTTGGACTTCTTGACGCTTCGACGCTGGGCAAGCTTCTCGTCAGGGGGCCGGATGCAGGCCGTTTCCTCGACATGCTCTACACCAACATGATGTCCACGCTGCCGGTTGGAAAATGCCGCTACGGGCTGATGTGCAGCGAGAACGGCTTTCTGATCGACGATGGCGTCGTCGCCCGCATCGACGAGGACACCTGGCTCTGCCACACCACCACCGGCGGGGCCGACTGGATCCACGCCCATATGGAGGAATGGCTCCAGACCGAATGGTGGGACTGGAAGGTCTACGTCGCCAATCTCACCGAGCAATACGTGCAGATCGGAGTCGCCGGGCCTGCGGCGCGGCGGCTGCTCGAGCGACTGGGCGGCATGGACCTCGCGGCGGAGGCATTGCCCTTCATGCAGTGGGCCGACGGGACGCTCGGCGCCTTCAAGGTCCGCGTCTACCGCATCAGTTTCTCGGGAGAATTGTCGTACGAGATCGCCGTCGCGGCCTCCGAAGGACGGGCGCTCTGGGACGCGCTGCTCGACGAGGGCGACGACCTCGGCGTGATGCCCTACGGGACGGAAGCGCTTCACATCATGCGGGCCGAGAAGGGCTTCATCATGATCGGCGACGAAACCGACGGCACGGTGATCCCGCAGGATCTCGGGCTCATCTGGGCGATATCGAAGAAGAAGGACGACTACCTCGGAAAGCGGGCGCAGGCCCGCAGCCACATGACCGACCCCGACCGCTGGAAACTCGTCGGGCTCGAGACGCTGGACGGCTCGGCGATCCCCGACGGCGCCTATGCCGTCGCGCCCGGAAATAACGCCAACGGGCAGCGGAACGTGCAGGGCCGGGTGACCTCGACCTACCATTCGCCGACGCTCGGGCGCGGGATCGCGATGGGACTCGTGCACCACGGCCCGGACCGCATGGGCGAGGTGCTGGAGTTCCCGAGGATCGACGGCGACCCGGTGAAGGCCCAGATCGTCGATCCGGTTTTCTACGACAAGGCGGGGGAGAAGCAGAATGTCTGAGTTGCTGAGCGCTCTGCCGGGTGCATCGTTCAAGGGGCTCGTCGCGGTGGAGGTTGCGGGCTTGCGGGGCATGATCACGCTTCGCGGCGATCTCGGGGCCGCGACGCTCAAGGCGGCGGTGAAGAGCGTCGCCGGGGTCAATGTGCCCGAGGCGCGCCGCACCGCCCTCGCCGGGGAGACAGGCGCGGTCTGGATGTCGCCCGACGAGCTGCTGATCCTCGGTCCCTACGCCGAGGCGGATATCATGACCGCCAAGCTCGCCGAGGCGCTCGACGGCGTGCACCACCTCGCGGTCAACGTCTCGGACGCGCGGGCGCTGTTCCGCATGACCGGTCCCGACTGGCGCGAGGTGCTGTCGAAGCTGACGCCGGCCGACCTTCATCCCGACGCCTTCGGGCCGGAAGAGATCCGTCGTACCCGGCTCGCGCAGGTCGCGGCGGCATTCTGGATGGCGGACGAGGACACCGTGCAGATCGTCTGCTTCCGCTCGGTCGCGAAGTACGTCTTCGACTTGCTGTCGAACGCCGCGGACTCGCCGGCGCCTGTGGGACATTACTGAGGCCTCTCAGGAACCTGTCGCGGCGAAAGGGGGTTGACCCCTGCGGCACCCCGACACAGGTATGCCGGGTATTTTCGCCACGCCAACAGAGGGGGCATGAACCAATGGCTTTCGAACTTCCCGATCTTCCCTACGCCCACGACGCGCTCGCCGACAAGGGCATGTCGAAGGAGACGATGGAGTATCACCATGACATCCACCACAAGGCCTATGTCGACAACGGCAACAAGCTGATCTCGGGAACCGAGTGGGAGGGCAAGTCGGTCGAGGAGATCGTCAAGGGCACCTACGAGTCCGGCGCCGTCGCCCAGTCGGGCATCTTCAACAACGCCTCGCAGCATTGGAATCATGCCCAGTTCTGGGAGATGATGGGCCCCGGCGCAGCGTCCATGCCGGGCGAACTCGAGACCGCGCTCAACGAGGCTTTCGGGTCGGTCGACAAGTTCAAGGAAGAATTCGCCGCCGCCGGCGCCGGCCAGTTCGGCTCGGGCTGGGCGTGGCTGGTCAAGGATAGCGACGGGTCGCTCAAGGTCACCAAGACCGAGAACGGCGTGAACCCGCTGTGTTTCGGCCAGACCGCGCTTCTGGGCTGCGACGTGTGGGAGCATTCCTACTACATCGACTTCCGCAACAAGCGCCCGGCCTACCTGAAGAATTTCCTCGACAACCTGGTCAACTGGGAGAACGTGGCGAGCCGCATGTAAGGATTGCGCTCCCCGAACGCCGCGGGCCCGCCCGCGGCGTTCGTCGTCTCGCCCATGCCCGCCGCGTCGCGGAATGGGCGGAACCGGCGACCGGTCCCGCGCATTTCTCCTTCAGCGAGAACCAGCGGAGAAGAAGAATGGCCGAGCGCAAGAAATCCCATGACCACGAGCGAGAGACGGACCGGTTCACGGAGGGTTCCGAAACGCCGGGACAGCAAGGCCGATCCCAGGGCAACCTCGAACGCGACGTCGGTACGCAGGACGAAGAGAAGCGTGCAAGAAAAGGCGATGCCGGGATCACCCGCGTCACCAAGGAAGACGAGAAAGGCGAAGGCCGGCTCGGCGGCTATCACGGCACGGGGAAGCAGAAATGACCGCACTCACACAGGGCACTTGGGTGCTCATCGCTGACGGTGAGAAGGCGCTGTTTCTCGAGAACGTCACCGACGACGAGGATCCCAATCTCCGCGTCTGGCGGGAGCAGGATCACCCGAATCCGCCGGATCGACAGCAATCCGCGGGTCGCCCGGGTCGTCACAAGGATTCAGGGATCGACAGTCGCGGCGCGCCCGGCGGGCGGGACAATTCGCCCGGGCAGCGCTCCGCGTTCCAGGAAACCGACTGGCATGTTCTTGAAAAGCACCGCTTCGCGGAGGAGCTGGCCGAGACGCTCTACAAGTACGCGCACAGAAACGCCTTCGACCGGATCGTTCTGGTGGCCGCGCCGCGTGTTCTCGGCGATCTGCGGGCCAAGCTTCACCCCGAGGTCGCCGACAGGGTGGTGGCGGAGGTGCCGAAGACCCTCACGAACCATCCCGTTGACGAGATCGAGCGGCTGATCCTCTCCGAGCTTCACGCCTAGAGTATGTCGCGCAGGAGCGGAGCGTTCACGTGGGTCACGTGAACGCGACCGAACGCGACGCGTTCTAGCCCGCGGGCGCGAGGGCGGTGTCGATGATGGTCATCGCGTCCTCCGCCGTCCCGGCCACCTCGAACAGCGCCCGGAGGCTCGCGTCGGCGAAGCCTTCTGCAATGACGTGGTCTATCAGGGCTAGGAGCGGTCCCCAGTAGCCCTCGGTATCGAGCAACACGATCCTCTTCGCGTGAAGACCCAGTTGCGCCCAGGTCAGGACTTCGAAGAATTCGTCGAGCGAGCCGGCCCCTCCGGGCAGGACCACCGTCGCGTGCGAGTTCATGAACATAACCTTCTTCCGCTCGTGCATGTTCTCGGTCACGACGAACCGGGTGAGGTCGCGCTTGCCGACCTCGCGGTCGAGGAGATGCTGCGGGATCACGCCGAGCGTGTTGCCGCCCCGGGCCTGCGCCGCACCGGCGACGATCCCCATCAAGCCGACGTCTCCGGCACCGTAGACGAGCTGCCATCCCCGTTCGGCGATCAGCGAACCGAGCCGCTCCGCCGCCGCGCGATAGGCGGGGCGTGCCCCGAAGCGCGAGCCGCAGTAGACGCATATTGCAGGAGTGGTCGGTGTCATGGGGACAAGCGCCTCGACGAAAAGCCGTTTTGACCGGTGATATCCCTGTTGCTATTGTCCCTCAAGCGCCGCAGGGGAACAAAGCGGCTACCTGGGGAGCTGGAATCATGACGGGCATGCGGGGATGAACCTGAACGCTAGAGCGCTGAGCGTGCTTCTGGTCGTGCTCGCGCTGTTGTTCGGCGGCCTCTATCTCCTGCGCGGGACGGACCCGACCGAGCCCGACGTCGCCGGGGGCGACATCTCAAGTCCGTCCGCCGTGCCGGAGGAGGGCGGAGGCGAGGCCGCTCCCGTCGACACGCCCGAAGCCGTCGCCGAAGCGATGCCGGATGCCGATCCGGTGCCGGCCGCCGTTCCCGACACGCCGGCACCTCCCTCCTTCGATGTGGTGCGCGTGGAACCGGACGGAACCGCCGTGATCGCCGGGCGCGCGGCGCCGGGCTCGCGCGTGCGCGTCGAGATCGACGGCGAGACCGTGGGCGAGGCCGACGCCGACGCGCGGGGCAATTTCGTCGCGCTGCTCGGGCTCGGAACCTCCCAGGCGCCCCGCGCGGTCGGATTGTCCTCGCAGGCGGAAGACGGAGGCGAGGTCGCATCGGACGAAACCGTGGTGCTTGGTCCGAGCCCCGACGCCGGGCCCCCGGAGGAGGACGCGTCCGCAGGCGGTCCGCAAGAGACCGCCGCAGTTCCCGCTCCGGCCGCGACCGGTGCCGAGGACCCGCTCGCAGGGCCCGCCGCGCCGGGGCCGGTCGTGGAAACACCGTCCGAGGGGGCCGACGCGACCGCAGGTGCCGTGGCTGTTTCCGGAGAGTCGCCGCAGCCACAGCCGGACCCGGACGTTCCGGCCGAAAGTGCGGGCGAGCGTCCCGAGGCCGCCCCGCCGGAACCGCCTGAGGCCCCGGCGGTCGTTCTCTCCGACGCCGATGGTGTCCGCGTGCTGCAATCGGGCGCCACGGAGGCCCCGGACAATGTGTCGGTCGACGCGATCTCCTATGACGAGACCGGGAACGTGATCCTGTCGGGGCGCGGGACCGGCGCGGGGTCGGTCCGGGTCTACCTCGACAACACTCCGATCCTCTCGACCGGGATCGGCACCGACGGCCAATGGCGCACACCGCTCCCAGACGTCGATACAGGGGTCTACACCCTGCGCGTCGACGAGATTGCCGAGGACGGGACCGTCGCCTCCCGGCTCGAGACGCCGTTCAAGCGCGAGCCTGTCCAGACGATCCTCGCGCTTGCCGAAGAGCAAGGGGAGACCTCGCTGCCGGTGCGGCTGGTGACGGTGCAGACCGGAAACACGCTCTGGGGCATCTCGCGGCGGGCCTATGGCGAGGGAACGCTCTACGTTCGCGTCTTCGAGGCGAATCGGACGCGGATCCGCGACCCCGATCTGATCTACCCGGGACAGGTCTTCACCGTTCCGAACTGACCGGCACTGGCCATCCCCCCGCAGCAGGATTACCTTGTCTGCCCCGGACCTCTTACGGGCACGGCAGGAGCCACTCTTTGACCGATCAGGATTTCGCGAAAGAAGCGCGGGCCTCGGGCTGGCGCACGATCAGGAAGGTCGTTCCCTATCTCTGGCCCGAGGGGCAGGGCTGGGTGAAGCGGCGCGTCGTTTTCGCGATGATCTCGCTCGTTCTGGCCAAGCTCGTCTCCGTCGCGACGCCGTTCTTCTACAAGGCCGCCGTCGACGCCCTGAGCGAGGGCACGGTGACGCCCGCCTGGGCGCTGGGGGCCGGGGCCGTGGGGCTCACGGTCGCCTATGGCGTCGCACGGCTCATGAACGTGGGGTTCCAGCAGCTGCGCGACGCGATCTTCGCCCCGGTCGGGCAGCGGGCGCTGCGGCAACTCGCGCTCGAGACCTTCACGCATATCCACCGCCTGTCGCTGCGCTACCACATCACGCGGAAGACGGGCGGATTGTCCCGGATCATCGAGCGGGGCGTGAAGGGGGTCGAGTTCCTCCTGCGCTTCATGCTGTTCTCGATCGGTCCGCTGGTTCTCGAACTCGCGCTGACAGGCATCGTGCTAGCGCTTGTCTTCGACGTCTGGTACCTCGCGGTCCTCGTCGTCACCATCGCGGTCTACATCCAGTTCACCTTCAAGGTCACCGAATGGCGGGTGAAGATCCGCAAGGAGATGAACGACCAGGACACCGACGCGAACCAGAAGGCGATCGACAGCCTGCTGAATTTCGAGACGGTAAAGTACTTCGGCGCAGAGCAGCGCGAGGCCGACCGATACGACCGGGCGATGGCGCTCTACGAGAAGGCCGCGGTCAAGACGAACTATTCGCTCGCCTTCCTGAACTTCGGCCAGTCTCTGTTGATCACCGCGGGCCTCGTGATCGTCATGGTCATGGCGGCCGTGGGGGTTGCGAACGGCTCGCTCACCGTGGGCGACTTCGTGATGGTCAACGCCTACATGATACAGATCACCATGCCGCTGAACTTCCTGGGCACGGTCTACCGGGAAATCCGGCAGGCCTTGATCGACATGGGCGAAATGTTCGATTTGCTGGAGCAACCGCAGGAAGTTGCCGACAAACCGGGGGCGAAAGATCTCAGGATCGAAGGCGGCCGGGTCGAGTTCGACGACATCGTCTTCGGCTACGAACCATCGCGGCCGATCCTGAAGGGAGTGTCGCTGACGATCGAGCCGGGCCAGACGGTCGCCATCGTCGGGCCGTCGGGATCCGGAAAATCTACCATCGGGCGGCTTCTCTTCCGGTTCTACGACGTCTCGGGAGGGGCGCTCAGGATCGACGGGCAGGACGTGCGCGACATCCGGCAGGAAAGCCTGCACGCCGCGATCGGGGTCGTGCCGCAGGACACGGTGCTGTTCAACGACACGATCCGCTACAACATCGCCTATGGCCGGGCTGCGGCGTCGTTCGAGGAGATCCAGGCGGCGGCGAAGGCCGCGAAGATCCACGAGTTCATCACGAACCTGCCCGAGGGCTACGAGACGACGGTGGGCGAGAGGGGGTTGAAGCTTTCGGGTGGCGAGAAGCAGCGGGTGGGGATCGCGCGGACGCTTCTCAAGAACCCGCCGATCCTGCTGCTCGACGAGGCGACCTCGGC
>Ga0102926_1001369_pt1 | contig 14360 bp, 12 predicted proteins | sample SalPonR1_A_D2_MG_FD_78173 | JGI IMG/M metagenome (GOLD analysis project Ga0102926, IMG submission 78173) | Salt pond soil microbial communities from South San Francisco under conditions of wetland restoration - Salt Pond MetaG R1_A_D2_MG | ecosystem: Environmental > Aquatic > Marine > Intertidal...
AACATGGAATAGTTGGGTTTGGTGCCTATCGAGATTATACTGACCCGCTGACCGGTACTGAGCAGGCAAGCCGTTGAATCTTTCCTACACGCTACAAATCGCTGCGCCGCTGCTTTACCTGGCGGCGACAGTGGCCATCGGCTACGGCATCCACCGCGATCGCACAGCCTTGAAGCGCGCCGGCGTCGCGGTTGCGATCATCGGCGTTGTGCTGCACGCGCTTTCATTCTGGATCGACCTTTCATACCTCGGCGGGCCCAGTGCGGATTTCTTCAGCGCGCTCTCACTGGTCTCGCTGCTGATCCTGGTGGTACTGCTGCTCTCCATGCTCCGGTATCCGGTGCTCGAGATTCTGCCGCTGGCCCTGCCCGGCGCCGCCTTCATGGTAGTGCACAAACTGATCATCTCGCCCAATCCGGTCGCGCTGGAAACCGGCTCGGTCATGCTCGACGTCCACGTCACCGCATCGCTGCTGTCCTACAGCCTGTTGAGTATCGCCGCGATTACCGCGCTGTTCATCGCCGTGCTGCACAATCTTCTGCACCGCCACAAGGGCGCAATACTGATCGAGATCCTGCCGCCGCTTGTGGTGATGGAAAACATGCTGTTCAAGATGATTCTGGCTGGCTGGCTGATACTTTCCCTGAGTCTGGCCACGGGCCTGATCTTCGTGGACAACCTGTTCGCCCAGCATCTCGCACACAAGACGTTCCTGTCGATCACCTCCTGGCTGGTGTTCGGCATGCTGCTGGCCGGGCGCTGGCGCTACGGCTGGCGCGGCATGCGCGTGGTCCGGCTTTGCCTGATCGGCATGGCCATTCTGCTTCTGGCCTATTTCGGCAGCAAGGCCGTGCTTGAACTGATGCTGGACCGACGCTGGCAGGCTGGCTAGCGATCCCCATCGGCGCGCCCATGAGCTTCCCGGAACCCTCGGTGCAGGCGAACGCAACGCCGCATCCGGCAGTCCGTCTCGCTGCACTGATCAACCCGCTCAGCTTCCGCATGAGCCTGCGCGATCGGGCCGCGCGCAGCGCAGCTCGGGTTCGCGAGCATGGCGGACAAGTCTTCGAAGTCACCGACCTGGCGCATATAGAGGGGGCGCTGGCCCAAGCGCTTCGGCAGTCGGTGGAGTACCTGGTGATCGCCGGCGGCGACGGCACCCTTCAGGGGGCGGTCTCCTACCTGGCGCGCCACCTCGAGCCGGGCCGGATGCCCAGGCTCATCCTGCTCAGCGCCGGTCGCACCAATTACGTGGCCGAGGACATCGGCACGCGCAGCCATTTTCTCGAAACGCTGGAGCGGTGTCTCACGACCCCGGCCGAGCGTCTGCACCCGGTTGACCGTCCAACGCTCAAGCTGGAACATCCGTCGATCGGCGAGCAGCATGGTTTCTTCATGGCCGGCGCCATGGTCGACGAGGTGATCCGTTACGTTCACCGCTGGCAGGCCGAACGCAAGAACTGGCTTCGAAGAAGACATGCAGCCTCCACCGCTGGTGTGCTCTCCATAGGCCTGCGCTGGGCCTTGCGGCGCCATCGGTTCGACCTGCCCCGGCTCGTGATTGACACCGACGGCCTGGGCCATCTTGAGGCCCGCTGCCGGTTTCTGATGCTCAGTTCGCTGAATCACGATCGCAGCCTGGTCGACCCCTACGCACAACGTGGCCAGGGTCCGCTGCGGATCACCGCCATCCGGGCCGGCGCAAAACGGCTACCATTGCGGCTACCGGGCGTCGCATGCGGTCGGTTCAGTCCAGAGATGAATGATGAAAGCGGCTATATTTCAGGTCGTTGCAACACTATTTTGATAAATAACCTCACATCGATGACGCTGGACGGCCAGGAGTTCGACCTGGATGGCGACCATCCGCTGGAAATTTCAGCGGGCCCCGTTTTCAGGTTCCTCCGGCCGTGAATCCGGTTCGAGCCCACATGACAGCCGACCTTGCGGCTGGCGCGCCCGAAGGGCTGGAGCCGCTGATCGAGCGCATTCGCGCGCGCTACGGCGATGCGCTGCGTGCCGTGGTCCTTTACGGTTCCTCGCGTAGAAGCGCCAACGTTCGCGACGGGCTGGTCGATCTGATGGCCGTCGTCGGCGACTACCGATCGGTGCACGGCACAGGGCTTGCGGCGGTGTTCAACCACCTGCTCCCGCCCAACGTCTACTACCTTGAAGCCGGTCCGGAGCACGCGCGCGTGCGCTCCAAGTACATCATTGTTTCCGAAGCCACTTTCAAGGCCCGCACCGCCGGCGGTCTGGACGGCTATTTCTGGGCCCGCTTCACCCAGCCCTGCAGGCTGGTATGGGCCGCCGATACGGATGCCGCGGACCTGCTGGCCAAAGCCCGGACGCGCGCCGCCGCGCATTTCGCCCGGCAGGCGCTTGCGCTGGGCAACGGCGGATTTACCGCGGCGCGCTTCTGGGTGCGCGCGGTATCGGCCACCTACGGCTGCGAATTACGGCCCGAACCGCCCGGCGCCGCTGACGCTTTGATCGACCGGGATCCTGAATTCTGGCGCCGTCTCAGCCAGGCCCTGCTCCCGTCACTGACCGGCGTCTCAACTGCCGAAGACGGCACCTTTCGGATCAACCTGCCGCGCCGCCGGCAACTATCGGGAAGATTGCGCTGGGTACTGCGCCGCGGCTGGAGCAAATTGCTGCACGTCTTGCGCCTGCTCAAGGCCGCCGGCACTTTCGCCAACGGCGTCGACTATCTCAGCTGGAAGATCGAGCGCCACAGCGGGATCAAGGTGGAAGTGACCGACAGCATGCGCCGGCATCCCCGCCTGGCCTCGTGGAAACTTCTGTTCCGGATGTGGCGAAGCGGAGCGCTCGGATGAACGAGATCAAACCGGACTCGCACGGCGAGCGCGGCACCTCCGACATGCTGGTGAGTCTTTTCCGCCGCTATCCGGCCCGCAGCGCCGTGGTGCTGCTCGCGTTGCTGATGGCCAGCCTTCTCGATGGCCTGGGCCTGTCGACGCTGCTGTCGATGATCTCGCTTTCCAGCCAGCTCGGCAACGAAACCGACGCGGTGCTATCCGATACCGAGGATCCCTCGCTGCCGGAGCAGCTGATCAACTCTGCATTCGGCGCCGTCGGCATCGAACCCACCCTGCCCTGGCTGCTGGCGCTGGGCATCGTGCTGATCCTCGGCAAGACGCTGGTCGTGCTGCTGGCCAACCGCCAGGTCGGCTACGCGGTGGCCCAGGTCGCGACCGATCTGCGCCTGGACCTGGTGCGTGCGGTCGCGGCCAGCCGCTGGCGCTACTACCTGTCCAAGTCCGTCGGCAGCCTGGCCAATGCGATGGCGACTGAAGCCCAGCGCGCGTCCGAGGGTTATCTCCAGGGCGCCATCATGTCAGCGCAGCTGATTACCGCGGTGGTCTATACCGCGCTTGCGCTGATGATTTCCTGGAAAGTGACGCTGGGCGCGCTGGTGCTCGCCGCACTGGTTCTCGGCGGCCTCAACATCCTGGTTCGAATCGCCGGCAAGGCGGGCCGGCGCCAGACCGGGCTGCTCAAGATGATCCTGTCGGCCATGACCGACCAGCTCGCCGCGATCAAGCCGCTCAAGGCCATGGCGCGCGAGGACCGCTTCGACACGCTGATCTCCGGGCAGACCGAGCAGTTGAATAGATCGCTGCGCAAGCAGGTGTTCTCCAAGGAAGCCATGAAGGCCCTGCAGGAAGCGATGCTGGTGATCCTGGCCGCAATCGGCCTGGTCATCATGCTGGCGGTGATCGACATGACCCTATCGGCGGCAATGGTGCTGATATTCCTGCTCGCGCGGGTGCTGACCCTGCTGTCCAAGGCTCAGCGCGCCTGGCAGCACATGGCGATATCCGAAAGCGCGTTCTGGTCGCTGGCCGAGGCCATCGATGAAGCTCGAAATGAGCGCGAGCCGCAGCGCGGCGAACTGGAGCCGCATCTCGAACAGGGCATTCGCTTCGATTCGGTCAGCTTCGCCCATCCCGATCACCCGGTATTCGACAGCCAGTCGCTGGCGATTCGTGTCGGCCAGCTGACCGTGATTACGGGTCCCTCGGGCTCGGGCAAGACCACGTTGATCGATCTCGTGGCCGGCCTGCTGCGTCCGGACAGCGGGCAGTTGTCGATAGACGGCGTCGACCTCAATACCATTGACCATCGGCTGTGGCGGCGGAGCATCGGCTACGTGCCCCAGGAAGCCCTGCTGGTCAACGACTCGGTGTTCAACAACATCACCCTGGGTGCCCCTGACCTGACACGCCAGGATGCCGAGCGCGCGCTGCAGAAGGCAGATGCGCTGAGCTTCGTCGCAGAAATGAACGGGGGCCTGGATGCTTCGGTGGGCGAGCGAGGCGGTCGGCTCTCCGGCGGACAGCGCCAGCGGCTCGCGATCGCCCGCGCACTTGTGCATGAACCCCGGCTGCTGATCCTGGACGAGGCCACCAGCAATCTCGACCAGGCCTCCGAGCAGGCAGTGCTGGCGACGATTGGGCATTTGAAAGGCGAACTGACGATGCTTGCGGTCACCCACCAGCCCGGCATGCTGAAGCTCGCAGACAGGATTTATCGCGTGTGCGACGGGCGGATCGAAGTCGAGCCGCCGCAAGCATGAGTGCGCGGCCCGTGCGAAAGATCAGGCGGCGCATTGCCAGCAGTCTCACGATAGCCCTGACCGGGCTGGCCAGTCGCGGCGGGCCGGCGCGCATACAGCGAATCGGCCGCTTGATCGGCCGTGCGCATTACTGGTTGACCTGGCCGTTCAATGGCCGCCTCAGAGCCGACGTCGCGCGCGCGCTGAATGTCTCGAAGCGCGACGCCGGGGCCTATCTGCGCCAAGCGTTTCGGGACAACGATCGCGCGGTGTTCGAAAGCATCGCCCTGGCCCACCCGGACTGCGATGCCGACGCACTCGTGGATACCGTGCACATCGAAGAACCCGAGCGGCTCGGCAAGCCCGCGGGCGACGGCCAGGGAACCATTCTGCTGGGCATGCACATGGGCAACGGCATCCTGATGGCCGCGCGATTGGCGCGCGCCGGGTTTCCCGTGCACGTCGTTTTTCGGGACCCGCGACGTTTGCCGCCGGGGCTGCTGGCACGCAGCCTCGAGCGGGCCGGCTGCCGACCGATCGCCCTGGACCGCGAAAATCCGACCCGCAGTTTTCGCCAGATGATCAAAATCCTGTCGTCGGGCGGCATGCTGTACGTCTTGATGGACCAGGCGAACAAGGGTGAAGGCGCCGAACGAAGCTTTATGGGCAAAACTGTCCGAATGCCGAGCGGAATTCCCAGTCTGGCCGTGCGCACGGGCGCACCCGTTATCCCCGTTCACGCCGAGGCAGCGACCCCGGACTGGCATTTTCGAGTGCATCCCCCGCTGGTGGCCGGCACACCGGAGACCATGTTGGACGCGATGCTGGAATCCATGCAGAATCAGATCATCCGCTATCCCGGACTGTGGGCTTGGCACCATAGACGCTGGAAGCGCTATCATTTCGATTCCTGAACCCGAGGAAGAAAAGACGCCATGCCCCTGATCGCGCAAAGAATCGTTCGCGGCCTGACCCCGTTCATCGATCCGATCATGACGCCGGCCACGCGCCAGCGCCCGGAGAAGATCATTCTGGGCGTGCGTCCCGGCCATCGCCCCAGCGACAAGCCGCCGGTGCGCGTCTTTCTCGGCTCCGAGCGTCGCCAGTTCCGAGCCGAGCGCGTGTTCATGTGGTCGATAGAGAAATACCGCGACCCCAGTCGCATCTATGAAATCCATCTCCTCAAGGGACTCAAGGGCTATGTCAGCGGTTTCTGGATCACCGGCTTTACCAATTACCGCTTCGCCATCCCGCATTTCTGCGACTACCAGGGCCGGGCTATCTACAACGACGTCGACCAGGTCTGGCTGACCGACCCGGCCGAACTTTTCGATCGCGACATGGGCAATGCGGGCTTTCTGTCGATCAACGACCACGACACCTCGGTGATGCTGATCGATTGTCAGAAAATGTCCGGCATCTGGAACCGAGATGCGGTGGTCAAGACCACCCGCAAGCGCATCGAGTCGCGCGCCCGCAGTGCCGGCCTGTGGGGCGAGATGGAAGGCAAATACAATGCCCGTGACAAGGAATACGTGCCGGGAAAGTCGGCCTGCGTACATTTCACGACGCTGCACACCCAGCCGTGGCGACCGCTCCCGGAGTGGTTTGTCTACCAGGACAACCCGACCGGTTCGCTGTGGTTCGATCTCGAACGCGAAGCCGACCAGGCGCATTTCCTGCCGGTCTCGGCCATGCGGCCCTCGACGGGATGGCCCGACGTGGCCCTGGCACTTTCCGCCAGGCGCGACGGGCCCGAAATCGCCGCCATTCTGGCCGCACGACCAGACCCCGCCATGCATGCGACGACCCGGAAGATCGCCGGACTGCTGGAGATCGTGCCCGATGCCGACCTGCCCTGGGTGCTGGACAGGTTGTTTTCGCTCAGCGACAGTATCGAGATCGAACTGCACGAGCCGATCTGGATTCGCCGCAGCCGGCCGCGCCGCAGTCTGCATTTCTGGATCGAACAGTTTCACCTGGCCGAACGCCTCAATCCTGGCGTGCACTGGCGGCTGACGCGCCACGTCGGGACGTCAACGCGGGTGCTGCGGGGCGGTCCGCTCCCGGCAGGGCCGATCTCGGTCCTGGCCGCTCCGCGGGCACGGGTGCGCAGCAAGGCCGAGGCCGTCGGTGCGGAGCTCGCGCGGGCAACCGGGCGCGAACTGGTGCGAATCGGCATGCCGAGCGGGCGCCTCGCCGCATTCTTCCGCGCGGTGACCGGTCGCAAGGTGATCGATCCGAACAACCCGCCGGCAGTCCTGGTGGCTTCGGGCACGCTGGCCACGCGCGCCGCGCGGCGTGCCGCCGAGCGCAGCACGCAGCCACCGGCGCTGGTTCTGATCGGCCGGCATGCAGGGTCGGTCCCCGAGCATGCCGGTGTGGCGGTCAGCATGAAGCATCACGGTCTGCCGCCGCACCCGAATCGCGTCACCACGCTGCTCGGCTTCGGGCACCGTGATGACTGGCAACCGGCGGTCGAAACAGGAAAATGGCAATCCTGGCTGCAACAACCTCGCAGGAGCGCGCTGATCATCGGACGCAATCCACGCGGCGACTGGCGCACGCCCGAACTGGAATCTCTGTTTGCCGAGGCGCTCGAATGGTCCGGGCGTCGCAATTCCCGGCTCCTGATCGTGACCACGCGTCACTCGGCCTCGGCCGGTGACTGGCTGAAAAAGCGCGCCGGGGATGAGGCGGACGTCTATTCGTGGCAGCGCGAGGACAACCGCAATCCCTACAGCGTGACGCTGGAGCATGCCGGCGCCCTGCTGCTCGCGGGCGGCACGCCGAGCGTGTTTCAGGACGCGCTGGCAAGCCCCAAACCCGTCTACCTCGTGCCGTGGCTGGCGCATCACGGCGCCTGGAAGAAATTCTCGGCCTGGGTGGCCGAACGCGCTTTCAGACCCAGTTACAACAAGCGCGGCAGCGTGCGCCCGCAGCAGGGGCTGACCTATGTGTGCGCGCGGCTGGTCGAGCGCGGATGGGTGCTCCCGCCACGGGGGCTTGCCGCCTGGCAGCGCGAGCTGGTCGAACGTGGATTGGCCGCCTGGATCGGCTCCAGCGCCATCCCCTCCGGCCGCCACAAATATGAAATCGGTGATGTCGGCCGGCAGATCCTCGAACGGCTGGAACCGCACGCCGCGGCCGCGGACACTGCCCGGAAAGCACACATCTGAGAACCCCTGCCGCATGACAAGGTCCAAACATCCAATGGCATACGGACTGACACCGAACGTGGCCCTGTTGATCCTCCTCGCCGTCGCTTCGTTCGACCAGGCGGCGGCCCAGGTCTATCGCTGCAATGACGGCGATATGATCGTATTCTCCGACGTCCCCTGCTCCGAAGACGCCCAGCTTTATCATGTGAGGTCCGGAATCAGCGTGGTGGCCGCCGCCGATGACCTGGACGAGGTGGCCGAGCGCAATCGGGCTTTCGTGGACAAGCGCCAGGAAGATCTTGCCGAACGGCGCGCCCGCGCCGCCGAGCTCGCGCAACAGGCCGGGCGAAGCCGCCAGCGACGCGCCGCCGCGGAGGAAACTCGCTACCGAACCATCATCGGCCCGGTTGCAGATTCCCGAGCCGATAGCGGACGGCTTTCGCCGACCGATCCCAGAGTAGAGGCGCAGCGCCAGCGGGCGCCGGCCCAGGATGAGCCTGAGCGCAGACGTACGCTGCTTTCACGGTCGGGCGGAAACCAGCCGCGCATTCTTCGCTGATCAGCGGCGAGCGCGGGGAACGCCGCTGCCGCCCGCCATTGGCTGATCGATCAAGCCTACCAGTGAATTCCACGCATCAGGCTGGCGAATGCCATCTGTTCCTGCGTTGCCCGGCTCTCCCCTTTCTCCGGGCTCTCGCCGCGGGCGGCGGCCGAATCCGGAAACATCCGGTAGGCCGAATTCATCACGATCTCCGAGATCTTCGGCGCGACGCCATTCAGCACCTGGCCGAATATTCCCAGCCGGGTCGCAATGCGCTGCGGTCGGTAGATGACGGCCTGCTTGACCATGTCGGCCGCATCCTCGGGGGTAATGGTGGGCACCGACTCGTAGATCTTGGTCGGCGCGATCATCGGCGTGCGCACCAGCGGCATATTGATCGTGGTGAATGCCACGCCGGTGTCGTTGAACTCCGCGGCGGCGCAGCGCGCGAATGCATCCAGCGCCGCCTTGGACGCGACGTAGGCCGAGAAACGCGGCGCATTGGTCAGCACGCCGATCGAAGAAATATTGATGACGTGCCCGCTGCGCCGTTCCTCCATCGCCGGCAGCAAGCCGAGGATCATCTTCAGCGAGCCGAAGTAATTGAGCTGCATGCAGCGCTCGAAATCGTGGAACCTATCGTAGGACAGGTTGATCGACCGGCGTATCGAGCGCCCGGCGTTGTTGATCAGCACGTCGACCGCGCCGTGATCGGCGAGCACCTGCTCGCACAGCTTGTCGGCGGCCGCGAAATCGGCCAGGTCGCAGCTGTAGGTGAACGCGGTGCCGCCGTTCGACTCGATTTCCTTTTTCGTCTCCTTGAGTTCCGATTCCTTGCGAGCGACGACAATCACCTTCGCGCCGGCCTCGGCCATCATCAGCGCGGTCGCCTTGCCGATACCCGACGATCCGCCGGTCACCAGCACGACCTTGTCGCGAACGTGACCGCTCAGCGAGCGATCGATGAACAGTTCGGGATCCAGATGGCGCTCCCAATAGTCCCAGAGAACCCACGCGTAGTCCTCCAGGGGCGGCACCGAGATGCCGGACCCCTTGAGCGCCCGGTCGGCTTCGCGGGTGTCGAAACTGGTCGGATAATTGAAGAATTTCAGCATGTCCCGGGGAATCCCGAGATCGCCAAGCACCTGGTTGATGATCCGACGAACCGGTGGCAGCATTCCGATTCCCTGCTTGACCGGCTGGGGAATCAAATTGAACAACCTCGCGTCAATGCGCATCGACATCAGTGGCGCATGCGCGGCCTCGGCGAACAGGTTCATCACCTCGCCGATCCTCTTCGGGTTCGGATCGGTCAGGTGGAAGCACGTGTTGTCCAGCTTCGGCTTGTGCGCGATATGGTCCATCGCTTTGGCGACGAAATCTACCGGCACCAGGTTGATCCGGCCGCCTTCGAGGCCCAGCGTGGGCACCCAGGGCGGAAGCATGCGCCGTAATTTCTGGATCAGCTTGAAAAAGTAGTAGGGACCGTCGATCTTGTCGATTTCACCGGTTTTCGAATGCCCGACCACGATGCCGGGACGATAAATTCGCCACGGAATCTCGCATTTGCGCCGGACCAGGCCTTCCGAGTCGTGCTTGGTGCGAAAATACGGATGGTCCAGCCCGGTTGCCTCCTCGAACATGTCCTCGCGGAAAGAGCCATGGAACATGCCGGCCACCGCGATCGACGAGGTATGGTGGAAGCATTTCGCGGCTACCGCCTCGGCGAAATCCATCGCGTTCTGGGTACCGTCGATATTGACCTTTTCCTGTGACTCGGCGCTGGCGGTGAGGTCGTAGACGGCTGCAAGGTGAAACACGTGCTTGACCTTGCCCCGTAGCTTCTCCGTGTCGGCCTTGGATACTCCCAGCGCCGGCTTGGTCAGGTCTCCGCTGACGGCGATCACTCGCTTGCTCGACTCGCTCCAGCGGTCAGCGACCAGCGCGTTGAATTTCTTCTTGGAGCCGCGGCGCACCAGAACGTAGATATTGCCGCGGCGCATGAGCAACTGGTCGATGAGGTTGCGGCCGATGAATCCAGTCCCTCCGGTCACGAAATAGCTCATCTGGGGGTTCTCCTTGGCTTTCTGCGTAAGTGGTAGCGCCTAAGAGTACCGGCGTTGGCGGTTCAACGCCAGCCCAAGATTGGAATTCACGTCCCCAATCGCTTCGAATTCCGACATCGAGGATAGCAGCACGTCGCCTTCGAACCTGCCCGGGACAAATCGGCACGGCGTCGGAGGCGGCGAAATCGTTGACCTTCCGATGCTCGCATGCTAATAAGAGGGTTTGAAACCAGAATCGAAAAAGGGAGCGGATAGTGAGTGATCTGAAACAGGAATTCGAGCAGGCATCCAAGCGCGTGAAACAGCTCGAGCAACGACCGGACAACGACACGTTGCTCAAACTGTATGCCCTGTACAAGCAGGGTGCGGAAGGCGACGTCAGCGGCGAGCGTCCGGGTTTCTTCGATTTCGTCGGCGTGGCCAAGTACGAGGCATGGGAAAAGCTCCAGGGCACCGACCAGGAAGAGGCGATGAAACGCTACATCGAACTGGTCGATTCGCTGACCGGCTGAGGCCGGCGCATCGGCCGATGCATGTCACGCTCTCGCACCCCGGAACGGATTGCCGAAACCGCGCTGCAGCTGTTCAACAGCTACGGCGAGCCGAATGTGACCACCAATCGGATCTCCGATGAGCTGGAAATCAGTCCGGGCAACCTGCACTATCACTTCAAGACCAAGCAGAGCCTGATCGACGAGCTTTTCGGTCGCTACGAGCAGCGCATGCTTGAACTGCTTGGCGGAGACGGCATCGAGCACGCCGACGTCGAAGACGCCTGGCTTTTTCTGCATCTGGTATTCGAGAACATTGCCGATTACAGGTTCATTTACCGCGATCTCAACGAGCTCTGCACCAGGAGCCGAGACCTCCGCGCCCGCATCCGGGCAATACTCAAGCTGTCGCTGCGCACCGCGTCCGATCTGCTCTCGGGCATGGAGCGCAGCGGCCAGCTCGAGGCGCAGCCGCTCGAGCGCGAATCGGTCGTCCGCAACATCGTGCTCATCAGCAGCTACTGGATCGCCTTCGATCAGGTGATGGAGCCGGAAGTCGAGCCCCGCCCTGACCGCGCCGCCATCCAGGTCATGAGCCTGGTCAGCCCCTACCTTCGGGGGCCGGCACGCGAACAGTTCGAACATCTCGCCAACGCCTACCGCTGATTTGCACAGCCCATGATGTCGAACGGGTTTCGATCGCGCATTCAGTTGGAACATAAAAAAACCCGGGCACGGGGGCCCGGGTAAAAAAGCAGCACTACTGGAGCAAAGTCCGGCTGCTTCGGGGTAGACCTCTTCAGAGCGGTGCGAGGCCGCTCAGGAAGATGAGTCGGAAGAAGCGCCCGAAGAAGCGGTCGAAGCCGACGTCTTCTTGGTGGTCTTCTTGGTCGTCTTGGTCGCAGGCGCGCTCTTCTGCGCTTTCTGAGCCTTGGAAAGCTCACGAACGCGCGTGTTGAGTTCCTGGACGCGCTTGCTCAGTTCCTGGATCTCATCGGAGGTCGGAACACCGAGGCGCGACAGTGCGCGTGCAACGCGTTCTTCAAATACCTTTTCGAGCTTGTCCCAGTTCGTGCGAGCCTGCTCGCGGGCCTTGCCTACACGGCCTTCGACATCACTCATGACCTTGTCGACGCGACCTTCGACATCGCTCCTGACGCCGCCGACGGCATCTTCAGCCATCTTGCGGCCCTTGCCTTCGAGCTTTTTTCCCTCGGAGACCAGGCGCTCGTAAAGTTTCGAGCTTTCACTGATGACCTGTCCGGTGGTTTCATTGATCAGCTTGCCGCCGCGACGGACGAGGCTGGTGCCCTCTTCCTGGGCCAGCGCAAATGCGCCGAGGCCGGCCAACCAGATTTCATGTGCGTTATCCTGCACTGTGCTGGTCGACTTGCGAGCGGTCTTCTTGCTGGCTTTCTTCTTTGCGACTTTCTTTTTGGCAGTCTTCTTGGCCATGTCGTTTCACCTCTTTCCGGTTTGGGTTTGCCCCGTTTCCGGGACTGTTGTATTGCAATATAGGCCTGTAATTTAGAGCTGTCACACTAAGCTGGCCTTATTCACCATTCCTTCTGCAGCGACGCCGCCAGGCCCGGCTCCGCGGCTTTTCGCTAGGTCGCGCATCCTCGCCGGACAGGCGAGTACGCCTCCGGTGCGCTCGGTCGCGAGACACCCCCATTTGCGGGCCCGACAGCGTCTCGCTGCGGACGGATGGTGAATAATGTCCTAGTGGGCCAGGAAACCACCACAGTTCTGCGCAAGGGGTGCAGTTCGGCGCCGCTGGCCTTAGAATTGCCTCAATCGAACTGAAGGGAGCGGAATTCATGGATACAAGCAATTGGGCGGAATTCACCGGCGATTCGGCGGCGTTCGAATATTCTGGCGGGAAGCTGGAAAAGGCGTGGGAAGAACTGCATGCCGGCGATCGGGAGCCCTGGCCGAAAGACGAGGCGATCCAGCAAGCCTGGCGCTCGTTTCACTGCGGAAATTTTGCCGCGGCCGTGGACGCTGCGCTTTCGATCGGCGATTCCGCGCACGTGGTGGCCAACAAGGCCTCTGGAATCTACGCCGACTACCTGGAAGAAGACGACGGGGTCAAGCAGACCATCTACACCGCAGGCATCGAGCGCGCCGAGGCCGCGATGGCGGCAGATCCCGACAATCCCAATTCGCATTATTTCCACGCCTACCACCTCGGCCGCTACAGCCAAAGCATTTCGATTGCCAAGGCGCTCAGCCAGGGGCTTGGCGGAAAGATCAAGAAGTCACTGGACCGGGCCATCGAACTCGAGCCCTTGCACGCCGAGGCACACACGGCGCTGGGCCTTTACCACGCCGAGGTGATTTCCAAGGTCGGCAAGCTGGTCGGCTCGATGACCTACGGCGCCAGCGCCGACAAGGCGATGGAACACTTCGCCGAAGCGATCCGAATCTCCGATGCACCGATCGCCTGGATAGAGTACGGGAATGGTCTGTATCTGCTGTACGGCGAAAAGCGCGTCGACGATTCAAACGAGGCTTACGAAAAGGCCGCCAGCATGAAACCGGTCGACGCCATGCAATCCCTGGACATCGACTACGCGCGCAATTCGCTGTGACAATCAGACCGGCAACGCGATTACCGTCAAAAGCCGGTTACACGAATAGCGCCACGTTCGAGAATCAGAAGTTTTTCTTCGTGACCTCCATTCCTTCGGCGTGCTCTTCGCGCCCGGCTTTTCGACTTTTCACGCTGCCGTAACAGGTCAGTCTACTGCGACGTTCTCCAGCCAGGCCTGGACATGGTTTTCGACCTCTTCCGGGCTACGGTTGATCTCCGGGCCCAGCATCATCACCAGGTGCAGCAGGTTTTCGAACTCGATGGCGAAGTTGTCCACCAGCCGTTCGGGATCCGGCACAAGCTTGTTGTCGGTGATCACACCGCACGAAACCTGTTCGTTGTAGCTGAGAATGCTGATGCCCATGCCGATCGAGCCGCTTTGCGGCACCCAGACCATCATCTGGCCGATTTCCGAACCGGCCATGTACAGCGACTTCTGCGGTCCGGGCACGTTGGTCAGCACCGTGGTGGCCTTGCGCGCGAACAATTCCAGCGCGGCCGCCTGAACCGCCGCCGGGGCCATACCCAACGTGGCCAGCAGACCGAGTGAAACGGTGGCCTGCTTCGAGTTCTTCAGGTGGTGCATGTTCTCGGCCACCCGGTAGACGCGCGCCAGCGGGTTCGACTCCCAGATCGGCAGATCGAGAAAGACTGTGCCGAAATGGTTGCCCAGCTCGCGCGCGTGCTCCAGCGGCCTCAGATTGACCGGAATCGTCGCGCGGACCTCGAGTTCCGACGGGTCTTCGCCGTATTGGAGCAGGTAGCGGTGTAGCGCGCCGGTCATGATGCCGATCAACACGTCGTTGACCGTGCAGCCCAGCGCCTGGCCGATCGCCTTGACTTCCAGCAGCGGCAGCGGCTGGGTCCAGGCCACTTTCTTGCGAACGCCCAGCTTGCCCTTGAAGCGCGAAGAAGGATCATCC
>Ga0102926_1001376_pt1 | contig 14329 bp, 13 predicted proteins | sample SalPonR1_A_D2_MG_FD_78173 | JGI IMG/M metagenome (GOLD analysis project Ga0102926, IMG submission 78173) | Salt pond soil microbial communities from South San Francisco under conditions of wetland restoration - Salt Pond MetaG R1_A_D2_MG | ecosystem: Environmental > Aquatic > Marine > Intertidal...
AGTACAAGAACCAGTACAACAGCCTGTTAATCAACAACAGCAACCTGCACAAGAAAGCTCTGACGATATTAGTGCAATGTTAGATGCTGAGTTTGACAATATAGATTTTTAGATACTATAATTTTAATTATACAATGTCTCTCCTTTTTAAGTACTATTAACAAATAATAGTACTTTTTTTGTTGACTTTTTTCTCTACTTTTGTTATTATATCTTGTATAGGAGGAATTATGATAAAAGAAATTTCGCATGGGTTTCATGCTCATACCAATATAGGATCTCTAGATGCCGTTTGTTCAGCAAAAGAAATGATTAATAGAAGTATTGAACTAGGCCGTAATGCTTTAGTGGTCACTGATCACGGATCAATGTCAGCTTTACCTACTTTTTGGAAAACAAACATTGAATTAGGAGCACCATTGCAAATAATTCATGGAATCGAACCTTATATAAAATTAAAAACATTCAACATACCTCAAGATACAGAAGGATTGAAAGCTTATTTTCACATAACAGTCCTTTTTAAAACATTTAAAGCGTATCAATTCTTTTGTAGAAAATCATTAGAAGCTGAACAGAATGGGGTTAAGCGTTTTGGTAATACTAAACCAATTTTTTATTTAGAAGATTTTGAAGAAATTAAAAATGATATAATTATTGGTTCTGGATGTATGCAAGGTCCAGTTGCTAATTTATATAACTTAGGTTTAAAAACACTTTCTCTAGAGGTTTATAAATACTTAAGAAACACATTTCCACATTTCTACGTTGAGCTAATGCCACACAAACTAAACAAAGAATGGGTACCTCCATTTAAGGATAGAGCAGGCTGTTATAGAGATACCCAAGATATACAAAAACCTATAAATCAATATATGTATAGCTTAGCAAAACAATTTAATGATAAAATTGTTATATCAGAAGATAGCCATCTAGTAACAGAAGATCAAAAAGATATACAAGATGTTTTGCTTGGTAACGGAATTTCCAAATGGAGATTTAGTATTGCTTACTCTATGGAAAAAACTAAAAAATGGATTGATAATTTAAAAGAACATATACCAGGACTAAATGAACAAGAAATAGATAAAATAGTAGATAACTCATATGAAATTTCGTCTTTATGTAAAGGATATTCGTTTAAAACGATTGACGATCAGTTACTTTTACCAACAATGAAAATGATTTATGGTGAAGACAAGAATAGTACAAAAACACTACTTGAAAAAATTAAAGAACATAATCTTATACCACAAGATGAAAGAAAAGAGATATATATAAAAAGACTAAAAGAGGAAATAGATGTTTTAATAAATAATGGTGTTGCAGATTTTATACCATACATGTTATTAATTTATGAAGCAGTTAACGAGTTTAAACAAAAAAATATATTTGTTACTCCAAGAGGATCTGCTGCAGGATCGTTAATACTTTATTTGCTTGGTGTTTCAATCGCAGATCCTATAAAGCATAATTTAAAATTTGCAAGATTTTTAACAAAAGGTAGAATTAAAGAAAAAGCTTTCCCAGACATTGATTTAGATTGTGCAGAACAAAGAATTGTTTTTGATTATTTTAAAGAAAAGTATAAAGGTTGTTTTTGTCAGATTGCAACAGAATCTACAATGAAACTAAAAAGTACTATAAGGGATGTTGAACGTGTTTCTGACGGAAAAGTATCACCAGAAACAGAATATATTGCTAAAATTTTACCTAATCCACCTCAAGGAACTTCTGATGTTGAATTTGTTTTTGGCTTTAAAAAAAACGGTACTTTTATTCCTGGAATAATTGACTCTGAAGAAGAGTATGGGGTAAAAATTCGAGAATGGATTGATAAAAATCCTAAAAAATGGAAGATTGTATCTAAATGCTTAGGAACTATTAGAAGTAAAGGAGTACATGCATGTGCATGCTTGATAACACCAGAACAAGTTAGCGACTATGTTCCATTAAAAACGGCAAAAAATAATGCATTAATTACAGAGTATACACACGGATTGTGTGAATATTTAGGTGCAATTAAATATGATATTTTATCAGTTGATGCATTAAAAAGTATTTCAAAAACATTTACATTAATAAGCCAAAACAAAGGTATAAATCTTGAATGGAAAGAGTTTGATGTTGACGAAAATGTTATTAACGAGATAATTAAAAAAGATAAACTTGATGGTATTTTTCAGTTATCAGCAAATGCGTTAAGGCCTTACGTAAAAAAAATGCCTCCAACAACAATAACAGAAATATCAAATATTCTAGCTTTAATCCGTCCCGGTGCACTAGACGCACCATCACCACGACCAAACGCACCAGAAGAAGAAACAGCGGCAATGTTTTATATAAAATGTGTTAACGGTGAGGCTGAACCTTTTTATATCCATGAAGATTTAAAAGAAATTACTAGTAAAACTTATTCGGTGATTTTATATCAAGAACAGATAATGCAAGTTTTTACTAAACTAGCAAATTATAACGAAGGTGATGCTGCGGCTGCAATGAAAGCTATTTCAAAAAAGAAAAAGAAACTACTTGAACAGCATTGTAATAATTTAAGAGAATCATGTTTAAAGCGTGGTTGGTCTGATGATCAAGCAACGTTTTTAATTAAAACTATTATGGCTAGTGCTAAATATTCTTTTAATTTATCTCACTCTTTATCTTATGCTATTAATGCTTATATAGAATGCCATTTAAAATATCATTTTCCTGTAGAGTTTTGGACAGCTAAAGTAAGTGTTTTTTCAGAAAAAGATGGAGGATTAGAAAGAATAGCAGTTGAAGCTATGAAGTATATTGATAATTTTGACATTAAAAACTGTCATCAGCGAGAATTTTTAATTAAGGACAATAAAATTATACCTCCTTTGAGTGTTCTTAAAGGTCTAGGTGAAAAAGCGTCATCTGCATTAATTTCTTATTCACAAAAAACTTCATGGCACTCTTTTTCTGAACTATTAGAAACTATTGTTAAAAATAAAAAATTAGAAAAATTATCAAAACAAGAAACATCGTTGTCTTTTATTCAAACCAAAGGAATTAATGTATCAGTTTTAGTAACGTGTCTTTACCATGGTGTCTTTGACAAATACATAGAAGGTGAAAAAAATATTAATACTTATTTAAAATATACTGATTTAATTAGGAAAAAGCTAAAATCAAAAGCAGAATGCAAAAATATAAACCACATAAAAAGTGATTGCGATTTAATTAGTTTTAAACTTAAAGACAATCCTTTGTTTAATTTTAGTAAAGAGTATATTTATAATAAGTTTAAAGATACATTACTGCAACATGACTATATTTTAACTAATAAAAAAGCAAGAATTGCGATTAAAAACGATATTAAAGATGTATACAACACACTTACTCCAGTATATAAAAACAAACAGCTATTAAATCTTTATAGTAATAACCAAAGATTTATATCATGCATAGCTTTTATTGAAAATGTGACGCTATTAAAAACAAAAAAAGGTGATGCTATGATAAGGACAACTATCAATTTAGGTAATCAAGAAAAGTATAATTTTGTTGTTTTTAGTAATAGAAAAACTAAACAGATATCTTCACAAGTTTCAGTTGCTTTACGTGAAGGAAATTTCTGTATAATAGATTTTAAAATTAATGTTTTTAATAACATTAATGGTGGTATTATAGATTATGTTTTTTGTTTGAATGAATAAAAACTTGACTTTTATATTTCTTTTTGTTAAACTATAATAGAAAGGAGGTATTTTTATGAGGTATAATAATTTTTAACTTTTTATAAAAAGGTGCGTACAATGGATTTAAGAGATCTGTTTAAAAAGAAAGAAAGCAGTAGTAGCTTGGTGTTAGTAGATACAAATGTTTTATTATTTACTGGAATTGTAAGAGACAATTATGTTGTCTGTTCTACAGTAATTGAAGAACTTGAAAAACATAAAACAGGATTTGAAGCTAAAAACAAGAACTCCAGAAACTGTTTGAGATTTTTAAAGGATAATTTACAGCAATGTATTATTAGTGTCGCAGAAGGCGAAACAAATGATGATAAAATAATTAATACAGCTAAAAAACAGGATTTGACTTTATTAACTAATGATATAGCTATGATTGTAAAAGCCTCTACTAAACAAGTTCGTTCTAAGTTTTTTGAACCAAACATTAACGAACAAGACACTGAAATAACATATCAAGATTTAGTCTACAATACAAGTAGTGCTAATGTTGACAATGCTTGGGGATTAAAACCTAAAAACAAAGAACAACAGATAGCATTAAATGTTTTATTAGATGAAAATATATCATTAGTTAATTTGATCGGTAGAGCTGGTTCAGGAAAAACTATCTTAGCTCTTGCCGCTGCTCTTGAGTTATGTGATAGGGGTGTTTGCGATGGTATAGTGGTTGTTCGTAAAATTGTTGAAGTTGGCGGTAATGCCATAGGTTTCCTTAAAGGTGATAAAGACGATAAACTTCTAGGTTCTGCTGGAGCTATATTAGATAATTTGAATGTTTTATCTGGTAGTAAAAAAAATACTGAACAATTGCTTGATACAGGTATGATTGAATTTGAAAGTTTAGGTTTTTTAAGAGGTAGAAGTTTAGCAAATCAAGTTGTGATTGTAGATGAAGCACAAAACACTACTGCACACGAAATACGTACTATTTTAACACGTATAGGCGAAAATGCAAAAGTAATTCTCATGGGAGATACACAACAAAGGGACCTACCACATCTAAGTGAATTAAACAATGGTTTAGCAATCGTTAGTCATGCTTTTAAAGATAGTAAAATTGCTTCTGGTATAGTCTTACAAAAATGTTTACGTAGCGAATTAGCTCATGAAGCAATAGAGAAATTAAAAAAAGTATAATAGTTTCTCTAATGTTCACAAAATACTAAAAGTTAATAAGAGACTTTGGATAAAGATAAATAAACAGTAAAGAATAAGGGCAGCAAGAATTATCCAAAAGTCACTTAATTTTAACAATAAGGAGACAGAATGAATAATAATAGTGAAGAACAAAGAAAAAAGCACCTAAAAGAGATGCTGAATATGCCTTTAAGTTATAAATTCCAAAAGGCGATCGCCACTATTGATAGGTTCATAATAGAGAGAGGCGGCGTTGATAAAGTTTACATATCTTTTTCAGGTGGTAAGGATTCATGTGTTCTACTACATATCGCTAGATTATTATATCCTGAAATCAAAGCTATGTATGTTAATACAGGACTTGAATATCCAGAAATTAACGACTTTATAAAAACGGTTGATAATATAGATATTGTACGACCAGCATTAAGTTTTAAACAAGTTGTTGAAAAATATGGGTTTCCTGCGATAAGCAAAGAAATTAGCCAGCAAGTAAATGAATTCCACAATCTAACTAAGGGTTGCAAAACACAGCTTAAAAGAGAAACACAGTTAATCAATACTAAGTGGTCTCCTTTTTTATCTACATCTGCACCAAAAATTAGCGATAGGTGTTGTCATAAATTAAAAAAAAATCCTGCAAAAAAATATGAGAAAGAAACAGGTAGAAGCCCGATAACTGGAGTTATGTTGACGGAATCACGTCTTAGGAGACAGCAATATCTCCGTCAGGGTTGCGTTGCATTTTCTAGTGGTAGACATCAAGCTAAACCTCTAAGCCTGTGGACTGAAGAGAATGTTTGGGAATATATTAAGCTGAATAATTTAGAAATATCTAAAATCTATAATGAACCAGAGATTGATCGTACTGGCTGCGTCTTTTGTTTGTTCGGTGCTCATATGGATAAAGCTAAAAGATTAGTAGCTTTAAAAAGGCTACATCCTAAACTTTTTGAGTATAGTTTTTACAAACTTGGTATGGGGGAAGCTTTATCATACATGTACGAACAGTGCAACATTAAATTTGAAGATGAGATCATAAAAGAAATAAAAAAACTAAAAAAGTACTAAAGGTTTTTTGAAATATGCCGTTAAGTATAATAGAAGAGAATTTTAATAAAAAGGAGAAATATTATGGAACAATTAATACTTAAGGCAAAAAAATTAAACATAGAAAAAATTAAAAGATTAAATATAAAAATATTTAAAAACTGGGTTCGTTATGATATAATTCATGAAGATTTGTATTATTTTCAGGTAATTACAGACAATAAAATATCTGAAACCTTTTTTGATTTAAGAAATAATTTAATAACAATAAGAGGATCGATAAAAGAAGGTGTTAAAGTACTTAAAGAATTAGGTTTTAACACTGAAAATATGATAGTAAGATATAGAGAAACTAATTAAACTCGTTTTTACAAAGATTACAAGTATCAGTGTAGTTATTAATAATATATTCTATTGGTATATATTTTAATTCATCGCATATATTACAAGTCGTACATAAATAATATTTACTTTCTTTGTCTTTTATAGCTTCTTCTATAGTCATTTCAACAACACCTTGAACTGTGTCGTTTGTTTCTTTTAAAAGTCTCATCTGTTTACCTCCTGCATGCCTATGTATAATTATAGTTTAACACATTTAATTGCTAAAAAACAATTAAAAAAGGATAAAAAGATGTTGATTATATCTTTTAAATAGGTTAAAATATAAGAACAGCACACAAAAAAAAGAGTGTTGAAAAAGTAGTGTTTATAGTTATTTACAAAGGAGACTAAAATGAAAAACGGCCTTAAAGTGCTAGGTGAACTAACAATGCTAAGAACATATTCTAAAGACAATGAAAATTGGGATGGGATTGTAACAAGATATTTAAAATTTATAAAAGAAACCCAACCTAAATTAGAAAAAGAAATTAATAAATACGGGGAAGCTATACGTAATAAACTCTGTGTACCTTCAATGCGAGCATTACAGTTTGCTGGAGATGCATTAAAACAAGAAAATGCAAGGGCATATAATTGTTCTTTTATAGGGATCTCAAATATGAAGGATTTTGCAGACACTTGCTATCTTTTGTCTTGTGGTTGTGGTGTAGGGTTTTCTGTTGAGAGAAAATTTATAAATTCTTTGCCTGAAATTCAAACAGGTTATGATGAAGATTTTGTTATTCAAGATACTCGTGAATCTTGGGCGGATAGTATATTAAAAATCCTTCAGAACCATCAAGTAAGATTTGACTATTCATTAATTCGTCCTGCTGGGTCAAGTTTAAGCTCTGGTGGTACTGCAAGTGGTCCTAAGCCACTACAGGTAGCACATGAGAGCATTAGAAAACTATTAAAGAAGAATACTAAATTTACATCAGTTATGGTTGCAGATATAGTATGTTTTATCGCTCAAGCGATCGTCGCCGGTGGAGTTAGACGTTCTGCGACAATATGTTTATATGATCACGACGATGTTTTAATGAAAGATTTTAAAGGCAATGCTAAATTTAGTGATGAAGATTTACAAGAAATGATTACAATGATTAACCAACAAACAGATGATAATCATATACACTCAGTACGTTTATTAAATACTAAACAAGAAGAGGTAAAAGGTTTTAAAAACACTAACAGCAACAATAGAGATGACGTTATTAATTATATATTAAAACAGTATGAGAAAAACGATTTGTCTAGCGTGATCATACAGAAACATAAAAACGACGAACCTAAAGTTTTTAAAACCACTAGCTGGTTTCAGGATAATATTCAAAGAAGTCAAGCCAATATCTCGGCTGTTGTTACAAAGAATAATCAAGCTGTTCGCAATGTTGTATCTGCTATGATAAACAGTCAATGGGGTGAACCTGGAATTGTGTTAAAAAGTAAAGATGATTCTAAAAATTCAGGAGTTAATCCATGTTGTGAATTATCGTTATTATCGCACCAGTTTTGTAACCTGACCGAAATAATTGCTTCAAACTGTAGTAATACTGAGGATTTTTTATATGCATGTAAAGCTGCTTCTTTTTTTGGTACTCTACAAGCAAGCTTAACTAATTTTAAATATATACAACCAAAATGGAAGAAAAATACTGAAGATGATGCTTTAATTGGCGTGAGTATTACAGGACAAGCAATGAGTCAAGAAATCCTTACTGCTGAAAATCTTTGCAAAGGTGCTCAAATAGTCAAACAAACTAATAAACAAATTGCTAAATTAATCAATATTAAACCAGCAAAAAGAACAACAACTACAAAACCGTCGGGCACAACTAGTTGTGTTATGGAGTGCACTTCTGGCGTTCATGCTGCACATGCTAGATACACTATTAGACGTGTAACTGTTTCAAAAAAAACAAGCCTTGGTAAACGAATTGTTGAATTGTACGGTAATCAAAGTGATTCAAAGTACTCTTTTATACAGCAAGATATATATAGTAAAGATCGTTTAGTTTTACAGTTTCCATGTGAATATAAAAATGCAATATATAGAGATGAAGAATCAGCTATACAATTACTAGAAAGAATGAAAAAAATCTACCAAAATTGGATTATTCCAGGTCATACTTCAGGAGATGAAACTAATAATGTTTCATTAACTGTATCAGTACGACAAGAAGAAAAACAAGACCTAACCGAGTGGTTAGTTAATAATCAAGATTGTTATCGTGGTATTAGTATAGCACCATTTGATTTTAATTTTCCGTTAGCTCCATTTGAGGCCGTTAGTGAAACAGAATATCAAAAATACTTTGAAAAGTTTCCAGATATAGACACATCGCTATTAGGTATAAAATCTAATATAAAAAATACTGTTGCTTGTTCTGGTGGTCAATGTGAAATTAATAGTTTATAAAAAAGTTATTGACTTTTTGTTTTTATTTTGCTACACTAATACTAGAAAGGAGACATTATTTAAATTCAGGGTTTTTTAATTGTATTAAATATAAGGAGTATTCATGAAAAAATGGAGTGAACAACAAAGAGAAGATTTTATTAAGTCAGTTTTGAGTGAAATTAACAATAAAGCCACAGGAAAAGAGGGTTAGTTTTTCACAAGAATAAAGAGGATATAAATGTTATATATAGAAATTGACGGTGTACTAACCAACACTGTCGCAACCATTAATAAAATTTTAAAAACGAATATAGAGTGTATTCGTGATTATGATTTGTATTCAACTAGAATACAGAAAGAGATGTTTGATGAAAAATATATACAAGAGTGTGTACCTAACATCGATGTTATTGAATTTTTGAAGAATAAAAACTTTAAATGCTTAACGTCTAGATTAAGTATAAACGATCTAAAAACTAAAAAATGGTTGAAACAATATCTTAAAAGAGATGTTGAAGTTTTATATTCAGCTTCAAAACACAATATACTAACTTCTGCTGATGTACTGTTAGATAGTAAACCTCTAACAATTGCAAATTGTAATATTGAAAAGAAAAAATCTTTTCTTTATCAGAATAAAACATTGTGCTTTGAAAAAGAGATTGAGTTATATAAGATTAACAATATCATTAATAATGAACTGTTGTTTTTATTATAATAAAAAGAAAGGTACATGTATGGATACAATAGTAATACTAATTATTGCTTTAGTTTTTACAAATATAATAACTTTTTTGGTGTTTAGAAAACTATACTCTAAAATAACACATTTAAATTCACTACAGAAAAACCAAAAAAGAACTGTAGAACAAATTATTTATCATATAAAAAGCTTAAATGAGGAGTAATTTTATGCATATTAATAAAGCAGAGAGATTAATTATGGATATTCTAACAGAACTACCAGAGGATCAATTGATTAACTGTCTTGGTTCTATTATAAATCAAACAGCGTCTTCAAATAATAACATTAAGAAATTAGTAGAGATTCTTAATGTTCATGATAGGATGTCACTCGAAAAAGCAACACCAAAAGACAGACAAAGATTTATTAATAATATAAGAATAGAAAAATATGATGATTAAAATAAAATTTTTTCAAAAAAAGTACTAAAGGTTTTCTGGAATATGCCGTTAAGTATAATAGAGGAGTATTTTAACAATAAAAAGGAGAACGGTATTATGAACAAATACAACCTTTTCATTTTACATTTAAGTAACGAAACACTAACCCTTAACCTTAAAGAAGGGGTTTATGTAAAAGAGAGCGGCGAGCCCGCTGAATTAAGAAACCTAAACCTTACGGTTCAAGATTTTGATGACCTATATACTCTAGTTAGAAAATATAATAAAAAAAAGATATTCACGGACGCTCTTGCAGAGATGCTACCCCGTTTTTTTAATTTTTGCACCTGTGAGCGCGAGCAAGACAAAAAAGAGGCGCTTGATATATTGTCTTTGCATCTTGCAAGAGAAGAACTTAACGAGATCACTTCTGCCAGCTGTTATTTCTATGATAGCTTTATACTTTTTAGTGACTGTGATTATTATCCTATATCGTATGACGACTTAGATATTATAGCGCCAATGGTTTGCCAAAAAATGAAAGAAATAAAAGAAGCGAAAGAAAAAGACGTTGTTAATCCATTCCCTGTAGATTATTTTGGTTTTAGTGATTAATTTATTATAATTATACACTAAAAATATGTTAAAATAGCTAAAAGAGGAAACCCATTTTTATTAGTTATTTACGGTGGCAAATATGGCAAAGAAGACATTTAATTACGTTGCAGATCTACTTGATACATTAAAAGCAGTTCAAACAGAAATGCAGAATGTTTTATCTTTGCAGCAACAATTGAATCAAAATGTTGGTCAGCAACAAGCTTCTGGTGGTGAAACTTTTCAACCACACACGACAGCGCAAGCACCACACTTAAGAGTAGTAGAAGATCAAGGAGGACAATCTACATTTCAACCTCCTCCTAGAGTTAATACACCTGATTCAACTCAGTCACCATTACAACAATCAATACCAACACTAACACCAACGCAACGAACATCATCGGATTTTGGAATGCCACTATTTGGACATCAACAAGTGGCACATTCAGATCTTGCTCAAGCTAGAATTGCCGAATTAACCTTAGGTAGTACTAAAGGACAACAGCAAATGACCGCTTTACAAGGGCAATTACAAGGTGGTTCTGGTACTGATTTAGAAACAGCCAAAAGATTAGAAGAATTAAATACTCAATGGCGTGAGTTGTCTTCATCTGTTCGTAAAATAACTGATAGTATGTCCAAAATGGATAAAGCAAGTGATGAATATGCAGCCGCTATATCTAAATTAACTGAAGCAACTAAAAAAGAAACAGTCACACGTGAACAATTAAAACAAACACAAGAAGAAGCACAAGAAATTATTCGCTCTGGCGGTGGTGGTGGTTCAGGTGGCGGTGGTGGCGGTAGAGGGCCTTGGTATGAATCGAGAGGTATCCAAGCTGCTAGTGCCATTAGTGGTGTTGCTGCTTCTGGTATAGGTGCTGCTGCTTCTGGTATTGGTTTGTATGGTGGTGTTTATCAAGCAGGTAGTGGTGTTGATTTAGAATCAGAGTTAAGATCTTTTCAGGCCTTAAGCAGATCAGAATCTATTAGAGCTCAACGTATGTTTGGTGTTAATGACTTAACCCAAGGTGAAAACGCAGTTAGATATTTTGGTGATTACTTAACAGGTGATTCTGATAGGTATTCATTCTTAGGTGTTCAAGGTAGACAAACAGCACAAGATCTATCTAAAGAGATGGCACAAAGAACTTACGATCATCATCGTCGTGGCTTAGGTTTTACAATGGCGAGTGGTTTTGGCGGTGCTGCTGCAAGAGCTATAGGTGTATTGCCTTCCGTTCTTGGTGGTGCTGCTATGGGTGCTGGTGTCGGCGCAATGGTAGGAATGCCACAATACGGTGCTATTGCAGGTGGTCTTGTTGGTGGTATATCATCTTTAGTTGGTGCTTCTGGTCAAGCTGCTGGTGTTGGACAAGCATACGCAACTAACCCATATGCAATGAGCCAAGGAGGGTTAGCAGATACCGCAATAGGTAATATTATGTACGGTGATCGCTCTTCTGGTATGAGTGAACGCGCATTTAATCAATATTGGCTTCAAAGACAAACAACTGAAGATCAATACCTAGAGTCTTTACGTGATGCAGAAATGATGTCACGTCAAGCAAGAAAAGACGTTGCAGGTTATAATCAAGTACAACAAGCCATTAGACAAAGGCAAGCAGCTGTTAGCAATGTAGGTGTTTTTGCTTCAGACGCTCTACCTTTTTTATCAGCAACAGATAGACAAAATTTAGCAGAAGCACAAGAAACAACACAAACAGATACTTTAGAAAGACAATCGTATACGGAAGCGTTACAGACACAAAGATCACGTAATATTATAGATAGAAACTTTAGACGTACAAATAGGGAGATTGAAGATTTAGGTATATCTTCTAGTATTGATATGTCCGATCTTGATGAGGGAGAACTATCTAATTACGCCGCTCGGGGAGGTATACCTAATACTCCTCATAACAGAACACGTCATAGTAGTCTATCTAAACCTAACGTAGCTTATACCCGTTTTAAAGCAATGCAAGAACAATTTGATAGGGGTATAATAACACCAGAAGAATTTAATGCAAGTTCAAGACAATTAGCTTTATCAGTTGATCGTTCTGGATATAGCGACTTAGCTACTACTATGATGAGGCCAATAGTTCGATCAACAGTAGAACAACAAAGAGATCAACAAAGATTGCAAGATTTTGTTACTGCACCAGAACATAGAAGAGAGCAACAAGAAGAAGTAATCTTACAACCGTACCATAGAAACTCTATCCATCTAGGTAACCTAGAAATGAGTCACGCAGATTATGCACAAAGACAAAATCTAGCAACTTCTGTTCTGTTTGGTGGGCGTGCTAGTGGAGGTTTAACTACTGACTTAATTCGAATGGGTAGAGCAGGTATTGGTTCTGAACAACAGTTAGCTCAAAACATGATGCAAATGCAACGCGTAGGAGGTAAACAAGAAGACTTTGAACAATTAAAAGATGTATTATCAGAAGCTGTTTCTATTGGTTTTAATAAAAGTTCAATGGCACAACAGTTTGTACAAGCAACAACAAATATGGCGGCACAACTACGAACAACCGATACAGGTTCAATTGCATCTGATTTGGCCATAGGAAGTAGAGTATTTGGAACTGGTGGTGAAGCCTCTCTTCTTTCTTTACAAGATGCCCAACAAGGTATGGCAATGTTTCAAAACTATTCAGCTCAACGTGGAGGCCTTACAGGTCAATTAAAAACCATGACTGCATTTGAAAGCGGTATGAGTATTGCCGGTGGTGCTGGTATTGCTGCAGGTATGAATCATGCACAATTAAGAGAAGCACAAGACGCTTTAAGAACAGGTAACTTTAGAGATCCTAGAACAGAAAGACTTGTACGCTCAATGGCTAGGGATAGAGGTTTAGATATAAATAATCTATCAGAAGAAGACAAAAAACAATTGAGTAGTCAAATTAGAAATGTTTCAGAATCAATGTTAGGTGGTGTTAAAGCTGCATTCACACAGCAAGGAGGCGACTGGAATGCATTACAGTCTGAAGCACAAGAAGCAGTAAACGCTAATGATATGGATGCACTGCAGAATGTTCTATCTACTGTTGGTTCTTTTGGTTCTCAAACACATTTAGGCGAACAAGGATCTATCGCAGGTTTTACAACTATGTTAGATACTGATTCAATGGCTCCAGATGCTAGGAGAATGCTAAATAAACAAATTGCACAAGGTAATCAAAGATATTCTAATCCAGAGCAACAAGCAAGATATAAATTCATGAACGAGTTGACGACCAGAATGGCAACAAAAATGAGTTCAGCCGCTGGTGGTGATATGATGACTAGATACTTTCAAGAAGGTGGCGATGCTCTTACTGTTATGGATTACGATCAAGATGGGAAGCCAACAAATTTAACAGATGTTGCTAGTATGGAAGACTACAATAAATTAAGCAATGCAGCCAAGAGAAGTATTACTAACAGGGACTTAATGCATGGTATTCAAAGTGCAATGAGTGTAGCAGAAGAAGGCTATGGTCAAGGTATAGATTTTATTAGTTCTAGAGCTCTACATAGTATACGTGATATTATAATTTCATCTTTAAAAGCTGTTGAACAAGAAAATGTCGGCTCTAGTCCATTTAATTTTTTGAATAACAGATAAAAAGCTAAAGTTTTTCTGAAATATACCGTTAAGTATAATAGAAGAGTATTTTAGAAAAAGGAGAACGGTATGGAAAACTTAAAAGAAGAACTAAGAAAAAATAAACTAAGAATAGACCAGGCTGATGCAGCTATGAAAAAAATCACAGAACAGGACAAAGAATTAAAAGAAGAATTAAAAGAAGAATTAAAAACCTTCTATAAAGTTGTAGAGAAATTAAAAAAAATAAACCAAGAGTAAAGCCAAAAATAAGTTGACAAATGAGTTTTTATTTATTATACT
>Ga0102926_1001377_pt1 | contig 14322 bp, 12 predicted proteins | sample SalPonR1_A_D2_MG_FD_78173 | JGI IMG/M metagenome (GOLD analysis project Ga0102926, IMG submission 78173) | Salt pond soil microbial communities from South San Francisco under conditions of wetland restoration - Salt Pond MetaG R1_A_D2_MG | ecosystem: Environmental > Aquatic > Marine > Intertidal...
AAAATTTTCTTATTATTTTCTCCTACTATCAAATATTTATACTTCTCTTTATCCTTTAAGCCAGGGATAAATAATTGCCACATCCCATTATCTTTTATTTGAGTCATTGGATTTATACTTTCCCAGTTGTTAAAATCACCAACCAAGTACACCTTTATAGCCCTTGGTGCCCAAACCATAAAATTATACCCAAATTCTCCACCAACTTTTGCCTTATGAGCCCCTTGTCTAAGGTATGATTTATAATCCTTTCCATTATTGAATAAATAAAGCATTTTTTTATCAATCCTAACTTCTTTCATTTTTATTACCTAATACATTACTCTGTATTTTACCTTATTATTACCACTAACAGTCTCCATTAAATTAATTTGTCCAACTTTAATTTTCAAATTAGTATTATATACTTTTTTTATATTTTCATAATCCCAAATAACATCTCTAGCTATTGTAATATGAGGCTTGAATTTTTTATTGTCAAAATTTATGCCTTTTGACTTCAGACTTTCTCTTAGCATATTGTTTATCTCATCTAATTTGTCATTTCTTTTAACATTAAGATAACAGATATCACCACGGTTTCTTTTAAATCTATCCATATCACCAATCTCTATTTCAAATGGCTTAAAATAGTTTTCTTCAATTGCATCAATAACTAAACCTATATCTTTATTCTTTATTTCCCCTATAAATATCATGGTTATATGCTTATTTTCAGGATCTATAAACTTTCCTTTTTCAACTTGTTTTTCAATTTTTTTCGATATTTCCTCTAGTCGCTCTTTTGTTTCTTTGCTTAAATTAATTGCCATAAAGACTCTCATATTATTCACCCTTTTATATTATACTACTTTAAACAAATAAAAAAAACCTGCCTAATATAGGCAGGAAATTATCACTTTACAATTTCATAATCCCAATTGATTATTCCCCCAAAATCGTATACATCAGTGTAACCTAACTCAAGTATATCACGTGTAGCAGAGCTACTTCTATTACCACTCCTGCAATATACAAGAATTTTTGTATCTTTATCAGGTATCTCCTCTTCAATTCTATCATTTATCTCCGTATTAGGAATTAGTATTGCGTTCTCAATATGACCTTCATCATACTCTTCCTTTGTTCGAACATCTAAAATAACTATATCCTCTTCTGCGTCTATAATTTCTTTTGCTTGTTCCGAAGTGATTTTGTTATATACATCATCATTATTGTCACTAGCACATGCAGTTATGCTAATAACCATAACCATTAACAATAATATGCTAAGACTTTTCTTAATATTCATCCTCAACCTCCTAATACTATTTATTGTTAATTACCCATTATCAAAGGATATAATCATTTATTCAGCTTTATTTTCCATACGCCTTAAAACAAGCGCGAGTACTATCATAACTGAAGCCATAGCTAGTTGTACAAATATTCCTTCAATATATTTTTCAATTACTATTCCTCCGTTTGTAATCATATTAGGATGCCATGCAATAATACTAAGGTTATTTTCAAACCAATATGTTGGCAAAAATTTAGCTACATTTTTCATGAAGCCTCCAAGCATCTCCAAGGGCACGAATACTCCGCCAATAAAGCATAGCCCTAAAGATACCACATTTGTTACACCGCTAAGTACAGTATCATTTTTAACCGCAACTCCAATCAAAAAGGAAATGCTAAGTGCCGATAACAACATTGCTAAATTATTTATTACTATTAGGCTCAGGTTAGAATCATTTAAGAGATTGCCGCCGTAATACATAAGTGAAATAGCCCATGTAATAACAAATACTAAGGCTGACAAAAGCACAAATGCACCAAAGCTACTTAATCCATGAGTAATAGGTGGAATTGCACCACATTTAATTCTTCTTTTTACATCATCTTTTCTAAACTCCAACATTACGCTTCCTACTAAAAAACATAACACTCCTAAATAAAGAAATGGTACATATCTCATGAAATTATAGTACTCTGGAATTTGTCCATCATTACCACTTTTATCAATTATTTCTACATCTGCTTGTTTTCTACTTGCAATTATTGCCGACTCTACCGCTGATTCGTTTTTGTATCCAGCTTCTTTCAGAACATGAAGCTCATTGGAAAATTCAATTATGCTCATATCACCAAAAACTCCTCTTGTTATCGAACTTCCTTTGGTAACATCTACTGTAGCATTTCCTTCGATTACCGCATCCTGATATCCCTTTGGAATCACAACAACGTAATCTATGTAATCATAATACATAAGTTCAACTATTTCTTCATCTGCTTCGTCTATCATATCCACATCATTGTCTTTATTCAAGTATTCAATAAGGCCTTTTGACATAACAGTACTATCGTTATCGACTACAGCAATATCTATAGACGTAACATTAAAACCACCTGTATCCGGATTGGTTGAATATGCACTCTGGATTAAAAAAGTCATTACTATGAATATTCCCAAGTATATAAGTCCTATTCCTTTATTTCTATTTATTAATTTTAAATATCCTTTAAATACTGTCATAGCGTTGTCTCCTTACTATCATAAAACTTATTAAAAGCATTACTGCAGTTTCAGCTATTAGTATACTCAAATCTATAAATAATCTTTCCATTGAATCAAATACCGTCATAGAATAGAAAGAATCTGATATTAATGCAGCTGGATTAATCATGTTGACAATCGGTGCATTTACTTGTACTATTCCTTTCATTCCCGCAAACATTAAACCTGCTAAAAAACTTAGTGACATGGATACTACTAGAGATATTCCTACCTTAAAGTTTTCAGATTTTTTACAAGAAACTCCTATTAGCATTCCGAGAGCTACACCATTTACAGCGCCCACTAAACATACTAAAAGTATAAGCCATATACTGCCATCTAAAACTACTCCCAATAGCTTTATATACATAATTAATATTATCAAGTTAAAGAAATGTATGCCCACGTTTGTTATAAATTCACTTAAAATAACCTGTATTTTATTTGTGGGAGTAACCGATCTTCTCATACCCAAAGGGCTTAAATCTGCTTGTATATTATTTATAGCGTATGTCCCAAGAAAATTACCATAAAGACATGCCATTGCAATTAGTGCATAGAAAAATTGATTATTAACTCCTATTATCTTGCCACTTAATCCCACATCATTTATATTTGTTTTAACATTACTCATTGAAGCTAATGCCGAATTTAAGTTTTCTGGCTCGTTTTCTAATATATCTTCTATTAGCGCAGCATTTTTTTCATATGAACTTAATATACTAGATTGTATTGATGTACTTACACTTTCTGTAGACACTTTTAAAGTAACTTCTTCATCGATAATATAGTATCCATTTATCTCACCATTACTCAGTGCTTCATTAGCTTGATCAATATTATACTCTGATATATCTAAATATTCATCATCTACACTTTCTATGACTTCCATAAACGAACTATCATCATTTTGGATTACAAGACCCGTGTTTACTAGACTAAATTCATCACCTTCCAAATATCCTCCAAATGACAAATAAAACAGTGTCGCTAAAATTAGAGGAAAAACACCACACCAAAAAACAGAAGTGAATTCTCTAATAGTATTTAGAAAGCTATATTTTAATGATAATTTCATATTCACCTCCTAATCCCTTAGCTCTTTTCCTGTTAACTCTAAAAATACATCATTTAATGTTGGTAACTCAGTATAAATCTTTCCAAATTTAATACCATTTTTCTGGACATAATCAAGCAAATTAACAAGGTTTTGAGCAGATTTGGTTGAAGACAACCTTAATATTTCATCATCGTAACTTATCTCAAATATATTCTCAAGATCTTTTATATCACCATATTGCATTTCGTTTAGCGTTATTGCCTCAACAGTAATCTTCTCTCCGATATTTATCATGTTTTTAAGTTCTTCTTTAGTTCCTAAAGCTATACACCTTCCATGATCCAGTATGGCTATTCTAGAACATATCTGCTCTACTTCTTCCATATAGTGAGAGGTATAAATAATTGTTGATCCATTTTCATTAAGTTTTTTAATTCCCTCTAATATTTGATTTCTGCTTTGAGGATCAACAGCGACTGTAGGTTCGTCAAGAAGGACTAACTTTGGTTTATGGGCTATTCCACATGCAATGTTAAGTCTTCTAAGCAATCCTCCGCTCAACTGCTTAGGTTTCATTTTTCTAAAGTCATTGAGCTCGACAAAATCAATGGCTTCATCTACTAAAGCTTTTCTTTCCTTTTTATCTTTAACATATAGACCGCAAAAATAATCTATATTTTCATAAACCGAAAGTTTGTCAAATACCGCAACGTTTTGGAAAACCACCCCTATATTTCTTTTGGATTCATAACTGTCTGGATTTAATGGTTTACCAAAAACCGCAATTTCTCCTTTGTCATAATTTAGTAGAGAAAGAATACAATTAATACAAGTCGTTTTACCTGAGCCATTTGGTCCCAATAAGCCAAATATCTCGCCTTCATGTATGTCTAAATTCAAGTGATCCAATGCAATTAGCTCTTTATACCTTTTAACTAAATTTTTAATTTCTATTATCTTTGTCATAATAAATCCTCCTTTGATATTTATATTATACAGCTTAATATCCCTTGCGCAAAGTGAAAATAGTCCTAAGTTATGATGACATCTGTCACTATTTTTGATATACTGCTTTTAGGAGGAGCATATGGGAAAAATGTTAAATTATATCATTATACTAGCTTTTAACGCTTTTATACTTTTTAATATAGAAATATCAGGCTTGATAGTGATATGCTTTTGCTTTTCACTAATTTTTTTAGGATTAGAATATGTTTTAACCAATTCAAGCTTTGTAACTTTAATTTATGTTGCTTATGTTTTAGCTTCAATTGAGCTCCCCGAATTAATTTTATTTTATCCGATAGTTATAGCAGGTGCTTTTAGGTTAGTTTATAACGAAAAAAACAAACTAATTCTCTTGCCATATATTTTTACTTTGCCAATCGTTTTAAGCAATCTGCATCTAGAAAATTCGATAATATTATTTATACAAATTTTCGGATCTTTTTTAGCCATATCTTTGGTATATAATAATATTAGATATGTCAAATTAACCAACGAACTTATAAAAGCAGTCGATGATAGCAGAGAAACCACATATCTTCTAAAAGAAAGAAACAAAAGCATAGTTGAAAAACAGGATCATGAAGTGTATGCTGCAACATTAAGGGAAAGAAACAGAATAGCAAGGGAAATACATGACAATGTGGGACATTTGATTTCCAGAGCTATATTAGTCAACGGTGCCATAAAAGCAATTAATCAACAAAAAAAACTTGAAGTTCAAATAAATTCAATGGATGAAGCTCTTAATATCGCTATGTCCACCATAAGAAACAGTGTTCATGACATGCACAATGAATCAATTAACTTGTATGAGGCAATTACATCTTTAACTGATGACTTCAATAAATGCAGTATAGATTTTAAATACAATTGTTCAATAAATATTCCAACAGAAATCAAATACAGTTTTATTTCAATAGTCAAAGAAGCTCTATCAAATATAGCCAAGCATAGCAATGCAACTAAGGCATCTATTACTATTAGAGAACATCCTGCAATATATCAACTTATAATCATAGATAACGGAAATATTAACAAATACAATGATGACACCCCAGGTCTTGGTCTGACTAATATGAGGGATAGAATTAAAGTGTTACATGGAAACATTAATATTAAAATGGAAAATGGTTTTGAAATATTCATTACCATCCCTAAGATAATTAATTAGTAGAAAGGTATTTATATGAATATTATAATTATTGACGATGATATATTAGTAACAACATCTTTAAAAACAATACTAGAATCAGATAACGATATAAATATTGTTGGAATCGGAAACGACGGCACAGATGCTATCAGCTTATATAAAGATTTAAATCCTGATATATGCGTTATGGATATTAGGATGAAAAATATTAACGGTATAGAAGCATCTAAAGAAATATTAAAACATGACAAGGATGCTAAAATTCTTTTGTTAACAACATTTCAAGATGATGAATACATTATTGGCGCTTTAAAAATTGGCGTAAAGGGTTATCTCATTAAGCAAGATTATGAAAGTTTGAGTAGTTCAATAAAAGCCGTACAAAATGGTCAATCTGTTTTTGGTAAGGATGTAACCTTCAAACTTCCAGAATTAATTAAAAAAAGCCAATCTTTTGATTACGAGAGTGTAGGTCTATCTTCTAGAGAATATGAAGTATTAAAATTAGTAGCAGATGGTCTAAATAACAAAGAAATTGCAAAAAAACTGTACCTAAGCGAAGGTACAGTTCGAAATTACATTAGTAATATATTAGAAAAATTACAATTAAGGAATAGAACCCAATTGGCAGTATACTACTATCAAAACAATTAATCTTTAATAAACAATTTTAATATTCTTTGCCATAGGCTAAGTTCTTCCTTTTCATCTGGTTTTTCTTCTTCAATTTCTTCCTTACTAATATCTTCGGTTGTTAATACAAATTGAAGTGAACGTATTTCACCATTTTCTGAAGATGCAAAAGATAAAGGTTTATAATCCGAATTATCCATGAGATTTGTAAGCTCGTCCAATTCACCCGGAATATCTTTAGTCTCTTCATTTAATTCGCTAATACCAGCATTTATGTCAATTAAACCTTCATTGAATAAATTGTAGTTTGCGTTTATATCATTAATACCATCATCTAAATATTCATATCCTTCAACTGATTCCTCTATTCCAAATACGTAATCACTTAATCCTGAATTAAAAGCATAATAGCTATTATACAAAGTATCTACAGATGCTATTAATTCATCCATTCTGCTATTTTCTGCCTCCGAAACTATAAGATCTATTGCAGAAACTATTTCGCCTATTCCCTCGCTTATATCATCTATACTGGTAAACAAAACAGAATAATTATTATTAACAACCTCATAAGTGGATTTTATAGTAAGTGCTGCCCTATAGTAGTCTATTAGTAGCAAAACATTATCATCCCCAGGATTATTATTTACTATCAAAGCTAGTTCCTCATCACTAATTGTATTGTTAGGCAGTAAAAGGACCGCAGCTCCCATGCTGCTATTAGCGGCAACTAGTCCGCTCTTTATATCATTTAAGCTACTTGACAGTAGTATTAAATTATTCTTAATATCCTTTAGTCCATTTATCAATTCATCATTATTATATGTGCTTAATTGATTATTTAATTCATTTAGCCCTGATAAAATTTGATTAGATCCCGAAGCTATACTACCGCCACTATTTTTAATTTCCAACAACCCTTGCATATATTCATTGCTTCCGACTGCAAAATCATCTAACCCATCTTTAATATCCAAGCTACCTTGAGTTAGTTCTTCGCTTCCTTTGTTTAACTCTAGTATACCGTTAGACAAGTCTTTTAATCCTGCCTCAAAATCATCCAATCCTAGCAGGTTCTTATCCATATTAAATGGAACTCCATTTATATTTATACCATCCATTTCAAAATCTTCAACTCTAGCACTAAACCTACAAGTTAAGCCTTCCCCTGGTATACTTGTATAAGTTACGATTCTATCGCTACCAGCCACAGCTATAGTTCCTCCATCAGCAATTAGATTCTCTGTTTTTACGGAATCAAGATTAAAAGAAATTTGAAGTATGTAATTTTCAAAATAGTCTCTATCAATTAATTCATTTTTAGTTACATCAAGCTTAATCTCCAGAAATCCAGATTCGCCAGCCAATTTTTTTGGTTCAGTAATACTTCCATCGAGCTTGTATGAAATATCAAATTTCCATGGTAGTTCTTTTGATTTGTTATATCCTTGATAATAAAACATATCTTCCGGTGTTTCTATTTTAAAAGAATTTTCGCCACTGGAAAGTAAACCTTCAAAAGACAATTTCTTTGTTTCAAAATAATTACCAAAATCTATTAATATATCATTGTTTAAATTTTTAAATTCATTTACAATATATATGTTATTAACGACACCTTCTTGACTCATAACCCCATAAACAGTTTCTGTTTTATTAATATTTTCGCCATAAGCTATTTCCGCATTATTTATGATTATCAAAGATACTAAAATACATATTAAAGCTAAACTATTTGATCTGTTTTTCATTTGAATCTCCCCTCAGTTTGAATTTAGAATTTAACGTCGTTTTATTTATAAACTTATCAAAGACATTTAATATTCCAGGAAGAACAAAGATTACAAGCACCATAGATAGTAATGTACCACGGCAAAGAAGTATGCCTAGTTCACTGACTATTGGGCTGCTAGATATAATGTTTAAACATAGTCCTGCACTGGATAATATGCTCCCTGATATAAATATAGAGCCTATAGTATCTACTAATGTGAACCATGTGGCCTTTAATTTCGCAGCTATTCTTCTCTTTTTCATATATGTATCGGACATAATTATTGCATAATCAACTGTTGCGCCTAACTGGACAGTACTAATTATTAAAAATCCTATATAGTTAATTTTATTGCCCATGAAATATGGTATAGATAGATTTATCCATATGGCCCCTTGTATTACAAATACTAAAAGTATAGGTAAACTTAACGACTTAAAACTAAACAATATTACCACCATTATCGCCACGATAGCTATAATGCTAACTTTAAAGGAATCTTTAGTTATCGAATCCTTAATATCATATAAAGCAACGCTTTCACCTAATGCGTAAGTATCTTCTTCATAGTATTTACCCACATCTCTTTGTATATCCTCAATTAATCCAAATGTTTCATCCCCCTCTGTGCTGGTATCTGCATTGACAATTAATCTCGCATAATTTTCTGAATAAAAGTTATCAACGATGTCTTCATTTAAATACCCAATTGGTATGTTAATATCTATAGATGAAGCATATGAAACGATTGATGTGATTTGATAATAATCATCTTTTAATGAAGTAACCAACTTCTTTTCTTTTGCAGGTTCATCATTTGGTACAAGTAACACTATAGGAGTGTTTCTTTCATAAACTTGTTCAATCTTTCTTTCATCTTGACCTAATCTTTTGCTCTCGGATAAAGCTTCATTTCCATAGAGAAATTGATTATTACTTTGAGCTAAATATGCTGGAATTATTATAAGCAACACAATCATAAGCGCTGGTATTTTAAACTTTTGTATATCTCTGCTAAATGTATGAAATTTGGGAAATATATCTTTATGTCTTGTTTTATCAATATATTTATATAAATATAAAGTAAGTGCCGGCAACAAGATAATGACTGATATGAAACTAAAAATTATTCCCTTAACCAAATTTATACCCAAATCTGCGCCAATTTCAAATTCCATAAAACCTAATGCAGCAAAGCCAAATAGAGTTGTTGATGCACTAGCTATAATGGCTGAAAATGAATCCCTTATACTATGTGCCATGGCACTATGAATTTCCATAGTTTTTCGGTTACGCCCAAAACTATGGAGTAAGAAAATTGCATAATCTAACGATACAGCTAACTGAAGTATGGGGCTTACAGATTTTGTAATAAAGGATATATCCCCAAAAAATATATTAGTTCCCATATTTATCACAACGGCTACTCCGATTGCTATTAAAAAAAGCATAGGTTCTAGCCAAGACGTCGTAGAGAACAATAAAATTAAAATAGCTAAAGGGACTACAAAAATCATAGTTCTTAAAACTTCGCTTTCTGCCATTCTCTTTTGCAATTCCTCACCAACAGCCGTCCCAATTAATGCGTTATCTTCTCCTATTAATTTATAAATATCATCAATTACCTCTTCATCCTTTTTTTCATCAATTGTAAGTTCATATTTTGGATTCCCTGAGTTATAGTACATGTTGATTAAATCATCATCAATAACTTCTAAAGGAATCTTAAGATCCGTCAAATCATCTAACCATGTAACCTCTAATACTCCATCTATATTTAATAGTTCTTTTTTATAAGAAATAGCTTCTTCCAAATCAGCATCATTAATCATTACATAAGCATTGGGTATTCCATCATCGTATTCTTCTTCCATAATATCCAAAGCTTTAGTGGAATTGGCATCTTCGGGCAAATAATCACTAAGATCATAATTGACTCCAACTCCCAGTGAAGCTATTAATGATCCTACTGTAACTATGACAAAAATAGTTACTATTAATTTTTTATGTTTTACTATACCATTAGAAAACTTATACAAAGAAGTCTCCTTTCTCCAACAGTCTGTTGACAATTCGTCTTATTAATAATATAATATCACCGTGACTTAAAAGCAACCATCATTCTATATTAGCTTTGTTGAATACCATACACCGCGCATAATTAATGTTTAGTAAAGGATAAATTATGAAAAAATTTGTAGATAGAAGAGTTAAATATACTAAAATGGTTTTAAGAGATGCATTGACAGATTTGCTTATCAATAAACCTATTACAAAAATTACAGTTAAAGAAATTTGTGAACTTGCCGATATAAATCGTTCGACATTTTATACTCATTATGATGATCAATTTGATTTGTTGGAGAGTTTAAAAAACGATTTATATGATAATATAAGAGCCCATATAATTAACCGTGACTTTTATGATAAAAACGAGGATCTTTATGGTCTAACTTTAAATATAATGAAATATATAAAAGCAAATAAAAAAATTTGCTATTTGTTGTTTGGCGAAAATGGTGATTTAATCTTCCAGAAAAAAATTCTAAATATAATGAAACCACCTTTTTTTAAAGGTTTAGAAGAAAAATTAGGAAAATCCAAAACAGAATATCTATACGCTTATGTTATCTCTGGTTCCATTGGTATTATACAAAACTGGCTTAAAAACGACTTAAAAGAATCCCCCGAAGAAATAAGTGCCCTAATCGTAGATTTAGCTAGTCACGGCTTAAAACAATACTAAAATAAAGATTTTAGCTCTTTGCTTTTTCAGCTATAGTCCTATTTCTTCCTTGCTCCTTTGCTTTATATAAAAGCTTATCTGCCCTATTCAAGAGTTCTTGAACACTTTCATTCGTATTATATTCAGTTAAGCCAATACTAATTGTTGTTTTACCTTTAACTTCTTCAGGATATTCATAATCTGAAATTCTTTGTCTAATCTTTTCAGACACCACTTTGCCTTCTGCTATTTCAGTATTCGATAAAAGAACTACAAATTCATCTCCCCCAAATCTAAATAGTAAATCTGTGGACCTAATATTGCTTTGAACCAAATCAGCAATTTCCTTAATAACTCTATCTCCCATTAAATGACCATATTTATCATTAATCTTTTTAAAATTATCTATATCAAATATTAACAGTGAAAATTCTTGGTTATATCTTTCATTTAGTTTAATGTCTCTTTCAATTGATTCATATAACTTGTTTCTGTTTAAAACACCAGTTAATTTATCATAGTATGACATGTTTTGTATTTCTTTATTTAATAAGTAAAACCCTAATATTGCCATAAGTATTAGTAACCAAAGTGAAAAAACGAGCATTAATTCAGTTATCATACCACTGTATAGTCTCTCTGCTTCATTATCAATATCATAGAATTCTAAATAACCAACACTTTCCCCTTGAACATTATTGATATTTTTGAACACTATTGCATAGCGATTATTTCTAGCTTCATAGTTTATTACAAAACTTTTATCATCTTTTAAAAGATTGCCTATTTTATATCTTAAATCTTTATCATCATTAATTTCTTCAAACAAATTGATATATTTACCAGTACTACTAATATATTCAGAGCAGGCACTGTCATAATAGTAATCATCAGAAACTCTACTAATTTTATAATTGTCACCAATTATTTCTTCCCATACTTTGTTATCCACTACAGTTTTTTTAATTATAAATTGTGTAGGGATATTGAAAGATTGATCCATTAACTCAATTACCGACAAAAATGATACGCTTACATCAACACAACCTATATGCTCATTGTTATGAAAAAGAGGATACTCAAATCTATAGCCGTTAAACACTCTACCCTCTTCAAATCCTTCCACATAGCGTTGCTCATTATTGGATATTGCTACAGTTTCTCTTACATCTGCCAAGTAATCGCCATAACTATCCTTTTTATGCATTCTTAAAAAACTCGTGGAATCCGAAAGAGCAAAATGAAGTTGCCTGAAATTATTATCTTTCATCTTAGAGTAACTATTATCCATCAAAGATATTAACTCATTTCTTAATTCATCTTTACTAGCTTCATCCGATTTGTCAGCTTCATATATAATCTTAAGTATTTGCTCATCATTGATGATTTCATCGAAATATAAAGCTGAAAGCTTTCTATATCCTGAAATTATTGTACTATACTCTTCATTGTATTTTTCCAGTAATGCTTTATTATTTTCTGCCAAATTACCTTTATAATCTTTATACAAATAGTAAGCAAAAAGACTTAGCACTATTGTTATTAGAATTGCCAAAATAATGCTTCTGTTCCTTGCTGATTTATTTACCATTAATAGCCCTCACATTTTCACACAGTTTCTTCCTTGTATTTTAGCCAAGTACATTAAATCATCGGCTCGTTTAACTATGGTATCTGGGTTATCACTTTTCAAAAAGTTTGTAACACCAAAGCTGGCAGTAACACTATCAATACCTTCCATCTTACTATTAGCAATAATTTTCCTTATTTCCTCTGCTAATAGGTATGCACTGTTCTTATCAGTATTGGGGATTAAGATTATAAATTCTTCTCCACCCCATCTACAAAAACTGTCAATTTTCCTTATTCTATCTTTTACTAAGTTTGATATTGTCTTTAAAACAACATCTCCACAGTCATGTCCAAAAACATCATTTACTCTTTTAAAATGGTCTATATCAAACATAATTAAAGAAAAAAGTTCATTGGTTCTTTCCGATCTTTCGATTTCTTCACTCAATTTATTCGTTAAATATCTCCTGTTAAAAGCACCTGTCAACTCATCAGTTATAACCATTTCATTTAACTTATGATTAGCATCTAATAGTTCTTGCTCCAGTTCCTTATTCTTGCTAATATCAAATACTATACCTGATACCCGAATCGGTCTGCCTTCCTCGTCTCTTTTTGTTACTTTACCTCTATCATAGTACCAAATATATTTACCCTCTTTATTTTTAATCCTATATTCAACCTCATATATATCAGATTGTTTATACAAGTGGCTTCTCATATTTGCCATTACCCTTTCATAGTCATTTGGATGAAGTCTGTTGGTAAAAAACTCAAAACCTATTTCTTTAGGTAGTTCCTTTCTATCAAAGCCCATATTAGTAATTTTATTATTATTAAATATAACTTTATTAGTTTGAACAGACCAATACCACTGTCCTAAATTACCTACCCAAGGGAATTCAAGCAGTTCACTTTCATCTTTTTCTTTTTTGAACTCTTCGACTAAAGCTTCTAATTCCTTTATTCTATTTTCATTATCTACCATAATATTCTCCTTATAATTAAAAAGGCTTCCTATAATTATATTATCATAGGAAACCTAATTTTAAAAGTTATATTAATTTGTTAAAGATAATTATTCGTCATCATCTTGCCCTTCTTGATTTTCAAAACCTTTTTCCTCTTGGTTTTTTATCATTTTGCCTTGTTCGTCTTCGCCTCGACTATCTCTGTTTTGCAAAGCATTTTCTTTATTTTCTTGAGCCTTTTCCATGTTTTGTTGAGCCTTTTCGTTCTTTTCTTTTACTTTTTTTTGAACTTTTTCAAGTTCTCTTTCCATATCATCTTTATCAAATTCGCCTTCTAAGTTCTTCATCAAAGCTTCTTTAGTGGCTTCTACGTTATCTTTATTTTGCTCCATGAGATCTTTATAAAGCTCAGCTTCTTCCAGCTTAGCTTTAGCTAAAGCGATTTCATTCTCATCACCATTTTTCAGAGTTTCTTTGTAAGCCTCTCTTGCATGTGTGAATGATTCTTTAGCATCAAAGAAAGCATCTTTAGCATCCAAAAATTCTATCATTAATTCATCTTTTAAAGTATCATCTATATTAGCGCCTATAAGATGGGCATTGACTCTATCCAATTTGTGACCGTAGTCTTCTTTAATAATGTAACCTGCTTCCATAAATTTTTCCATTAGTTCTTCGTTATCAAAGAAATCCTGTACTGACACTCCCTCTTCTAAATTATCTATCTTCCCTGAGACCAATAGTCCTAAAGGAATTCTCAATTGCAACGCTTCTTCAAGTTGTTCTTTTGTAGCTTTAATCATGGCAACATTTACAGCTTCCAAAGTTTGATCACCAATTGCCGCATCTTGTAATCTTTCTTCAACATCTTCATCATCTGAAATAGT
>Ga0102926_1001378_pt1 | contig 14318 bp, 8 predicted proteins | sample SalPonR1_A_D2_MG_FD_78173 | JGI IMG/M metagenome (GOLD analysis project Ga0102926, IMG submission 78173) | Salt pond soil microbial communities from South San Francisco under conditions of wetland restoration - Salt Pond MetaG R1_A_D2_MG | ecosystem: Environmental > Aquatic > Marine > Intertidal...
TAGCAATAAATGCTGTGGGTCTTTTAAGAGAAACTTTCCAGGATGATGATCATGTGAGATTTCATCCTATAATAAAAAAGGGTGGGGATGCAGTAAATGCTGTACCAGACAATATAGAACTGGAAACCTATGTAAGAGCAGCAAGTCTCGAAGCTATATTTGATGCTAACGAGAAAATTGACAATGCTTTTATACACAGCGCTAAAGCTTTAAGATGTCAATGTGTTATAGAAAATATTCCAGGATATTTACCAAGCAACTACTTCAGTCCTATGGCTAAAGTAATTGTAGAAAATGCAAAGGGTTTTATAGAAGATGAAAATATTTACAACGGCGGCAGAACTTTTGCATCTGATGATCTGTCTGATGTTTCAGCAATGACTCCTGTAATTCAAATAGGTTACAGTGGATTTGAAGGAGATTATCACAACTACGACTTTAAAATAAAAGATGAAGAAATGGCATATATTACACCAGGAAAAGTTTTGGCAGGAGCAGCCTATGATATGATGAAAAATATTGAAGAAACAAAAGATATTCTTGAAAAGTTTAGACCTACAATGAATAAAGAAGAATATAATGAAAAATGGCTTAAAATTTAACTCCAGGAGGGAGTGATAATGTGTACGATATACTTGTAATTGGAAGCATAAATGCAGATCTTGTATTTAAAGCGGACAAAAGACCTAATTCAGGGGAAACCTTATTAGGGAAGGACTTTAAGACTGTACCAGGAGGAAAGGGAGCAAATCAAGCAGTAGCGGCTGCGAGATTAGGAGCAAGGGTAGCAATTCTTGGTTGTTTGGGGAAAGATCAAAATGGTAGTTTTTTAGAACAAAACCTAAAGGTTAATAAAGTTGAAACCAAACATATTAAAAAGGTAGATGATGTTCCCAGCGGTGTAGCAGGTATTGTTCTTGCCGAAGGAGATAATAGTATTATAGTAGTACCAGGAGCAAACTACAAAGTAGACAAAGAATATATAGATGAAAATATAGATGTAATTTTAAATAGTAAAATAGTACTACTTCAGCTTGAAATACCACTAGATGTAGTAAAATATGTAATAGAACTATGCAGCGAAAATGAAGTAAAAACTATACTTAATCCAGCACCTATACAAAAAATTGATAAAGATACCCTAGATAAATTGGATTATTTAATTCCAAATGAACATGAATTTGAAATTCTTTACGGTAGCCATAATGAAGAAAAGATTTTGAAAGAACAAAAAAACAAATTGATTATTACAAAGGGAAGCCGGGGGGTAGTATTTTCCAATGGAGATAAGATAATAAATATTCCTAGCCTAGAGGTAGATGTGGTTGATTCTACAGGAGCAGGGGATACCTTTAATGGAGCCTTTGCTCAATCAATGTTGAAAGGCAAGAGTGTAGAAGAAAGCATAAAATTTGCAAATATAGCAGGAGGAATTTCTGTGACTAGATTTGGTGCCCAAGGGGGAATGCCCACTTTAGAAGAAATAAATGAATTTATTAAAAAAAAGAAGGTTTAAACCTTCTTTTAAAGACTTCTAAATCTTTCATCTGTGAATTCTTCGTTTTTTAAAGCTTCGTCTATTTCTGATATTAATTTTTTTCTGTCTTTGTTTAAAGTGCCTTTTAAAGGTATGTAATTAGAAGCATGATTGCTTCTAAATACTGAATTTTTTAAATTTGTATTTTTTAGGAAAAGTTTTGTTTCTACGGCAACTTCCTTTGGAGATAGTACATCAAAATCTCCATTTTTATATTTTGTATATAAATCAGTATTTTTTTCCATCATTAAAGTAAGAAGAGATACGTACTCTGGATTAATCTGATTAACTAAATCTGCTGATGAAAGAGCATGTTCTTTCCAGTTGTCTTTACCACCTAATCCGGATATTAAGGTTACAGAAAGGGGAATGCCAGATTCTTTTGCTTTTTGTCCTGCTTGTATTATTTCATCTCTTGTGAAACCTTTATTCACCTGGCTTAAGATAAGATCGCTTCCAGATTCTATTCCTAGGTATATAATTCCTAATCCCAGGTTTTTTAACTTAACTAAATCTTCTAATGGTTTCCTTAAAATATCTCCTGGAGTAGAATAAATTCCTATTCTTTCACATTCAGGGAATAGTCTTTTGATTTCCTTTAAAATTGATTCTAAATCTTTAGTTTTTAAAATTAAAGCATCTCCATCTGCTAAGAATATTCTTCTTACTTTGTTATAGTAATCTCTTGCATACTTTAAATCTTCAAATATTTCATCTATATTTCTTACTCTAAATTTCTTATCCTTATACATACTGCAAAAACTACATTTGTTGTGGGAACAACCAATGGTTACTTGTAAAATATAACTTTTACCCTCGCTTGGGGGTCTATAAACACTTCCTTCATATCTCATTTCAATACCTCCTGATTTTAGATTCTAACATAGAAAGCAATAATTTACAAAACTACGAATTTTAGGATTGTTTAAAATTGCTAACGTTCGTATTGTTCTGGTAAATACTAACTATGTATTTTAAAATTAGCAGATGCAATTAAAAATCCCCACATAAAGCGAATAAAAGAAATAATCATCAAAAAAACATTCGGTAATCATTGACTATAATATTTGTATTTGATAATATATAGTGGGCTATCGAGAAAGATAGCAAGGAGGTTTATATGAATAAGAAAGATTATGATGTAATAATTATAGGTGGAGGACCAGCAGGAATCTTTACCGCATTAGAATTAATTGAAAAAGATGAAGATTTAAATATACTTCTTTTAGAAAAAGGAAAAAATATAGATGCTAGAAGTTGCCCTATAGGAAAGACTGCAGATAAATGTATAAAATGCAATCCTTGTTCTATAGTAACAGGGTGGGGAGGAGCAGGAGCTTTTTCCGATGGTAAGCTTACTTTGACTACAGAATTTGGTGGAGTTTTAGATAAGTATATAACTAAAGAAAGATTAGAAGAGCTAATTGATTATATAGATAAGATATATGTAAGATTTGGTGGAACTGAAGAAATTCATGGTATGGATCAGCAAAAAGTATTAGATATAGAGAAAAAAGCTGCATCTGCTGATTTAAAACTGATTAAAGCCCATATAAAGCATCTAGGAACAGATAAGAATTATGAAATACTTAAAAAAATCCAATACTACTTACAGGATAAAATTAATATTGAGTTTTTAACATCTGTTGAAGAAATAATAGTAAAAGATAATAAGGCGGTAGGAGTAAAAACTAATAAAGGGGATACTTTCTACGCTAAATATATAGCAGCTTCACCGGGTAGAGAAGGTTCGGAGTGGTTTAAAGGTGAAAGCGAAAGACTAGGACTAGGATTAAGAAGTAACGCAGTAGATGTAGGTGTAAGAGTAGAAGTGCCGGCTGTAGTGATGAAAGATATTACAGATGTGGTTTACGAATCAAAACTTATATACTACACTGAATCCTTTGATGATAGAGTTAGAACTTTTTGTATGAATCCATACGGAGAGGTTGTAATTGAGAATAACGATGGTATAAAAACAGTAAACGGCCATTCTTATGCAGATAAAAGAACAGATAAAACTAATTTTGCATTATTGGTATCAAAAGAATTTACAGAGCCTTTTGATTCTCCTATAGCCTATGGAAAATATATAGCTTCTTTGGCAAATATGCTGGGTGAGGGAGTTCTGGTTCAGAGACTTGGGGATTTATTGGACGGAAGAAGATCTACACATAAGAGACTGGAAAGAAGTTTGTTGCAGCCATCTTTAAAAGATGCTACTCCAGGAGATTTAAGTTTAGTATTACCTTACAGATTTTTGCAAGATATAGTTGAAATGCTTAAGGCTATGGATAAGGTAGCACCTGGTATTTATTCAAAGCATACATTACTTTACGGTGTAGAGGTTAAATTTTATTCATCTAGGGTAGATTTAGACTCCAAATTAGAAACAAAAGTTGAAAACTTATTTGCTGGAGGAGACGGAGCAGGAGTAACAAGGGGATTAGCACAAGCTTCAGCTGCAGGAGTTGTAATGGCAACAGAAATGTTAAATAGAATTGAAAGTTAGGAGATTAATATGTCAAATTTAGTAGTACTAGGAGCCCAGTGGGGCGATGAAGGAAAAGGTAAAATTACAGATTATTTAGCTAAAGAATCAGATATGGTAGTGAGATATCAAGGAGGAGATAATGCAGGACATACTGTAGTTATAAGAGATCAAAAATATAAATTGCATTTAATTCCGTCGGGTATTTTATATGGAGATGTACCTTGTATAATAGGAAACGGAGTTGTTTTAAATCCTAAATCTTTAATAGAAGAAATTGAGTACCTAGAAGATCTGGGAGTTTCTTTAGATAGTCTTATGATATCCGACAGGGCACATATTATTTTTCCATATCATATAGAGATAGATAAATTGGAAGAGGAAGCAAGAGGAAAGAAAAAGATAGGAACTACGGTTAAAGGAATAGGGCCTTGTTACAGAGACAAGGTTGAGAGAACAGGACTTAGAGTTTGTGATTTTGAATATTTAGATTCCTTTGAAGAAAAACTAAGATATAATATTAAGAGAAAAAATGATTTTCTTACTAAGTATTATGAATCAGATCCTCTGGATGAAGATAAAATAGTTAAAGAATATATAGGGTACCTAAATAGAATAAAAAAATATATAGCAAATACCCAACCTGTTATAAGGAAAGCAGTAAATGAAGGAAAGAAAGTACTTTTTGAAGGAGCACAGGGAACTCTTCTGGATATAGACTTTGGTACATATCCTTATGTAACCTCTTCGCATCCTATTTCAGGAGGAATACCTATAGGAACAGGATTAAGTCCTTATGACTTAGAAAAGTCCCTAGGAGTTGTAAAAGCTTACACTACAAGGGTAGGAAAAGGACCTTTCCCTACAGAATTATTTGACCAAACAGGAGACTATATTAGAGAAAAAGGTTTTGAATACGGAACTACTACTGGGAGACCTAGAAGATGTGGATGGCTTGATATAGTTATGTTAAATTATTCTAGAGATATAAACGGCCTTACAACAATGGCAATTACTAAACTTGATACTTTGTCAGGTTTAGATAAGTTGAAAATATGTGTAGCATATGAACTTGAAGGTGATAAAATTGATTACTTCCCATCTAGTTTGGAAACACTGTCAAAATGTAAGCCGGTTTATATTGAAATGGATGGTTGGAAGTTTGAAGATGTAGAAAAAGCAAATTCTTATGAAGAACTTCCTAAAAATGCAAAAAAATATGTTGAAAAGATTGAAGAGCTAACGACTATAAATGCAGGTATAGTTTCTGTAGGGCCAAAACGAAGTGAAACATTTATCAGAGAAAAATTATTCATTTAGTGTTGACAAGAGCCTTCAAAAGTAGTATTATGTTTAAGCGTGTAAAAGTGCTAAACATAAATAAGACCCATTAGCTCAGTTGGTAGAGCACCTGACTTTTAATCAGGGTGTCCGGCGTTCGAATCGCCGATGGGTCACCAAAAGAACAATCGCTGCTGATCAGCGGTTGTTTTTTATTTTTTGAAAATTTATATTTATTTAAGTTATTTTAATTTTCCTATAATATATAGTATAATATCTAATAATAGTATTAAATGTTTAAAATTAAATTTTCCTTACTTTAAATAATTTTTTTATTGATAAAGCATTTAATAATGTATTGAGATAAACTTTTTTAAAAAAATGCCGATATAAATAAAAGAGATGGACTATTTTTTAATATAAAAAGGAGATAATTATGTTATATAATTCATTGTTAAAAGAAATGAAACTTACAAAAACAGGTGATCATATGGTTTTGTTATATGATGACAAAGATGTCTTAACTAATGTTGATGCAATAGCATCATATATTACTTCAAGAATAATTAGAAATGAGAAATGTTTTTATATTTCTGGAGACATGAATGAAGAAATGATTTTGAACAAGCTTAAATCTTCAATAGAGCTGGAAAAAGTCATAGAAAAAGGACAATTATCAATTTTACAAAAAAGTGATGCATACTCTAAGGAAGGAAAATTCAATCCTAATAAAATGATAAAACTTCTAAAAAAACTAGCAATTGAGGCAGTTGAAGAAGGATACAGTGGATTTGCTATTACCGGGGAAATTAGCTGGGTATTAGAATATGAAGATGGATTTCAAAGGATAATGGATTATGAATATATGCTAAACGATGAAATATTTGGTAATTATCCTGTTTCAGCCATATGCAGGTATAATAAAAATAAATTTTCAAGTAAAATGATTAAAAATATTATTGAAGTACATCCAATTATTATTTACAAGGGGAAAATTCACGAAAATCCTTTTTATACGGAAATAACAGATACAGAAAAAGTAGATATAGAAAAATATCAGGTAGAATCTATGCTTAATAATATAAATGATTTTAGTCATACAAAAAGTCGGTTTCATTTTGAGATCGAAAAAAAAGAAAAAGAATATCAAGAACTTCAATTAAATTTATTGGAAAATATTATTATTACAGTAACAAGCTTGCTTGAGATACATGATGAATACACAAATAATCATAGCCAGAATGTTGCAAATATAGCAAAATCAATTGCAGAAGCCATTAATCTTTCACAAGAAAAGATTAATCAAATATATTACTCCGGCCTGGTACATGATATAGGGAAGACTTTAATACCAAGGGAAATAATAAATAAAAAAGGAAGACTTACAGAAGATGAGTTTAAGATAATAAAAGAGCATCCAATGTACGCCTATAAGGCATTGTTAACCTCTAAAGAATTAGATCATATTGCAAAAGTTGTTGTACAGCATCATGAAAGAATAGATGGCAAAGGATATCCTTTAGGATTAAAAGGGGATGATATTCTTGTTGAATCAAGAATACTATCCATAGCTGATGCATATGATGCTATGACTTCTAATCGTCCATATAGAAAAGCTTTAACAAGAGAAGAAGCATTTGCTGAAATGAGAAATAATTTTGGCAAACAATTCGATTCGGATATTGCAAATATAGCCATAGAAGAAGTTCTGTAAGATTTTAATAATTTTTTATTGTTTGACCAATAGGAATTATTATAATTAGCCTTAGAATATGTATTTATCATACAAGGAGATAGGTATGAGTGTTAAATATAAAGAGAATCAAATGTCAAAATTAAATAAATATGCCAGGCAATATATCGAAGACTACGAGAACAAGGTAGATTATGAAAAAGTTACTAAACAGATGAAAGACTTTTCTGGTGCTGAATATGTAATGTTTAATATTTTTGACGAGAAGGGAAAAGATTTTACTCTAGTTGGTTTTGAAGGGAATAAAAAAAACATAGAAAAGGCAATGAATATTATTGGATACAATATAATAGGTAAAAAATTTAAGTATGAAGAAGGTAGAAATGAGAAGTTTGAAAAATCTATTGTTACCAAAGTGGAATCCCTAAAAGCTTTAGTGGGTAATGCATTACCGAAAGCAGCTATACCAATAATTGAGAAAGTTTTTAAAATAGAGAGTATTTTAACAGTAAGAATAACAAAAGATGAAAAGACTATAGGTAATTTTACTTTGCTTTTTTCTAACCATCAAAACAGAAATGATAATGAAATGTTAAAGCTTTTTGCATCACAGGTAGGACTATATATATCAAAAAAAATAAATGAATTAAAAATCGAAGAAACAAAAGAGCGATTAGAAAATATAATAAAGGGAACAAATGTAGGTACTTGGGAGATAAATCTTAAAACTGGTGAATCAGTCATTAATGAAAGATGGGCTGAAATGATAGGGTATAAACTTGAAGAGATATTGCCAGCAACTAAAGAAAAAAGAGAAAAATTAATACATCCGGATGATTTAAAAAAACTTCAAAGAGTGTATCAAAAAGCACTTAATAAAGAAATAGAATATTATGATATTGAATTTAGAAAAAAACATAAAAATGGAAAATGGATATGGGTGAATGCAAGGGCAAAAGTTACAAAATGGGGTGAAGATGGTAAAGCTCAATTTATAAGTGGAGCACTCATAGATATAACACAAAAAAAACAATATGAACAAAAAATCATTAATATGAAAGAAAGACTAGAAAATATAATAGAAGGTACCAATGTAGGAACCTGGGAAAGAAATTTACAAACAGGTGAAGCTACTATAGATGAAAGATGGGCTGAAATCTTAGGATATAAACTAGAAGAACTCTTACCTATGAATACTAAATTATGGCAAAGCCTTATTAACAATGATGATTTAGAAAAAACTAAAAAGGAAGTTCGAAAATTAATCAATAAAGAAATAGAATACTATGATGTTGAATATAGGATGAAACATAAAAATGGAAAATGGATATGGGTGAATGGTCGGGGTAAAATCACAAAATGGTCAAAAGATAGAAAACCTATATCAATTAGTGGTACGACAATGAACATAGCAGAAAAAAAAGATAAGCAAGAAAAAATAGAATACCTGAGCTTTCATGATCCCCTTACTGGTTTATATAACAGAAGGTATATGCAGGATTCAATTAAGAGATTAGATACTAGCAGAAATATACCTTTTTCTATTATTGTAGCGGATATAAATGGCCTTAAACTTACAAATGATGCCTACGGACATGAAATGGGAGATAAACTACTGTTAAGCGCTTCAGAAATACTTAAAAAATCATGCAGAAAAGAAGATATAATATGTAGGGTTGGTGGAGATGAATTTGTTATACTTCTTCCCAATACTGATGAGAAAAGCACTGAAGAAATTATTGAAAGAATTAAAGGCGAATCAAGAAGTACTAAGTTGGAATCAGTTATAATATCATTGGCTATAGGAGCTTCAACTAAAAATAAAGAAGATGAAACCATTTTAACCATATATAAAGAAGCAGATAATAATATGTATAAAGATAAGATAAAACACGGAAGGATGATGAGAAGTAAAACCATAGAAACACTTTTAGTTAATATAAATAACAAATATGATAACGAGCAAATACATACTGAAAGGACATCGCAGTACTGTGAAAGTATATCAAAAGCCATGAAATTAAGTGAACAAGAAATACAAGATGCCAAAATAGCAGGGGTATTACACGATATTGGTAAAATTGTAGTTTCTCCTAACATATTAAATAAAAGTGAAAAACTAAAGGATAAAGAATGGGGAGAAATAAAAGACATCCTACCATTAGCTATCAACTACTAAAAAATGTGGACGAATATGCTCACCTAGCAGAAGCTGTACTATACCACCACGAAAAATTGGATGGTTCTGGCTATCCAGAAGGATTAATGGATGAAGAAATACCCCTATTATCTAAAATAATTGCAGTAGCAGATGCATATGAAGCAATGACAGCTGATAGACCCTATAAGGATATTAAAACAAAAAAAGAAGCAATAGAAGAATTAAAAAAATATTCTGGAAGTCAATTTGATAAAGATATTGTAGATGCATTTATTAATGAGGTTTTGTGATTCTATAAAAGTGAATAATAGCAAATAATTTTAATAGATATTGCACAGGTTAGTAGAAGAAAGACTAACAATATGATAATATATAATACATAATTATTAACAGAACATACAATTACTACTAATTACAAACTCAAGGCTTAAAAAATGGATATTTAATATATGGGGGTATTTAGATGCTCGAAGAAGATTTGATTAAAGAACAAAAAAAAGAATTAGAAAGAAAGAATAATGAGATAAAAAATACAAAAGACGAGCTGGAAAAAATATTTGAAGGAACCCAGGACAATATGTTCTTAGTTAAAGTTAAAGATGATAATACTTTTGAGTATGTCAGGAGTAATAAAGCTCATCAAATATCTACCGGAATTCCCCTAGAAGAGATTAGAGGTAATAATCCAATTGACCTACTAGGAGATGAATTAGGAAATATAATTAAAGGAAACTTCATAAAATGTTTAAAATCTAAGGAGCATATGGTCTATGAAGAAATAGTTTCCTTGCCATCGGGTAGGAAAATATGGAATGTTTCTCTAACGCCACTAATTAAGAATGGTAAAGTAACTCATATCATAGGATCAAGACAGGATATTACATCTAGAAAAGAAGCAGAAAATAATCTTAAAAAAAGTAGAAAAAGACTGAGAAGTATTATAGAGACAACACAAGACGGATTTTGGATTATAGGAAAAAATCAACGAATAGTGGATGTTAATGAAGCTTACTGTAATATGACAGGATATACTAGGGAAGAATTATTGAACTTAACAATTTCTGATTTAGATTATTCTGATTCTCCAGGTAAAGTAAAAAAAAGAATAAAAATCATATTAGATTTAGGACATCAAATATTTGAAACTAAACACGTTAAAAAAAATGGAGAAGTATTTGATGTTGAAATATCTGTTTCATGTTTAAATAAAAATCCCATTGAAATGTTGTGTTTTTGTCGAGATATAACTTCTAAAAAACAAGACAAACAAAAGCTTATTGATGTAAAAGAAAGATTAGAAAATATTATAGAAGGAACTGATGTAGGAACTTGGGAACGAAATTTGCGTACTGGAGAGGCAACTATTGATAAAAAATGGGCGGGTATGCTGGGCTATAAACTAGAAGAACTTTCACCAATGAACACAAATGCTTGGCGAAACCTTATTTATACTGATGATTTAGAAAAAGCAGAAGAAGAAATCCAAAAATTAATCGATAAAGAAATTGAACACTATGATGTTGAATTTAGGATGAATCATAAAAATGGAAAATTAATATGGGTAAATGGAAGGGGTAAAATTACAAAATTATCTCCTGAGGGGAAACCTCTATTAATTAGTGGGACAACTATGAATATTTCAGAGAGAAAGGAAGCAGAAGAAGAATTAATACATTCTCACGACTTGATTAAATATATACTAAAACACAATACTTCTGGAGTAGCTGTTCACGACAAAGATATGAAATATATGTATGTTAGCCAGAGATATTTAGATAGATATAAAATAGAAGAAAAAGATGTAATAGGTAAACATCACTATGAAATATTTCCGGATTTACCTCAGAAGTGGAGAGATGTACATAAAAGATCATTAAAGGGAGAAGTTATAAGTAAGGATGAAGATCCATATTATAGAGAAGATGGTAGCATAGTTTGGACTAAGTGGGAGTCGAGACCTTGGTACGAAAAAGACGGTAGTATAGGTGGTATAATAATTTACACAGAAGTAATAACAGATCAGAAAGAGATGGAAGCAAAAATATATAAAGAAAGAGAGCAATTTAAGACGACACTTTTGTCAGTAGGTGATGCAATTATATCAACAAACAAACAAGGTGAAATTAATGTTATGAATAATGTAGCCGAAAATCTAACTGGATGGAAAAAAGAAGAGGCTCGTGGAAAACCGCTTGAGGAAGTTTTAAAAACAATAAATGAATTTACAAGAAAAGAAAGTCAAAATCCTGCTAAAAAAGCCTTAAAACTTGGTAAAGTTGTAGAAATGGAAAATCATACAATATTAATTTCAAAAGATGGTAAAGAAATACCTATTGAAGATAGTGCAGCTCCAATTAAAGATAGAGATGGTCAAATAAATGGAGCTGTTATAGTATTTAGGGATTTTACTGAAAAAAGAAAAAAACAAAAAGAAATAGAATATCTTAGTTTTCATGATAACCTTACAGGGCTTTATAACCGAAGGTATATGGAAGATTCTATAAAAAGATTAGATACCAATAGAAATTTACCACTTTCTATAATAGTTGCAGATGTAAATGGACTTAAACTAACAAATGATGCTTACGGCCATAAAATGGGTGATAGACTCTTAAAAGTTGTTGGTAAAATATTAAAGAAATCATGCAGACAGGAAGATATAATATGTAGGGTAGGTGGAGATGAATTTCTGATACTTTTACCAAATGTTGATGAAAAAAAATCCGAAAATATTATAGAGAGAGTAACAAAGGAGTCTCAAAGTACTAAACTTGATTCAGTAATAATTTCCCTGGCCTTAGGATCAGCAACTAAAAACAGCAAAAACAAAAATATATTGGAAGTATATAAAGAAGCAGATAACAAAATGTACAAGAACAAACTTAAATATGGAAGAATAATGAGAAATAAAACTATAGAAACAGTTTTAATTAATTTAAATAATAAATATGATAATGAGCAAATTCATACTGAAAGAGTTTCTCAATATTGTGTAAGTATAGCTGAGGCCATGAACTTAACCAACAAAGAAATTGAAGATGCTAAAATAGCTGGAGCCCTACACGATATTGGTAAAATTGTAGTACCGCCAGAAATATTAAATAAAAAAAGCGGGTTAAATGAAGATGACTGGGAAACAATAAAAAAACATTCTGCTACAAGTTATCAACTTCTAAAAAGTGTTGACGAATATGCTCATTTAGCAGAAGCTGTACTTTATCACCATGAAAAGTTGGATGGTTCTGGTTATCCAGAAGGGTTAAAAGATAAAGAAATACCTTTGTTATCTAAAATAATTACTGTGGCAGATGCTTATGAAGCTATGACAGCTAATCGTCCTTATCAAAGAAAGAAGAATAAACTGGAAGCAGTAGAAGAGTTGAAAAAATATTCTGGAAGTCAATTTGATAAGGATATTGTTGAAATATTTACTAGTAAAGTATTATGATTTATAATAAAAACAATAATTAAAAAAGTTTTGGCACCGGCAGTACTGTCGGTGCCAAATTAAAGATTAAAGATAGTTTTTATCAAATTTCCAAATATATATTTTTCTTGACTATTTTATATACTACTAAAACACCTAAAATACCTATTCCTATTACTACAGTAGAGATTATTGAAGTATAAGTAATCTCTGCAGATAATCTTTTGGATAATATTCCTATAAAGGCCCAAACTACAACAAGAGTGTAAAAAATATCTTGTTTTTTCAATGCAAATATACCTCCTAATAAAACTGCAACAGCTAGGACTAATACCGTCCAGAAAGTTTCTGAAAGACCAAAACCATTCCAGTTAATACTAACTAAAAATGCGCTGAAGTTAGCTATTGTAGCGACAGAAATCCAACCTAAATATATGCTGAAAGGTATATGCACAACAATCTTAATTTTTTTACCATCACTAGTGTTTCCTATATTTAATTTTTGATATACCATAATTAAAGATATCAAAAGTAATATCATTACTACTAGATTTAGAGAGATCATTAGATTATGCCAAGTGTATATCCATAGAGAGTTTAAAATATTTGATATTATAAACCAGTATCCAAGTTTTTCTATGATTTGTGTATTTTTTTCTTTAAAAATCAATACAAGCTGATAGATGACAAATATACCAAGTAAAGTGTAAATTAAACCCCATATTGAAAAAGTAAATCCTGCTGGAGTAAATAAATTGATATAGTTATCAGATACATCTCCTGTAGTTAATCCATTTATTGGCAATATATTTGCTAAAGCATTTACAGTTAATACTAAAGCAAAAGTAAAAAAATTTAATAGACTTAACGATTTAGTTTTCATGATTTACCTCCTATAGGTTATTTATACCCTAAAAATAAAAAAATATTACACTTCAATATTTTGCCAATTCCCTTTTTTGAATAATAATAAAAAAGTTATGCCTCTAATAGCAAAATCAAGTACCATAGCTATCCAAGCTCCTACTAAGCCGTATCCTAAAGTAATAGCTAAAAAATAACCTAGTCCAACTCTTATAACCCAAGAAGTAAGACCAGTAGCAATAAGTACAGTTTTAGTATCTCCTGCACCTCTAAGAGCTCCGGCAAATACCATTGCAACAGCTAAAAATGGTTGGGCTACTGCAACTATACGTAAACAAATAACGGCATAGTAAGATATTTCAGGATCATCAGTAAAAATTCTTATGAAAAATTCAGGGAAGAAAAAAAACAGAATACCTAAAACAGACATTATGGTTACAGACATATAACCTGCTGTATATCCACCCACTTTGGCATTATCCTTATCATTAGCACCTAGGTATTGACCTACTAAGGTGGTAGCTGCAAGGGCAAAGCCCCATCCAGGCATAAAGGAAAGAGACTCGGCGGTAATGGTTATTTTGTGGGCGGCTATCATAACGGTTCCAAGAGAAGCTACAATCCTAAAAAATGCCAACTGTGCGGACCTAAATAAAAGCTGCTCTCCTGCTGCAGGTAAACCTATTTTAAATATCCGCCTAATGATATCCTTATCAATTTTAAAATCTTTAAAATCTAAATTGTATTTTCCTTTGGAACTAAATAATATTCTTAAAATTAAAAAAGTAGCAATATACCTTCCAGTAGTAGTTGCAATAGCAGCTCCCGTTACACCAAATCCGGCACCAGGCATAAACAGTTTGA
>Ga0102926_1001380_pt1 | contig 14306 bp, 12 predicted proteins | sample SalPonR1_A_D2_MG_FD_78173 | JGI IMG/M metagenome (GOLD analysis project Ga0102926, IMG submission 78173) | Salt pond soil microbial communities from South San Francisco under conditions of wetland restoration - Salt Pond MetaG R1_A_D2_MG | ecosystem: Environmental > Aquatic > Marine > Intertidal...
AATATAATTCACGTCTTATCGATATTAGCAGGACCACCTTGCAGTTGCAGGTTGGTATAGGGTCATAGAGCTAATTCTCTCACCTATTCTGGATATTTTTTATTTGATTTGATATTCACTATACCAAACTTTGTTTGTCCTTGTCAAATAGAATCTTAAATTTTACTTAAGCATTAGATATTATGTAGACCTTTAAATAGCTATATAACTGATTTTCTTCTTATATTTTACTATGTGATTTTTTTATGCTAATCTATATATTCTAGAAAAAATCACTCTAATCTGTGCTTTTTTGATACAAAGTTTCCCAGAAACATAAATCTGTGATACACTCAACTATGGAAATAATTAGAGAGTTTATAGAAAAGGACAGAAGATGAGTGAATTTAAGAAATTTGGTTTAGATCAAACCATTATAGAAAATTTAAAAAATCAATATATTACAGAACCAACTCCGATTCAAGATTTAACCATTAATGCTATTTTAGAAGGCATAGATGTCATTGCTGAAGCACAAACTGGTACTGGTAAAACATTAGCCTTTTTACTGCCAATGCTACAGTCATTCGATAGCGAATCGGAACATATTCAAGGTTTAATCATCACACCAACAAGAGAATTGGCACGTCAGATTACAAAGGAATCTAAAAAAATAACCAAAGATACTGGCTTGAAAGTACTTTCTGTTTATGGTGGGCAAGACATTAATAAACAATTAAAGAAGCTAAAGCATTCCATTGATTTAGTTGTTGCTACACCAGGGAGATTATTAGATCATATGGCAAGAGAAACAATTGAGCTGAAACATCTAAAAACCCTTGTGTTAGATGAAGCCGATCAAATGTTACATATTGGCTTTAAAAATGAAATCGAAAGAATTCTTAAAGAAGTGAATAAAGAACGACAAATGTTATGCTTTTCTGCTACCATTAGTCCAAAGGTTAAAAAGCTAGCTTACCGGTACATGACACAGCCAAAAGAAATTAGCATAAAAAAAGAAAAGATTACCTTAGAAAATATTAGTCAACGGGTAATAAAGACAAGTATGCGATGGAAACAAGAAGCACTTTTTAAAGAGTTAGATGAAAAACGCCCTTTCCTATCGATTATTTTTTGTCGTACCCAAAGAAGAGTGAATGAGTTAGAAGAAGCCATGACCATTGCAGGATTTAATTGTGCTAGACTTCATGGGGGCATGAAACAAAGTAAAAGACAACGAGTGATGAGAAATTTTAAAAGCGCTGATCTACAATACTTAATTGCAACGGATGTTGCTGCTAGAGGTATTGATGTTAAGAACATCACCCATATTTATAACTATGATTTCCCAGAAAGTCCAGAAGTTTATATTCATCGAATCGGTCGTACAGGCCGTATGGGAGAAGCAGGTGAAGCCATTAGTTTAGTGGCGCCTCGTGAAGAAGAAACATTACAAGCTACTGAGAAGAAAATCAAAATGAAAATACCAACAACGATATACAAAAAATAAAGAAAGCCCCTTTGAAGGGCTTTTTTACATTAGATCAACTGCCATCTTTATAACTAATGAAAAAGACACTAGAATAAAGACAGGTTTTATAAAAGTTGCACCTTTTCTAATGGCTAGTTCAGCACCAACTTTAGCCCCGATAATCATAGATATTGCCATAGGAATGGCTACACTAAACATAATCTGACCATGGTATAAAAACAGAAATAAAGCTGTTGCATTACTTGTAAGATTCATTAATTTTGAATTAGCCGAGGCTTTTTTGAAATCAAAACCAAATATTGATATTAAAGCAAAGATTAAAAAAGAGCCTGTTCCTGGTCCAAAGAAACCATCATAAAATCCTAATATTAGTGCAACGCCAATGGCTAATGCCATTTTCATTTTTGTTGTGCCACTAAAGGTATCATGTAATCCTAAATCTTTTTTAAATAAAGTATATAATCCAATAATAATTACTAAGAATATTATAATTGCTCTTAAAAACTCTGGATCAATCGCTAACACAGTTAAAACACCAATACTTGAACCAATAAGTGAAAAAGGTAACAAATACTTTAATACATTCATACGTATATTTCCGCTCTTATAATAGTGATAAGCACTTGAAAATGTTCCCATTGAAGATGCAAATTTATTAGTTCCTAAAGCTAAATGAACAGGTAACCCGACTGCTAATAACGCCGGCGTTGTTATTAATCCACCGCCACCAACAATAGCATCTACCATTGCTCCTAAAAAACCTGCAAAACATATAATAACTATACTTACTACTGGCATTTTTACCTCCGAATTTTTTTCTTATACTATTTTAATTTCAATATTTTCGATAGTTTTAATCCGTTCAATCATAATTCTTGTTTCTTGGTCAATTGATTGATAATTAGAGATGCCAATATTAATCTTATACAATTGACTTAATACTATAAAGTACTCTTCTATTGCATCAAAGAGTCGTATATTTTTTAATCGATTATCAATTCTTCTTAACTCTTTATCATCAAGTAAGTTCTCATAAACCAATGATACTTTTGAAATTTCACATAAGTAATTTTGATTGATTTGCTTTTTTATTTTTCCCCCTAAAACTTCATAAATCTGTTTTAACAATTCATTAATATAATAAAAATCTTGTTCAATATAATCTTTGCAAAAAACATTTAAGTTTAAGTATTCTTTCTCTTTTTCTTTGCTACTATTTTTAATTCTTTCAAGTAATTCTCGTGTTGATTTCTTAGGAGAAATATTAAGATTTTCTCTTAAAGTATTGACACACTTATTATAATAATTCAATGCATCAGTTTTGTCACCTTTTTTTAAAAACAATTCGATGATTTCTTGGTACAAAATTTCATTAAAAGGATTAATTTTTAGCATTGTTTTTAAAGTATCAATACTATCATAAAACAAACTTTTATTTTTGTATTTTTTTAGTAAATCTTCTAAAATCTCATAATATAACCTTTGAATACTTTCTCTTTCATAGAAGATCCAATCATTATAATCTAAACATTTTTTTAGATAAAATCCTTCTAGAAAATCTCCAGGATACATCATATTAACCTTCTTCACGCTAACAATAGATTTTTGATCTAAAAGACTTCTTAAGTTTTCTATATCTAAGGTGTATTTTATTCCTTCACAAAATGCAATTCGATCATTCTTACTATTGATCACTGGTAATTCATAATATTTCTCAAAAATATTGTTTATCTTCCATAAATTATACCTTAAATTAGAATAAGTTGCTTTTCTGCTACTACCAGGCCATAATAAATTCCCTAAATAATCTCTTGTAAAACATTTGCTATTATTCATTATTAAATAAAAAACCAATGCTAAGGATTTAGAACTAAATTCTTCTGTTATACATTCTTCACCAAAATATATATCAGGACTTCCCAGTAAAGAAAAATGCAACTTACTCAAATTGATCACCTCTTGAATAAATACACTTCCCATCTTTAAACGTTTTTAAAACATTAGTTTCTTTAATCGATAGTGAGTCAATCTCAAATAGATCTTGATCTAAAACTATAAAATCCGCAATTTTATTTGCTTCTAATGTGCCTTTAACATCTTCCTTAAAGACCGAGTACTGGCTATTATAAGTAAACATACGAACCGCTTCATAAACACTAATACTTGATATTTTTTTAGGATGGTTTACTGCTGTATGAATACCCAAGAGAGGGTTTAACTCAGTTACATCACTATCACTTCCACCAATTAAACGTAAACCCTTTTCTAAATAATGACTGAACTTATTTGTTTCTTTGTATCGTTCACCTAATCTTTTCTCATACATTTCTCCAGGATGACCCCATAAATGTTCAAATACTGGTTGTACGCAAATATCAATATTTAGTTCTTTTGCTAAGTCTAAGTGTGCTTCTCTCGGTAGTTCAAAGTGCTCTAATCTATGTCTTAAGGCCTTATGAGCTTCTGTTTTAATATACTTCTTAAAGCTTCTTAACGCCTGAGCAATGGCTCGATCACCAATGGTATGAAGAGAAATCTGCAAATTATTTTCTAAAGCGTATTTAACAAAATAATCTAATTCTTCATCTGTGAAATAAAGTTTGCCGTTGCCAGAAGTCCCTAGATAATTTTTAGTAACAGCTGCTGTTTTTGAACCAAAGGACCCATCTACAAAAATATCTCCTCCAATTCGTTTTAAACCATTTTCAATAATCTTATCCACATCATATGACTGATAAAATAAATGGATATCAATAGGCAATTGTTCTTGGTTTTTAAGGATAAACTCAACATCTTTATCATGAAAAGTATACCCGCCTTCCATGGCATGTATTGAAGTTATACCTTTAGAGATACCGTAATTCACTGCTTTACTGACACCAATCATTCGATCACGGTCAGAAATATTCTCGAAAATTCTGTTTCTAAAAAAAGCACTAGCTTTTCCTGATAAAAAACCTTTTGGTAGGTTTCTTTCATCACGGGCAATGCCATCAATAAAGTATGGTAAATTAACTAAATGTAGTGCCATAGAATTTACCGCACTCATATGGTATTCAATGCTATTTATCCAAACGGGGTGATTTGGTGAAACTTCGTCTAACTCTTTTCTCGTAGGAAATCTTCTTTCTTCTACATTAGTAATATCAAAGTGAATCCCACGAATTAGTTTTCCTGCTGGTGTTTTTTGACATTTCTCTGCAATACGCTCTAATATTTCATCAATTGTTCTTAGATCACTCAAATTCAATCCTAAGTAATTTAGTCCTGTTTGAACTAGATGCACATGTGCATCACTAAAAGACGGTAAAATAGATGCTCCCTCTAAATCAATAAAATTCTCAGAAGTAATAGTCTTTTGGTCAAAGTTATTCCCAAGCATTTTAATCACACCATTTTTAATAGCCATATAAGAATAAGATAAACCTTCTTCACTCATAGGATATATTTTCCCATTATATAGTACTAAATCATACATGATTCCCTTCTTTCTCATATTAACTAAAAATAATTAATCACTCATCTTTGCTAAGGCCTTTAATGCCTCGCCTTGCATACGATAAACTGTCCAATCATCCATTGGAATAGCACCTAATGATTTATAAAATTCTATTGAAGAAGCATTCCAATCAAGGCACCACCAATCAAGACGTTCACAATCCCTTTCAATAGCAATTTTTCCTAGATAGGAGAGTAATTTTTTACCATAACCTTTTCCACGGTTTTCTGGTTTTACAAATAAATCCTCTAGATATAAGTTTGCTTTTCCTAAAAAAGTTGAAAAATTATGAAAAAACAAAGCAAAACCAACAGGTTCACCCTTCTCTTCCCCAATAATAACCTCTGCTTGATTTTTTACAAAAATTGATTCTTCTAATACTTCTTCTGTTGCGACCACTTCATGAAGTAATTCTTCATATTCTGCTAAATTTTTAATAAACTCTAATATTAATGGTACATCTTTTTCTGTTGCAAATCTTATTTTAAACTCATTTTCTGCTTTCACTGTATGCCCCCTTAAGCTATTTCATCTTTCTTTTATTTTATCACTCTTCTATTATAATTTCCAATGGATTACAACTTTTCAAATACTTATTATTTAAAAATAACAAAGGGTCAATCCATTGGACCAACCCTTCGTTATACTATTAAAGTAACATTTTTTTAAAGAAATCATAAAGCACTTCACTTGTTTTAACCACAGAATCTATTAATACATATTCGTCTGGCGAATGATAATTCTTGCCATTTGGACCAAAAACTAGTGTGGGAATATTTAATCTTGAACCAACATAATTAAAATCACCAATACTTGAAAAATGATTTAACGTTGGTTCTTTTCCGGATACTGCCTTAATTGATTCAATAAACTCACCAACATAATCATCTGACTTCTTAAAAACATAAGGCAAGAATCCATCTGTAGAATCAGAGGGTGCTTTTCTAAAACTTATTTCATAGTCACATGGTATATCAGATTTCATAATTGTTTCTTTGATTTCCTTGATGACACTTTCTCGATTTTCCTCTGTATTAATATGTCTAAAGACTTTTACATAAGCATAATCTGCCACGGAACAAGTTGCGCCTCCCCCATTTATCTCAATGATGCAATTTGATCCAGGGCCTAACTCATGGTCATCCGCTAATTCTACTGATTTAATCCCTAATGCAAACTTACTAGCACTGAGTATTGCGCTGACGCCTTGTTCAGGATTAGCACCATGGGCTGCTTTACCAAAAAACTCAACGGTATATGAAAAACCACCACGTGCACCAAGAGCTAAGCAAGGAAATGGAATATCACTAAAGCCACTACTTGGTTCAGTGATGATAGCAATATTTGCATTATCTGTAAATCCACTATTGATCACTGCATCTGTTCCTAGTCCAAAGGGTCCTTCTTCATCTGAAACAAAACTATAGAGTATCTTTCCATTAAAATCTTTATAGTTTTTATCAAACTCTTGAAGCGCTAATATAATAGCAACGACCCCAGACTTCATATCTAGGGCTCCTAACCCATACATTTTATTGCCTTTAATAACAGGTTTTAAAGGATCAGTTGTCCAACCTTTTGTTAATTGAACTGTATCCAAGTGTCCATTAAGATAAATTACTGGCCCTTCTCCCTTTCCTTCTAGGGAACCTATTACATTTTTTCCATCATAATCTAGAATTTCTTTTTCACTGTATTCTTGAATTTTTGAATCTAACTTGTGATCTTTCAAGTATTTATGAACAAATTTCATAATATCCTCTTCTTCTAAATAAATACTCTCAATTTCAATCAGTTGACTTAATAAGTCAATCACCTTACTTTTATTTATAAACTCCATTGTTCCCCCTAACAAGGATACTAATTAAACAACTTTTTCGTGATTTTCTCCACTGTAGGTTCTTACAGAAGTAATATCCCCTTCTCTAAAAATAAACTTATCTGTTACACCTAATAATATTGTCACAGCAGGTGCTAAGAATGATAAGAATACATATGGGAAATAACTCATAGTTGGTACACCTAAAACGCCTGCAAAATAAACACCACATAATCCCCAAGGTATAAGAGGTGATGTTACAGTTCCTGAGTCTTCACAAACTCTCGATGCTACCTGAGGTAAAATGTTTTTTTCCTTATAAACCGGCACTAACATTCTTCCCGGAATAATAATTGCCATGTATTGACTGGCACTAAATATATTAACAAATATACTTGATACAACATGGGTAGTAACTAAACCGCCTGTTGTTTTTACTAATCCTTTAATTTTTTCTAATAATACCTCTAACATTCTTGTTTTCTCTAATAATCCACCAAAACTCAATGCAACAAAACCAAGAGATATTGTCCACATCATACTCTGTAAGCCACCACGACTCAATAAAGCATCAATTTCAGCAATACCTACATCAGATACATATCCGTTTTGTAGGAAGTTTAACATTTCTGCTAATCCAAAACCTTGGAAAATCATTGCAAAGGCAGAACCGACAATTGCAGCGATAATCATTACTGCTAAACCACTAAACTTTTTAACAGCTAATACAATTACTAAAACTGGTGGTATAAATGCAATAGGACTTACATAAAAATTATTCTTTAAACCATCTAATATAATATTAATTTTTGCTTGGTCAATTACAGAAGCACTAAATCTTAATCCTAAGAAATAATATAATACTAATGAAATCAATAAAGCTGGACCTGTTGAGTAAATCATACTTTGGATATGATCAAATAAGTCTGCTTCAGCTACACCAGCAGCTAAATTCGTTGAATCTGATAATGGGCTCATTTTATCACCAAAGATCGACCCTGAAATAACCGCCCCTGCTGTCATGGCTGCTGGGATATCTAATCCTGCACCAATACCCATAAAAGCGACACCAAAGGTGGCCCCTGTTGTCCATGAACTTCCTGTAGCCAAAGATGCTACTGAGCAAATAATTGCAACGGATAATAAAAATGTTTTTGGAGATAACACTAATAATCCATAATAAATTAATGTTGGTATTGTTCCTGCAGCGATCCATGATGCAATTAATACACCAACAAGCATTAAAATTAACATCGGTAACATGGCAATTTCACAACCATATAAAATACCTTCTTGAATATCTTCCCAGGTAAAGCCTGACATCAATGCGACAACAGCAGCCACAGTGGTTACTAGAATTAAAGTAATGTGTGTTGTCCAATTACTCTCTAGAATAAAAATTTGTGTTGACATCGCAACAACTAAGAAAATAATAACAAATAGTGCACCGGCAAAACTCGGTTTAATATCTTTCTTCATACAAACCTCCTATAAATATACAATTAACTATATTACTATTATACTTATCAGGTGTTTATTATTTGTTTATATTGTCAGAAAATTTAAAAAATACTATTAAAAAAAACAACTCCCTTAGTTCAAAGAAGTTGTTTTAGATTGACTGTATTTGATTTTTCCATTTTCAAGCTCAATAATTTCATCTGAAATGCTTTCACAATTTTCTCGATTATGAGTTACAAAAACAGACGTGATACCCGCTTTTTTTATTATACTTCTTAATTCTTCTCTTATTTTAATCTGTAAATCATGATCAAGACTACTAAAGGGTTCATCCATTAATAATAGGGATGGTTCTGGTGCAAGAGCCCTTGCTAAAGCAATTCTTTGTTGCTGACCACCACTCAGTTCGTGAGGATATCTTTTGGCATAATCTTCCATTTCAACTAATTTTAATACTTCCTCAACTCTCTTATTTTTATCTTTTCTAGAAGTTATACCGTAACCAATATTTTTTGAAACCGTCATGTGTGGAAATAATGCATAATCTTGAAAAACCATTCCAATATTTCTTTTCTCAGGTTTTATGATTCTTTTTTTATTAAATATTACCTGTTCATTTAATAACATTTCTCCAGTATGAGGGACTTCTAAACCCGCCATGAGTCTCAGCAATGTACTTTTACCACTTCCACTAGCGCCTAATATTCCAATAATATCGCCTTTTCTAAATGAGTAATCAAAGTCATTAATCACCCAACTATCATTGCCAGGATATTTGAAGTTTAAATTCTTTATTTTTATAAACATTAAGTGGCCTCCTTCTTAAAAAGTTGATTCATTGATAAAATTGCTAAGATACTAATCGTAATAATAATTAATGCAGCAATTGATGCTTCATGAATCATCTCATCATTTGCATATTCAAAGGATTTTGTCGCAAGTGTATTAAAATTAAATGGTCTTAATATTAACGTCAATGGTAATTCCTTTACTAAATCTATAAACACTAAAACAATACCGCTATAAATTGCAGGCTTTATCATTGGTAAATCTACTTTAAAAAAAGTAGATAATGAATTTTCACCGAGTAATCTTGAGGCTTCTGTAAATTTATTGCCAATACGATCATAACCGGAATCAATGGACTGATAACCTATGGCTAAAAATCGAATCACATAAGCAAAGATCAACATAAATAAACTGGTGCTTAAAAACAAGTTTCCAGAAATAAAATTGATATTATTATAAAATCCCCTTAACTGGCGATCGACAAAAATTAGTAGTGTGATGACACCTATTGCAATGACAGCACCAGGGATTGAATAACCTATTGTAACAACTTTTGAATACAACTTAGAAATAGTTGTATTACTTAACCGCACATAATTGCCAACAATTAAAGCGGTAACAATGACTAAAATAGAAGCAATGATACTAACAGAAATTGAGCTCAATGTCATCAATATAAAATCAATATCTACTACTTTACTGTATGTTAAATATCCCCAATGAAGTAACTGAGCTACTGGAATCACAAATCCAAGCGAAAAGATTAAACTCGAAAAAATAGTTGCTAAGTATTTTTTTATACCAGTTAGCTGTTGTCTTTTCATTGGTCGTATTTTTGTAGAACTATAACTATACTTCTTTCTACCTCTTAATAACTTCTCCATACTTAAAATCAAAAAAACAAAAACCATTAAAAGTGCCGATAGTCGAATAGCAGAAGCAGTATCTCCCATACCGAACCATGTTTTAAAAATAGCCGTTGAAAAAGTCGATATACCATAATATTTTACGACACCATAGTCATTAATTACTTCTAAAATTACTAAGCTTACACTTCCCACTAAAGCAGTTCTAGTAATCGGGAGTATTATTTGAAAGAAAATTTCTAAGTTACTTTTACCTAAAAGTTTTCCACTTTCAATAATTGAAGCAGAAATTTTCTTCAAAAATGATTTAGTAATAATGAATACATAGGGATATAGAAAAATTGTGAATACAAAAATACTTCCTTTTAAATTCATCAAATCAAAATAGTTTGTTCCTGTACCAAAACCTAAATTATTTCTAAAAAAACTTTGAACTACACCAGTATAGTTTAACAAGCCTTGATAAGTATATGCGCCAATATATGCTGGTATTGTTAAAGGTAATATGAGTCCCCAAGTGAAAAATCTTCTAAAAGGGAACTCATATGCTGTCACAAGCCAAGCACTTACTAAACCGATTAATAGAGTAAATAAGCCGGTGAATAGTACAATGACACTTGTATTTAGAGCATATCCTGGTAAAAGATATTTTTGAATATGGGCCCAATTTTCTGAGGCACCATCAAAAACTCTAAAAATAATATTTAAGTTAGGTAAAATAATTAAACTGATAATCAGTGTACTTGCTATAAACCAGCCATTTATATGACCTTTTAATCGATTTAGATGCATGCTTTACTCCTTTATTATTCCCAGCCTATTTTATTAAAAATCTTCACTGCTTTCTCATTATTTATACCTAGAATTGTTAAGTCAATCCCTTGACTCTCAAAAGTTCCCCAAGAGTTTAATAAATCAGAAGCTTCTACAGCAGGATTCGCTGGATACTCATAATTTGCTGTTGCATATTCAGATTGTGCTTTTTCAGCTGTAAGATACTCAATTAGGCGAACTGCATTTTCTTTATTTTTAGAATGTTTCGTTAATCCGACACCACTAATATTTATATGTGTTTTTTCTGGAAAATAAATACCTACATTTTCTGCTACTTTTACTTCTTCTTCATTTGAAGAATTGATCATCTTACCAATATAGTAAGTATTCATAATAGCTAAGTCGCCTTCGCCAGCTACTACCGCTGTTGCTTGTGCTCTGTCATTTCCTTTTGGTGTTCTAGCCATATTTGCTAAAATACCTTCTGCCCATTCTTCTGCCTTTTCTTCCCCATGAATCTCAATAATAGACGCCAATAATGATTGATTATATATGTTTGATGATGATCTAACTAAAATTTGATTAGCCCATTTTTCATCTGTTAAAGACATATAATCTGATAGTTCATTTGGGTCCACTCTATCCTTAGCATAAACGATTACTCTACCTCTAACAGTTAATGCTGTCCACTCATTATCAGTATCTCTTAAGTTTTCTGGTATATTTTCAGTGAGTTTACTGCTCTCAATAGATTGTAATAAACCCTTCTCTTTAGCACGATGTAAACGACCAGCATCGGCAGTAATTAATAAATCTGCTTGTGTATCTTCTCCTTCACGGTCAAGTCTCTCTATTAATTCATCTGAATCACCTTTAACAACATTTACTTTAATACCTGTTTCTTCTTCAAAAGCATCGTATAAGGCTTCATCGGTATCATAGTGTCTATTTGTATATAAATTCACTTCGCCTGATATTTCTGTTTCTTCAACAATAGCTTCCTGTGGTTCCACTTCATCATTTGAAGATGAACATCCTACCATTAAACCTACAACTAACACAGTTACTAAAATAAAAATGCTTATTCTTTTCATATATTCTCCTTTATTGTAATACAACTTTACTCTACACTTTGATATTGATTATCAATACCGTTTATATCATACTATTTCTGTCAGGATTATGTCAAGCATTATTTGATAATGATTATCATTATTATTATTTGAACTAAAAAAACTGCTCAATCATTCTTTGATTAAGCAGCTTTCTATTAATAACTCATTATTAAGCAAATAACACTAAACTTGTAGCCATAACAGCCATACCACCAATTAGTCCAGCAATGGCGATGTGGTGTTCTCCGTATTTTTCTGCTGTTGGTAAAAGTTCATCTAAGGAAATATATACCATAATACCAGCTACACCTGCAAAGACAACACCAAATAATGCATCACTTATGAAACTTCTTAATATGAAGTATCCTAAAAAAGCACCAACGGGTTCAGACAAGCCAGATAAAAAGGAATACATAAAAGCTTTTTTCTTATCCCCTGTTGCATAGTAAATAGGTACAGAAACGGCAATACCTTCTGGTATATTATGAATTGCAATGGCTACAGCAATACTAACACCAAGGGCAGGATCATTTAAAGCACCAATAAATGTTGCTAAACCTTCTGGAAAGTTATGTATGGCAATAGCTAAAGCTGAGAACATTCCCATTCTAAGTAGTTCTTTTTCTTTAACTTCTTTTTCACTTATTTCATCAGGACTATGAATCTCATGTGGATTTTCATACTCTGGAACCAATTTGTCAATTATTCCTATTAACATGATCCCAGCAAAAAAAGCAAGGGTTGTATATACATAACCACGGGACGCTCCATAAGCTGCTTCTAATGATTCTCTCGCTTTAACAAATATCTCCACTAATGATACATAAATCATTACCCCGGCTGAAAAGCCTAATGCTGCAGATAAAAATTTCTCATTTGTTTTCTTAGTATAAAATGCTAATGCACTACCTATACCAGTTGAAAGACCGGCAAATAAAGTAAGTCCAAAAGCAAAAAGTATATTTCCTTCTATCATAAAATCCTCCTATTTTTATTTGATCTTTAAGTACTATATTAACATATTATTCATTATTTCCCCAAACTTTATTTAGAAACTCATCTCTTCCAGAGCGTGAACGATAATACTTATATTTAACATCACTTTTTATATAATAATCTTGGTGATATTCCTCTGCATTATAGAATTCACTTGCTTCACGTATAGGCGTAACAATTTCTTCCTCAAATCTTCCAGACGCCTCTAATGCTTTTAAGGACTCTTCTGCTAATTTTTTTTCTTCTTCTGTTTTATAAAAAATAGCTGAAGTATATTGGTACCCTCTATCTACAAATTGTCCACCAGAATCTGTTGGATCAATCTGACGCCAAAACACATCTAATAGTTCTTCATAACTTATTTCTTCAGCATCATAAACAACTTTTACAGCTTCTATATGCTTCGTGCTTCCAGAAGAAACTTGTTCATAAGTTGGATTTTCAAGCGTCCCACCGGTATAACCAGAAACCGCATCGATTACACCATCTAATTTTTCAAAAGGAGGCTCCATACACCAAAAGCACCCGCCGGCAAATATAGCTGTCTCATAATCTGCAATATTATAATCGCTTTTTTCTTCTATAATTTTTTCTTCATTATTCATATCAATATTTATTAATAAAGCAATCACTAATATTACTAAAATAGAAATAAAAACTATTACTTTTTTCATTTTTACACCTCCATATGACTTATTATACCCAATGAAGTTTTATATAAACCTTTTGAAAAAATAATAATTAATTTACAATTATTTGGGTAACTATATAATACCGGAAAGGAGGTTTCATGGGAACTTTAGAAAGTAAAATTATTCGCATGACAGTTGTCTTAACATATCTCTTAATGATTACTACTAATGCATTAGCTAATATTTTACCGATTAATGGATTAAATACAGGCCAAGTCTCAAATAATTATCCAAATCTTTTTGCTCCAGCAGCCATTACTTTCTCTATATGGGGTCTAATATATATTAGTCTTGGTATTTACGTAGTCTATCAACTATACGCTCTCAAGGGTAAGCCTTATAGATCAAAATTCTTTGATACAATTGGAATATATTTTAGCCTTTCATCAGCAGCAAATGCATTATGGATCGTCGCATGGCATCACTTATATTTTGGTATTAGTTTAATTTTAATGGCTATTATTTTACTATCCCTCATCAAAATTAATACAGTTATTTATAACAAATCATTGGATAAAGAAGTTACTAAAATCATAAGTTTTCCATTTAGCATATACTTTGGCTGGATTACTGTTGCAACAATAGCAAATGTAACTACTTTACTCGTCAGTCTCAATTGGCAAGGATTTGGTATACCAGATTATATCTGGACAATTATAGTACTTATTATCGGACTAATCATCGGTTCAATCACTATGTATAAGAAAAAAGATTTTTTCTTTGGATTAGTTTTCTTATGGGCCTATACAGGTATTTTACTGAAACATCTTCAAAAAAGTGGCTTTAATGGTAACTATCTCACTATCATTATCACAGTTATGATT
>Ga0102926_1001382_pt1 | contig 14296 bp, 14 predicted proteins | sample SalPonR1_A_D2_MG_FD_78173 | JGI IMG/M metagenome (GOLD analysis project Ga0102926, IMG submission 78173) | Salt pond soil microbial communities from South San Francisco under conditions of wetland restoration - Salt Pond MetaG R1_A_D2_MG | ecosystem: Environmental > Aquatic > Marine > Intertidal...
ATTATTATGTGCTTCAGATATATCCATTGAAGAATATTGAAGCCAAGATAAAGAATATTTTGCTTGTTCTTTCGAATGTGACTAAGGAAAAAATGAATGAAAGGCAATTGCTGCAGGCAGGCAAGATGGCCGCTATTGGTCAGCTGGTGGCCGGTATGGGTCACGAAATAAGGAATCCTCTTGGAATCGTAAGGAACCAAAGCTTTATACTTCGTTCATCTAAGCCAAACGAAAAAACGGAAGTTTCTCTTGATTATATAGACTCGGCAGTTAAAAGGGCAAATCGCATTATCGACAATCTACTTGAATTTTCGCGTCTCACTGATGATTCCAGACAAAATATTGATTTGAAAGAATTGATTTCAGGCATATTAGAACTGGAGAGTAAGACTCTGATGAAGAGGAAGATTGGTTTCGTGGTGGAGTGTTGCGACGGATTGCATCTGAATTCAAACAGAGAGTCACTGAAGCATATTTTCATAAATCTAATATCAAATGCAGTGGATGCCATTGGTGAAAACGGATTTATCAGTGTGCTTGTTTCGGAAGATGGTGACAGCATTAGGATAAGAGTAAAGGATTCGGGTCAAGGGATACCCGAAAATGAAATTGAGAATATTTTCAACCCATTCTATACGACAAAGGGTCCTGACAAGGGAACTGGTTTGGGTTTATATATAGTCTATAATGAAATAAAAAAACTTGAGGGGGCGATTTATGTGACAAGTTCACAGAAGGATGGGACAGAATTTGAAATCGTGTTGCCAAAGGTTGAAGAGGTGGTAAAAGGTGAATGATTCTGTAAAGCTTTTAATAGTTGACGATGATAAACAGTACAGGGAAACATACCGAATGCTTTTGGAAAACAGGGGTTTTGTTGTAGGAGAAGCGAGCAGCGCCGATGAAGCCTTGGATGTTCTTTCCAAGGAGTATTACCCTGTAGTCATTTCCGATGTCATAATGCCTGGTAAAGATGGACTGTATTTGCTTGACTGTATTAAAAACAGATATGGCAGCAGCGTCGAGGTAATAATTGTAACGGGTTATGGGAGTATAGAAAATGCAGTCAAAGCCATCAAGGTCGGCGCTTTGGGTTATTTCATAAAAAGCGGCAATCCGGATGAACTACTCAGCGAAATAGAGAAAGCTAAAAGATTGGTTCAATTTGAAAAGAAGAGGGAACTTGAAGAGCGAAGCAGTGGGTCGGGTTTATTTATGCATCAATCAAAAAATGCGAAGATCCGCAAGATACTTGAGGATATCGAAACTCTTTCGGATTCCTCATGCAATATAATGATTACAGGTGAGTCCGGAGTGGGCAAAGAAATTTTCGCGAAGCATATCCATGACAGGAGTGAGGCGGCTGATGGGATTTTCATGGCTACAAATTGCCAGGCTTTTTCAGAAAACTTGTTGGAAGCGGAGCTGTTTGGTCATGAAAAAGGGGCTTTCACGGGAGCTGCCGCTAAACGAATCGGACGCTTCGAAGAAGCCAGCGGTGGAACGATGTTTCTCGATGAAATCGGTGAGATTTCTCAGAGCACACAAGTCAAGCTCCTTAGGGTTCTTGACAGCCGCTACATCGAGCGAATAGGTTCAAATAAAAAAATACCCGTGAATTTCAGGCTGATAAGCGCAACAAACAAGAATCTTAAAGATGAAATGGCGAATGGAAGATTCAGGGAAGATTTGTTTTATAGGATAAACACGGTGTGGATTGAAATTCCGCCCCTTAGAAAACGCCGGGAGGATTTGGAGGGCATGATCAGGTTTTTTATCGACCATTTCGGAAGGGAGATAAAAAAAGACATAATAGGCCCTACAAAGGAGACGATGCGCTATCTGCTTGAATATGATTATCCGGGAAACATAAGGGAACTAAAGAACATAATCGAAAGATTGATAGTACTTTCCAAAGATGGTTATTTGAAAATGGAACAAGTTGGAGAAAAAAATGAAGAAGGAGAAAAGGCAAAAAAATGCGGAGCAAGCGAAATTCTTCCATATAAGGATGCAAAGAGGCGATTCGAGATTGAATATATATATCAGGTTTTGTCGGCAAGCGACAATAATATTACAAAGGCGGCACAATTCATGGGAATAAGCAGACGTCAATTGTTCAACAAGATTACCGATTACAAATTGAAATAATATTCAAAAACAATGCAATATGAAAGTTGGCATTGTTTTTGCTTTATTTAAGGGCGACAGTAAAATAAGGAGGCTGAGGAAATGAAAAAAGCGACAAAAGGCACTTGGGTTGAGATTGAAAATATTGTTCTCAATGTAGGCGAACGTGCTCCACAGGTACCGGAGGACACTAAGAAAACACCTTTGGTGATGTGGACAAAGGGTTTGTTGGTTGATGAAGAAGCTGAAATAGGTGAAGAGGTTAGTGTGAAAACCTTGTCTGATAGGGTGGCAAAGGGAAAGATGACAGCCATTAATCCACGTTTTGAACATGATTTCGGCAAGCCTGTGGATGTTCTTATTGAGACTGGAATATCCTTGAAGAAAGAGATGGGAGGCATCCGATGAGGGATTTGACATATGAGGCGGTAATGGGTCGAAAGAATGAAATAATGAAAAAAGCCGTAGGGATCGATTACAGCAAGTTTGAATTTGGAAAAATCGGTTTCGACTATGAAAAAATGATGGCAAGCGTAGCATATGAAATGAAAGAAATGCAGAAGATACAAAAGTATACAAAGGTTGGCAATACACCGCTTTTCGAATTGCATAACATAAATAAGCTGATAAGCGAAAATTCCGAAGAGGGTAAAGGCGGCCGAATTTTCATTAAGGATGAGGCGGCAAACGCATCAGGGTCTTTTAAGGCAAGAAGAGCAGCCATATCGGTTTACCATGCACAAAAGATGGGGTATAAAGGAGTTATTGCGGCAACCAGTGGAAACTACGGAGCGGCGGTTGCTTCTCAGGCGGCACAAAGAGGACTCAAGTGCATCATTGTTCAAGAGGTTTTTGATTCTAAAAGAAAAGGCCAACCTGAAATTGTTGAAAAAGCAAGAAAGTGTGAGGCTTTTGGCGCTGAGGTAATTCAATTGACGGTAGGTCCAGAGTTATTCTACACGTTCCTTAAACTTCTGGAAGAGACGGAATTCTTCAACGCTTCGCTTTATACACCGTTTGGAATAGCGGGTGTGGAAACGCTTGGATATGAAATAGCAGAACAGATGAACGAAATGGAAGGAAGATGTCCCGATTATGTAGTGGCTACCCATGCTGGAGGAGGAAATTTGACAGGCACAGCAAGGGGTCTTATAAAGGCGGGAGCGACAGGATGCAAGGTGTATGGTGCATCGGTCGATCTTAAAGGTCTTCATATGGCATCAGACAGGGATTTTAACAGAAAATCATTCACTACAGGACATACGGGATTTGGGATTCCATTTGCGACACAACCGGATCGTACCGATGTCCCGAGAAATGCAGCAAGGGTGCTCAGATACATGGACAAATATCTTACCGTTACACAAGGCGAAGTATTTTATGTGACAGAAATGCTTGCTCAGCTTGAAGGCATTGAAAGAGGCCCGGCAGGAAACGTTTCTCTTGCCGCAGCCATTTCACTTGCCAAAAAAGTTGAAGAGGGTAAAATTATTGTGGTTCAGGAAACTGAATATACTGGAGCAGGAAAACATCCTATGCCGCAATTGACTTTTGCAAAAGGGAACGGCATTAATATTTACAGAGGCGATATTAGGGAGAATATGCCTGGAAAGTCCATTGTGCTTCCTGAATATTTCGGACAGATAGAAGCGGTAGAATTAGATATGAACAAGATGAAGGAAAGATACATTGCAAATGTTGCAAAAAACTTCAAATATGAAGAATTGGGCGAAGAAGATGTTAAGTATCTGGAAGAAGAGCTAAGAATGGATAGAACAGATATTGAAAGAAATATGAACAAATAGAACTTTTGCCATGAAATAAATTTCCGGGTGGAAAAATATTTCATGGCATTTTTTTTCGTTAAACGCCAAAAAACATCGGAATAATGTTTCAAATGTGAGTTTTTCAACGTGGGCATCTTGGCACGACAATTGCGACTACTATATTCGCACTTAAAAAAAATAGGAGGATTTATACCATGAAAGACAAGAAACTCGAGTTTTACGGCGGCGAATGGATGTCCTTTATTCCATTTATTGTTTTCCTTGTACTTATCGTAATGACTACATTTGTTGCAGGCTCCATTTCCAACGGAGCTCTTTGGATTCCGGCCTACATGGCGCTTATTGTTGCGTTTTTCTTTGCAAAGGATAAAAAAATCTTCAGCGATACCATTATAAGCGGAATGGCCAGCAGAGAGGCTATAATACCAGTTGTATGCTGGCTTTTCGCAGGAGTGTTCTCAAGGATACTCAGGGAATCGGGTCTTGCTGGAGGAATTGCGGGAATGGCTGCGAATCTCGGAATCGGCGGAACGATGTTTGTAATAGTTTCATTCATAGCTTCAGCCGTATTTGCTACGGCTTCAGGAACAGGCTTTGGAACCATTGCAGCGGGGATGGGAGTATTGTATCCTGCGGGGGTTGCTCTCGGAGCTCATCCGGCGCTTTTGGCGGGATCTATCATATCGGGAGGAGCTTTCGGGGACAACCTGGCTCCTGTTTCTGACACAACTATTTGCTCGGCAACATCACAAGGCATCGATGTTCCGGGGGTTGTAAAATCCAGATTGAAGTATGCGCTTAGTGCTGCGGCCATAACAATCATAGGCATAGTGATATTTGGAATGACATCGAGCGGCGCAGGCACTACTGTAGGGGCAATAGAATATGAAGCAATAGCGTTGTGGATGCTTGTTCCAGTTGCTGTTACCATTTATGTGGCAATCAAATCGGGAGACATCATCATTGCAACAACAGTTGGAATCGTTTTGTCTGGTTTTACTGCCGTTGCAACCGGGATAATGGATTTTATTCAGATCGATCCGGGTCAGGAAGTGACTAAGAAAGCTTTGTTCAGAGTATTTGGAGAAGGGTTGGATAGAACGGTTGATGGCGTTATATATACAGGAATAAACAGCATGATCCAGGTTGTGCTTTTAGCTATTCTTCTTTTTGGTTCCATAGCCATTATGAGAGCGGGTCGAGGGGATGTAAAGCTTCTGGAATCCTTGGGCAAAGTTGCCAAGACTGCAAAAGGAGCAGAGCTTTCCATTGCAGGAATGACTGTCACTCTTTCAGCTCTTATGGGGCTCAACGCGCCTGCAATCTTAGCAATTGGGTCTTCGTTCGCCAAACCTCTTTCCAGAAAGCATGGAATAAGCCCGTACAGAACTGCAAACTTGCTTGATGCAATTTCCTGTACACTGGTTTACTCATTGCCATGGACTCCTGCTATAATATACACCATAAGCTTTACAAGGGACAGCGCATATCCTTTGACTGCTATGCAGGTTACACCCTTCGTTTTCTATGCTGGGGCAATGCTTGTGGTAATGATAGGCAGCATATTCCTTGGAATAGGCAGAAATGACAACATGAATGGAAGAACCATAGCTGACTTCGAAGAAAAAGAAAAGGCAATGTAGATTTAAAAAAATAATTACAAATTATGAAACGGCGCAGAGTCCATTATTCAATCGCAAATGGATTCTGCGTTTTTTTTTAAAAATATGTCGAAAAATTTAGAATATATTGAAAAAATGATATAATTTAAAATAATGCATATTTGAAACAAAGGAGGAATTACATGGACAGCGTGAAAATTATTTCTGAAAATTGCAAAGGCTGCGGATATTGTGTGGTTGTTTGTCCCAAAAAAGTTCTCGTGATAGGGGAATCATCGAATAGGATGGGGTATAGATATGCGGTTGCCGCCAGGCCTGATGAATGCATATCGTGTAAACTCTGCGCGGTAATGTGTCCGGATTCTGCCATAGAAATATTTGAATAGGAGGTAAGCAGGTGAAAAAACATTTTGTGAAAGGATGCGAGGCGATTGCGGAAGCGGCTCTGAGAGCCGGGTGCACTTTTTTTGCTGGTTATCCAATAACGCCTCAGAACGAGATTCCCGAGTATATGTCGAAAAAGATGCCCGAATATGGAGGGGTTTTTGTGCAAGGGGAAAGTGAAGTGGCATCGGTGAACATGGTTTTTGGCGCGGCAGCCACGGGTGCAAGAGCTATGACATCCTCCTCAGGACCTGGAATAAGCTTGAAATCCGAAGGGATTTCATACATAGCCGGATCAAAGCTTCCGGCTGTAATTGTAAGTGTTATGCGGGGCGGACCGGGGCTCGGAACAATCATGCCGGCGCAGCAGGACTATCTTCAGGCTACAAAAGCTTCAGGACATGGTGGTTTCAGAATGATTGTGTTTGCGCCGTCAACTATACAGGAGGCTGTTGACTATACCTACAAGGCATTCGATTATGCGGACAGAGACAGAAACCCCGTAATGATACTTGTAGACGGATGCTTGGGGGCTATGATGGAGCCTGTGGTTTTGCCCGAATACCATGACAACTGCAACAAGAAGGCGGACTGGGTCCTTGACGGTTGCAGTGAAAGGGAGCCGCGGACTGTACTGTCCGTATCCCTTACAGGAGAGCCGCAGGAGCAATTCAATATTGAGATGGCGAAACTCTATGAGTCGTGGGCGGAGAAAGACACGGAAGTGGAACTTTATGAAATGGATGATGCTGAAATCGTTTTGACGGCTTACGGAACTAGTGCGAGAATAGCTAAAACAGCCATAGACATGCTCAGGGACGAAGGCATAAAAGCAGGTCTTGTAAGACCAATTACTTTATATCCTTTCCCGTCAGCAGCTTTTGAAAACCTTGACTACAAAAGGGTAAGACATGTGCTGGATGTAGAGATGTCGATTCCTGCGCAGATGGTTGACGATGTGAGGCTCGGGGTGCTCGGTCGGGCTGAAATCTCAACTTTCGGAAGATCGGGAGGAGTCATTATTGGTGTTGATGAAATCGTTCAGGAAGTCCGCGGAATTGCTAAGGGAGGTGGCTTTTAATGGATAAGATCTATGGAAGGCCCGAGTCTATAAAAAATAGAGTAAGCACATATTGTCCGGGATGCCTGCACGGAGTTGCAAATAAAATTGTAGCCGAAGTTTTGGACGAGCTTGAACTCAGAGAAAAAACAATATGCGTTCTGCCTGTAGGGTGCGGTACGCTTGGACTCTTTTATTGGAATGTGGATATGATAAGCTCAGCCCACGGCAGGGCGCCTGCTGTTGCAACAGGCATAAAAAGATGCTCGCCGGACAAATTCGTATTCTGCTACCAGGGAGACGGAGACCTTGCGGCCATAGGACTCTCGGAAATAATGCATGCGGCGAACCGTGGAGAAAACATATCGGTTATTTTTGTAAACAACAGCATTTACGGCATGACAGGAGGGCAGATGGCGCCTACAACTCTTGAAGACCAGCACTCCACAACAACCCAAAAGGGAAGAAATCCCCTTACTGAAGGATATCCCATGAAGATGTGCGAGATAATATCGGGACTCGAGGCTCCCAAATATGTTGCCAGGTTTTCCATGGATTCTCCAAAGAATATAATAAAGGCTAAGGCGGGAATCAAAAAAGCATTTGAGCTGCAGATAGACAAAAAAGGTTTCTCTTTTGTTGAGCTTATGTCCAATTGCCCTACCAATTGGGGGGTGACTCCGCTTGAGAGTCTTGAATGGATGCGTGAAAACACATTGAAAGTCTTTCCTCTCGGTGTATACAAGGAGGTGGAGTGACATGAAAAGCAGTCTTATCATAGGAGGTTTCGGAGGTCAGGGCATAATGCTTATGGGCAAGCTATTGGGTTATTCGGCTTGCGAAGAAAGGCTTGAAGCGACATTTCTTCCGTCATACGGGCCTGAACAGCGCGGAGGGACAGCCAATTGCCGGGTCGTGCTTTCGGACAAAAGGATAGGTTCGCCCATAGAACCTAAAATAGACATTCTTATAGCAATGAACGAACCTTCCCTTGAAAAATTCGAGGGAATGGTAAAGGAAGACGGCTTTATTTTTGTAAACAGCAGCATCACTTCAAGGAAAACATCATGCGGGGCAAAGGCTTTTTACGTGCCTGCCGATGACATAGCTTATCAAATAGGTTCAAAGAAGGTAGCCAACATAGTAATGCTTGGAGCATACATGGAAAAGGCGGGACTTTTAAGCGGAAGCGCGCTTGAGGCTGTTCTTTCCGAAAAGCTGGCAAACAAGCCCAAGCTGCTTGAAATGAATCGAATTGCGCTTTCAAGGGGCGCAGAAGCGGTTTGATTGTCTACAGGTATTTATTGCCGTCCTTCATTGATATATGGGGGGCGGCATGATATACTGTGGATGGAATAAATCAAAAAATGCTTTGTTTAAGGGAAAAGGGTGGAATGCCCTTGCTGTAGTCGCAGCTGTAACCGGGAATGGAGACCGAAAATTGCCACTGTACTGGAATGTATGGGAAGGTTCGGTCAGACAGATGATCCGGAAGCCAGAAGACCTGACTGAGTGTTTTTCAAATCTGCTCCGGCTCTGAGGGATTGAAAAAATACGGATCTTGGTCAAAAGGTGATTTTTTTATCCAACAGGGCAAGAACTGTATTGCGCTCTCTCCAAATCGGAGGGAGTTTATTGTTTTTTTGGAGGAATGCAAATGATAAAAAAAGTGCTCGCAGCGGTTATTGTTGCATTAATTCTATTAACCGGATGCGCAGATAATGAAACGGGACAGGCAGAAAGCAGGCAACTCAGGATTCTTGTAACGAGGGACTACGGACGGGAGATTTTGGCTGAGAAGATTGTTGCGACTTCAGGCGACGATACCGTTATGGATTTGATGCAAGACAACTTCAATGTAGAGACTGCCTATGGAGGTGGGTTTGTAAATTCCATCGACGGTTTAAAGTCAGGCTATACCGGAAACGGAAACAGCCAGAAGAAGGGGACAAAAAACGATTGGTTCTATTATGTGAATGGAGTGATGGCTGAGATTGGAGCGGATCAATACATGTGCGAAGATGTAAACACCGTTTCATGGGATTTTCACGATTGGGGCGGAGACATGTATGTCAGGACCCGCATAAACGCATGGCCGGACAGGTTGGAAGGAAGAAGGGTTGAGATTGCATACGGACCGGATTTTGAAAAAGAGGCGGGCAAAATAAAGGAAGCTGCTCAAAAAATCGGAGGATATGCAGTCGAGTCAAGTGTAGAATCACTTGACATGGAAGACCTTGAAAAAGATGCTTTATTTATAGGCGAATGGGAAGATGCAAATAAAAACGAATTCATAAAGGAAGTTTTTGAAAACCGCGATAAGGCGGGATTATACTATGTTTTTAATGACGAAGGACTCTTGCTTTTCGACAACAACGGCGAATTATCGGGAATAAGCGAAAAAGGCGCTATTGCCGCATCCATTCAAAAGACTTACGGGTCTGAGGCTTTGGTTATTTTGATAGTCGGAAATGATGCTGGAATGATAGAAAAAGTTGTAGATGTATTATTGGACAGCGAGTCCATGAAGGGTGCTTTCGGAATTGCGGTTACGGAGGATGGTGTCAGCTATGTGCCATAAACTTCATCCTGCAAATGCGATGGTTTTGCTGATTGTTTTGATTTCGGCTACACTTCTGGTCAGCCATCCTCTTCATGCCGCGCTGCTTGTACTTGTTTTTTCTTTTTCTGTAGCGGCTTTTGGCGGAGCAGTTGAACTGAAGGGCCTGATCAGGTTTTGGATAGGGACCGGAATAATGATAATAGTCATTAATCCGCTTGTCTCAACACAGGGCGACACCGTTTTGTATCGCACGGTTCTCCCAATTGTTGGGAGGATAAGGATAACGGTTGAATCGCTTGCTTTTGCTGGACTAATGGTCTTGAGACTTTTTTCTATGGTTCTTGTAATTAAGCTTTTCGGACTTTCGATAGACAGAGACGATTTTTTCGGATATCTGTCGCGCTACATGAACAAGCTGGTGCTTACAATGAGCATGACCGTAAACATGATTCACAGGCTGAGAGTGGAGATAAAGAGAGTGAGCGAAGTTATGACGACCAGGGGTGTGGATTTGAAATCGGGAGGATTGGCCAGAAGGACAAAGGCATACTATCCAATGATAAAAGTGGTCCTCATAAGTTCTCTCGAAGGTTCTGTAAACCGTGCGGAAGCGTTATACTCGCGAGGCTACGGGAATGGCAAGAGAAGCTTTTACAGGGAAATAAGAATGACAGGTCAAGACTGCATTCATATGTTTGTATTATTTATATACACTTGCGTGCTTGTATTGGGCATTTCAAAAGGTTGGCTCGGGTTCGACTTTTTTCCGTCCATTTCGCCCAAAAGCGGTTTCAGCGCCGCATATTTTGCGCTTCATGCGGCAAGTCTTGCAATATTGATTGAAATGACAAGGAGGTGCTCGGCTTGGAAGTTTTCAGAATGGAAAATTTGACATACCATTATCCGAACAAGGCCACGCCGGCGCTTTCGCAAATTGACCTTAAAATAAACGACGGTGAATTTCTGGTGGTTGCAGGAGCTTCGGGTTCCGGAAAATCGACCCTTGCCAGGATAATCTCGCGTTTGGCACCGGAGTTTTATGGAGGGAAAATAGAAGGTGAAGCAAGAGGCACAAGAGACATTGGCATGGTGTTTCAAGACCCTGAAAAGCAGCTTGTAATGGAGACGGTGGAGAGGGAAGTGGCTTTTCCGCTGGAGAACAGGGGAGTCGAAAGAAACCTTATGAGGAAACAGGTGCTGGAGGTTCTTAGCCTTTTGGGTATTTGGCACCTCAAGGACAAGAAGACGTATGAATTGTCCGGAGGTGAAAAGCAGAAGGTTGCAATTGCAGCTGCTCTGGCTGTTCGCAACAGATTTCTCGTGCTTGACGAGCCGGTTTCACAGCTTGATCCCATGGCGGCCGACGAAATAATGCACTTGCTAAAAAAATTGAATGACGACCTGGGTTTTACAATAGTACTGGTGGAGCAAAGGATCGAAAAATGCCTAAGCTATGCGGACCGTGTGGTGTTTTTGGACAAAGGGAAAATAACTTTTGCCGGAAAGCCGGATGAGTATGTCAAATGGGTGGGCAATCATGACTGCGACTTTTTGCCTCCTGTGACGGAGCTGTTCTGGAAATTGAAGTCCGATATGTATCCGCTCACAGTAAAGCAAGGCAGGGAGCTTTTGAGAAAAAACTACGATGTTGCGTCGGAGGTTTTTGAAACATCCATCCCTGCACAAGGCAGCAATGCCATAGAGCTAAAAAAAGTGGACTTCGCATTCGAAAACGGTACGAAAGCTCTTTCATCGGTAACACTGGATGTGGTCAAGGGTGAGACTTTGGGGATAATAGGAGCCAACGGAGCCGGGAAATCCACAGCCCTGCGCATAATGGCGGGTCTTTTGAAGCCGTGCAAGGGTAATGTGGAGGAGGAAGGCGCTGTGGGGTATCTTTCCCAGGAACCCAACGACTATCTGTTCAACGACACCGTGTATGAGGAATTGCTTTTCACACAAAAGAACTTTCAAAAGGTCGATAGTGATTTCATTGATGAAATTTTGGGTGATTTGGACATAGAATCGAAAAGGAACGCGAACCCGAGAGATTTGTCTGGCGGGGAAAGGCAAAGAGTTGCGCTTGCTTCCGTTTTGGCAATGAAGCCTCAAATACTTCTTTTGGACGAGCCTACCAGGGGCCTCAACAAAGGCTATAAGATGCGCTTGGCTTCGTATTTGAGAAATCTGAAAAAAAAAGGAAAAACAATTGTTCTTGTGACGCATGACATGGAATTTGTGGCCGAGGTTTGCGACAGGTCGGTAATCATGTTTGACGGAGAAATTGCGCAGGACGGCACCACAAGAGAAATTTTGTCGGGAGGACTCCATTTTACGACTGACATAAACCGAATGTTCCAAGGGATGGCAAGTCCTTTGAGGATTGAGGAGGCAGAGGGCATTTGTTTTGAAAAGGGGCGTGAAGAACCATGAACTTGGGAATAGCATTGGCGGCTCTGCTTCTTGGACTGATGGCGTTGATACTCTGGCTGTATGAAAACAGAAAGACCAATGTGAGAGAAATCGCCTTGGTTTCCACTTTGTCGGCTCTGGCTGCTGTATCGAGGATATTTTTTGCGGCACTTCCAAATATTCAGCCTACCACTTTCATAGTAATGACATCGGGCTTTGTGTTCGGACCCAGTTTCGGTTTCATGACTGGAGCAATAGCGGCTTTTCTTTCAAACAATTTCCTTGGACATGGACCTTGGACGCCTTGGCAGATGCTTGCGTGGGGATTGGCGGGATTCATATCAGGCCTTTTGAGAGAGAGTGGAATACATAAAAGCAGAATGATTTTCATGGTCTACGCTTTCATGTGGGGTTTTCTGTTTGATTGGTTGATGAATCTCTGGCATTGGCTTTTCTTTATCTATCCATTGAACTTAAGGAGCTTTGTGGCGGTTTATGCGGCTTCGTTTTATTTTGACATGCTTCATGCGGCGGGGAACGGGGCTTTTGCCTTTCTTTTCGGAGAGGATCTTGTGAATATTCTCGTAAGATATAAAGAAAAACTTACCTACGACAGGATTGACGAATCTTCATATAAGGATGTGGCGGAATGAGAAAAAAAATCGGTATTTTTACATTGATTGCATGCATTATGTTTACTGGTGCTGCATGGGGACAGGGAACCGGGGATAGTCCGCTTCTGGATTATGACCTCGATGAGTGGGGAATACTTGCTCTTCATGCGGCGGGAGAAGACATGAAAGGGACAGCCCTTGAAATCGCAGTGGACTCTAAAATAACTACAGACCATGAGGCATACATGATGGGCTTGTTGGCGCTTGGGGAAAATATTTCCGAAGAGGCGGAGTTGGTAGCTGGAAGCCAAATGGAAAGCGGCAAGTTTGGGGATTATATAGATGGCACTGGCGAAGAGCTCATAAACTCGCAGATTTGGGGAATAATTGCGCTTGAGAGTGCGGGATACGACTCGTATGACAAACAAAAGGCTCAGAAATGGCTTCTGAATCATCAGAACGATGACGGCGGATTTCCTGTTTTTGCAGGAATGAAGTCTTCTGACGGAGACTTGACGGCCATGGCAATTGTGGCATTGGACTTGATGGAGATGGTAGGCGACGATGCAGCAATCGAGAAAGCCTTTGAGTTTATAGAATTTAACAACGAATGCAAGGAAACGGCTGAGAGTCTTTCCTGGGAAATAATAGCGCGAAAACAGACGGGACGCGCGATTGATTATAGCCTAGAGGAAAATCTGGAGGCCTACAGGCTTGAAAACGGATTGTATAGGCATCTAAAGACAATGAGCTCAGGCAACTACATGGCGACTTGGCACGGTGTATGGGCAGAGGCTGAGATTGAAAACCGCCTTACCGTTTTCGACGGGTTAAAGGCGAAAAACAGCCTGTCGGACATTGACCGGGAAACCAAAGGATACCAATCCATAAGCAGGCTGGTTGAGAATGGCGTGCTTTCGGGATATCCCGACGGTACATTCAGGCCGAGCGATTCAGTAAAACGCGGGGAATTTGTAAAGATGCTCGCATACGCAATGAAAAAGGAAAATGCACAGTCAAATCCAAATGGATTTATAGACATGCAGGGCCACTGGGCATCGCCATATGTAGCCATAGCGGTGGATAGCGGAATGTTTAATGGAGTTTCGGATCAATTTTTTGATCCCGAAAGAGGTATAACAGGCGCCCAGCTTGCGGCCGTGGCCGTAAGGGCAAGAGGGCTTGACGCGGAGGCAAAAGCCTTCAATGGAGACACCTGGTACGACGGATATGTTTATTATGCCTGGCTGCACGATTTGCAGTACCAGGGTTTTGACATAGAGAAGGAAGCTACAAGAGCGCAGTGCGCTGAACTCATCGACATATTATATTAATAAACGGAGGAAGCAATTTATGAAATCAAGATTTATAAGTTTTTTAATCATCTTCGCCATGCTCTTTGGAATGGTGCCAAATGTAGGTGCGGTTACGGCGTATGGAGGAACTGCAGAGCCAACAGCGGATGACTTGGCGCTTCAGGCGGTGCGGAATCTGTATGACAGATATCAGGATGGAACTCCTGTCGATGGAGGATACGGGAACTTCGATGCCTATCACGGTGCAGTTCTTGTGGATGCCGGAGTGGACCTGTCTACATGGGAAAGAAATGACGCTAATCTGAAAGTGGAAATGACGGCGCTGATTGACGATTCGATTGCAAGCCCGAGTGACATGAGCAGCAAGCGGATTGCCCAGGATTATCTTCTTGCCGGAAAACTCGAAGA